>Ga0123357_10013700_pt1 | contig 10541 bp, 3 predicted proteins | sample TergutEmb28metaG_FD_89873 | JGI IMG/M metagenome (GOLD analysis project Ga0123357, IMG submission 89873) | Embiratermes neotenicus P4 segment gut microbial communities from Petit-Saut dam, French Guiana - Emb289 P4 | ecosystem: Host-associated > Arthropoda: Insects > Digestive system > Gut ...
AGCAGTTGCTTTTTTGCTGTCAGCGGATTGTGATACTGAGTGGCTAATTGGTATAAATGTTGGGGTTTCAGACAATATTTGCTTCTTTACAGTCAGTGGATTGTGATACAGAGTGGCTATTTGGTATAAATGTTGTGTGCTGCAGACAGCAGTTGCTTTTTTGCTGTCAGCAGATTGTGATACTGAGTGGCTAATTGGTATAAATGTTGTGTGCTGCAGAAAGCAGTTGCTTTTTTGCTGTCAGCGGATTGTGATACTGAGTGGCTAATTGGTATAAATGTTGGGGGTTCAGACAGTCAACGGATTGTGATACAGAGTGGCTAATTGGTATAAATGTTGTGTGCTGCAGACAGCAGTTGCTTTTTAAAGTCAACGGATTGTGATACTGAGTGGCTAATTGATATAAATGTTCTGTGCTGCAGACAGCAGTTGCTCCTTCACAGGCAACGGATTGTGATATTGAGTGACTAATTGATATAAATGTTGTGTGCTTCAGGCAACAGTTGCTTCTTTACAGTCAACGGAATGTGTTACTGAGTGGCTAATTGGTATAAATGTTTTGTGCTGCAGACAGCAGTTGCCTCTTTACAGTCACCAGATTGTGATACTGAGTGGCTAAAAGGTAGAAATGTTGTGTGCTGCAGAGAGCAGTTGCTTATTACAGTCAACGGATTGTGATACTGAGTGGCTAATTCGTACAAATGTTGTGTGCTGCAGACAGCAGTTGCATCTTTACAGTCACCGGGTTGTGATACTGAGTGGCTAATTTGTATAAATGTTGTGTGCTGCAGACAGCAGTAGCTTCTTTACAGTCAACGGATTGTGATATTGAGTGGCTAATTGGTATAAATGTTGTGTACTGCAGACAGCAGTTGCTTCTATTCATTCAGTGGATTGTGATACAGAGTGGCTATTTGGTATAAATGTTATGCTCTGCAGAAAGAAGTTGCTTCTTTACAGTCAAAGGATTGCGATACTGAGTAGCTAATTGGTATAAATGTTGTGTGCTGCAGACAGCATTTCCTTCTTTACAGTCAGTGGATTGTGATACAGAGTGGCTAATTGGTATAAATATTGTGTGCTGCAGAAAGCAGTGGCTTCTTTACAGTCACCGGATTGTGATACAGAGTGGCTAATTGGTATAAATGTTGTGTGCTGCAGAAAGCAGTTGCTTTTTTACACTCAACGGGCTGTGATACTGTGTGGCTAATTGGTATAAATTTTGTGTGCTGCAGACAGCAGTTACATCTTTACAGTCACCAGATTGTGCTACTGAGTAGCTAATTGGTATAATAATTGTTTGCTTCAGACAGCAGATGCTTCTTTACAGTCACCGGATTGTGATACAGAATGGCTAACTGGTATAAATGTTGTGTGCTGCAAACAGCAGTTGCTTTTAAAGTCAACGGATTGTGATACTGAGTGGCTAATTGGTATAAATGTTCTGTGCTGCAGACAGCAGTTGCTTCTACACAGGCAACGGATTGTGATATTGAGTGGCTAATTGATATAAATGTTGTGTTCTTCAGGCAGCAGTTGTTTCTTTACAGTCAACGGATTGTGTTACTGAGTGGCTAATTGGTATATATGTTGTGTGCTTCAGACAACAGTTGCTTAATTACAGTCATTGGATTGTGATACAGAGTAGCTATTTGGTATAAATGTTGTGTGCTGCACAAAGCAGTTGCTTTTTTGCTGTCAGCGGATTGTGATACTGAGTGGCTAATTGGTATAAATGTTGGGGGTTCAGAAAACATTTGTTTCTTTACAGTCAGTGGATTGTGATACAGAGTGGCTATTTGGTATAAATGTTGTGTGCTGAAGACAGCAGTTGCTTTTTTGCTGTCAGCGTATTGTGATACTGAGGGGCTAATTGGTATAAATGTTGTGTGCTGCAGAATGCAGTGGCTTATTTACAGTCACCGGATTGTGATACAGAGTGGCTAATTGGTATAAATGTTGTGTGCTGCAGAAAGCAATTGCTTTTTTACACTCAACGGGCTGTGATACTGAGTGGCTAATTGGTATAAATGCTGTGTGCTGCAGACAGCAGTTGCATCTTTACAGTAACCGGATTGTGATACTGAGTAGCTAATTGGTATAATAATTGTTTGCTTCAGACAGCAGACGCTTCTTTACAGTCACCGGATTTTGATACAGAATGGCTAACTGGTATAAATGTTGTGAGCTGCAGAAAGCAGTTGCTTTTTAAAGTCAACGGATTATGATACTGAGTGGCCAATTGGTATAAATGTTCTGTGCTGCAGACAGAAGTTGCTCCTTCACAGGCAACGGATTGTGATATTGAGTGGCTAATTGATATAAATGTTGTGTGCTTCAGGCAACAGTTGCTTCTTTACAGTCAACGGATTGTGTTACTGAGTGGCTAATTGGTATATATGTTGTGTGCTTCAGACAGCAGTTGCTTCATTACAGTCACCGGACTCTGATACTGAGTGGTTAATTTGTATAAATTTTGTGTGCTGCAGACAGGAGTTGCTTCTTTACAGTCAACGGATTGTGATACTGAGTGGCTAATTGGTATAAATGTTGTGTGCTGCAGGCAGCAGTTGCTTCTTTACAGTCACCAGTTTGTGATACTGAGTGGCTAATTGGTATAAATGTTGTGTGCTTTAGAAAGCAGTTGCTTCTTTACAGTCAACAGATTAGGATACTGAGTAGTTAATTGCTATAAATGTTGTCTGCTGCAGACAGCAGTTGCTTCTTTACGGTCATCGGTTTGAGATACTGAGTGGCTAATTGGTGTAAATTTTGTGTGCTGCAAACAGCAGTCGCTTCTTTACAGTCACTGGATTGTGATGCAGTGTACCTAATTGGTAAAAACGTTGTGTGTTTCACACAGCAGTTGACTCTTTACAGTCAACGGATTGTGATACTGAGTGTCTAATTGGTATAAATGTTGTGTGCTGCAGATAGCAGTTGTTTTTTACAGTCACCGGATTGTGTTACTCAGTGGCTAATTGGTATAAATGTTGTGTGCTGCAGACAGAAGTTGCTTCTTTATATTCACCCGATAGTGTAATGAGTAGCTATTTGGTATAAGTTTTGTGTGCTGCAGAGGGCAATTGCATCTTTACAGTCAACGGATTGTGGTACTGAGTGGCTAATTGGTATATATGTTGCTTGGTGCAGCCAGCAATTGCTTTTTTACAATCAACGGATTGTGAAACTGATTGGCTAAATGGTATAAATGTTGTGCGCTGCAGAAAGCAGTTGCTTTTTTACAGTCACCGGATTGCGATTTTGTGTGGCTAATTGTTATAAATGTTGTATGTTGCAAGAAAGCAGTTGCTTCTTTAGAGTCACCGGATTGTGATACTGAGTGGCTAATTGGTATAAATTTTGTGTGCTTCAGACAGCATTTGCTTCTTTACAGTTAACGGATTGTAATACTGAGTGCTAATTGGTATAATTGTTGTGTGCTGCAGACAGGAGTTGCTTTTTTCTGTCACCGGATTGTGATACTGATTGGCTAATTGGTATACATTTTGTGCTGCAGAAAGCAGTTGCTTCTAGACAGTCAACGGATTGTGATACTGATTGGCTAATTGGTATAAATGTTGTGTGCTGCAGAGACCATTTGCTTCTTTACAGCCATCGGACTGTGATACTGAGTGGCTAATTTGTATAAATGTTGTTTGCTGCAGACAGAAGTTGCTTCTTTACTGTCAACAGGTTGTGATACTGAGAGGCTAATTGCTTTAAATGTTGTGTGCTTCAGACAGATTTTGCTTCTTTACAGTCAACGGAATGTGATACTGAGAGGCTAATTGCAATAAATGTTGTGTGCTGCAGACAGCAATTGCTTATAAGGTCAGCGGATTGTGATACTGAGTGGCTAATTAGTATAAATTTTGTGAGCTTCAGACAGCAGTTGCTTCTTTACATTAACCGGATTGTGATACTGAGTGGCTAATTGGTATAATTCTTGTGTGCTTCAGACAGCAGTTGCTTATTTACAGTCACCAGATTATTATTCTGAGTGGCTAATTGCTATAAATGTTGCCTGCTGCAGACAGCAGTTGCTTCTTTACAGTCATCGGATTGTGATACAGAGTGGCTAATTGGTATAACTGTTGTGTGCTGCAGACAGCAGTTGCTACTTTACAGTCAACGGATTGTGATAGTGAGTGCCTAATTGCTAAAAATGTTGTGTGCTGCAGACAGCAGTTTTTTCTTCACAGTCATCGGACTGTGATACTGAGTGGCTAATTTGTATAAACGTTGTGTGATGCAGACAGCAGTTGCTTCTTTACAGTCAACGGATTGTGATACTTTGTGGCTAATTGGTTTAAATGTTGTTTGCTGCAGACATCAGTTGCTTCATTACAGTCAACGGACTGTGATACTGAGTGGCTAATTTGTATAAACGTTGTGTGATGCAGACAGCAGTTGCTTCTTTACAGTCAACGGGTTGTAGTACTGTGTGGCTAATTGGTATAAATGTTGTTTGCTGCAGACAGCAGTTGCTTCTTTACAGTCAACGGATTGTGATACTGAGTGGCTAATTGCTAAAAATGTTGTGTGCTGCAGACAGCAGTTTTTTCTTTACAGTAATCGGACTATGATACTGAGTGGTTAATTTGTATAAATGTTGTGTGCTGCAGACAGCCGTTGCTTCTTTACAGTCAACGGATTGTGATACTTTGTGGCTAATTGGTTTAAATGTTGTTTGCTGCAGACATCAGTTGCTTCATTACAGTCAACGGATTGTGATACTGAGTGGCTAATTGGTATAAATTCTGCAACGAGAGTGGAGATGTATAGAAAATTATATATAAGAATTTAGGGCTCCTTTGCCTTTGACACAGATTGGGTTCATAAAAATGTAAATCAGTACTTGTCTTTTTACCTTAATTTAGCAATTAATACAGAACTATTAACACATTAAGACAGCCTTCACTAACCGCACGACACTCACCGTTCACTGCTGTAAATCTGTGCAGCTGTTAATGTCTGCTGTACTGAGATGTACAGGAAATATTACATGAAATCCACTGTTAAATATGTCCCTCTGCACAGTTCACATTCAGCAGTCCGTCACAAATTAGACCAATCATACAGAGCTGTTGTAATGTACGTGACAAATTGCGTACTTCGCCAGAGAGCAGACAGAAGGTGTGGTCTTATTTGTTTAATGGTGATGTGCACAGGGATCATCGTTGAACCTATGGGAAAAATAAAGGAAAAGTATTCGTGTTTGAATAGAAGAAAATAGGTAATGAAATAAAGTAAAATTTCACAACCAATAATCATACAAAATTGTAGAATATCAGTAATACACTGCAGCACGTCTACAATATAATGTTATTAATATTAAGAAATTACGTTCGTCCTTGTGTGCACAGAAATATTTGATTGAATGTACATTAATATGTGACTGGCTGTACAGTAATATGTGACTGACTGTAGAGCTATATTGATTGACTCTAAAGCAATATGCGACTGATTGTACAGCATTATGTGACTGACTGTAGAGCTATATTGATTGACTCTAAAGCAATATGTGACTGACTGTACAGCATTATCTGACTCACTGTACAGCAATATGTTACTTACTATACATCAAAATGTGACCGATTTTAGAGCAACATTGTCTGAATGTACAGCAATATGTGACTGACTGTACAAATATATGTGAATGTTTTACAGCATTATGTGACTGAATGTACAGCAATATGTGACTGACTGTACAGCAATATGCGACTGGCTGTACAGCAATATTGACTGACTGTACGGCAATATGTGACTGACTGTAGAACAATATTGACTGACTCTACAGCAACATGTGACTGACTGTACAGAAATATATCACTGACTGTACAGCCATACGTGGCTGACTGTACGGAATTATGTGTCTGACTGTACAGCAATATTTGTCTGACTGTACAGCATTATGTGACTGACTGTACAGCTATATGTTACTCTCTGTACCGCAATATGCCACTGTCTGTAGAGCAATATTGTCTGACTCTAGAGCAATAAGTGACTGACTGTACAGCAATAAGTGACTGACTGTACAGCAATATGTGACTGACTATACAGCAATATGTGATTGACTTACAGCATTATGTGACTGATTGTAAAGCAATATGCGACTGACTGTGTAACGATACTGACTGAGTGTACAACAATATTTGACTGACTGTATAGCAATATTGACTGACTCTACAGCAATATGTGACTGACTGTACTGCAATATGTGACTGGCTGTAGAGCAATATTGACTGACTCTAAGACTATAAGTGCCTGACTGTACAGCAATATGTGACTGCCTGTAAACAATATGTGATTGACTTATAGCTTTATGTGACTGAGCAACATGTTACTGACTCTACAGCAATATGCGACTGACTTTAGAGGAATATGGACTGGCTGTACTGCAATATTTGACTGACTGTAGAGCAAAATGTGACTGACTGTAAATCAATATGTGACTGACTGTACAGAAATATGTGACTGACTGTACAGAAATATGTGACTGACTGTAAAGCAATAAGTGATTGACTTACAGCCTTATGTGGCTGACTGTACAGCAATATATGACTGACTTTACAGCAATATTGACTGACTGTAAAGCAATATGTGACTGAATGTAAAGCAATATGCGATTGACTTAGAGCGTTATGTGACTGACTGTACAGCAACATGCTACTGACTGTAGAGCAATATTGACTGACTGAACAGCTATATTTGACTGACTGTAGAGCAATATTGACTGACCCTACAGCAATATGTGACTGAATGTACAGCAAAATATGACTGACTTACAACAATATTGACTGATTCTACAGCATTATTTGACTGAATGTACAGCAATATGTGACTGTAGAGCAACATGTGACTGTAGAACAATATGTGACTGACTGTAGAGCTATATTTTTGACTGTAAAGCAATATGCGCCTGACTGTAGAGCAATTTTGTCTGACTACAGCAATATATGACTGACTGGAAGTGGCTGACAAATAGAATCTGAATCTGTCAATATTAACTGTACATATTAAGGCGCAGTGCAATTAAAATATACGAAATATTGTCGTTTGGTGGCTACGAATTTCTTATATGACAGATTTCAATACCTTGTATTTGTCTTTGTTATAAAGCCTGTTTGAAACAAACTATATTCCGTTTCATATTTCCATTTATGGTCTTATTTTATATAGTTTTCAATGAATGGTTTTTTTTTGTTGGACATTTTTGCAAAAGTAAAGTTGCGTCATATTTCGTTGTATTGCTAAAGCAAACTAATGAGATGAAGACACTGCCCAACTGCACTTAATTCACAATTTCCCAAATTCCGCCCTGCCACGTCTCAGATGGTCAGTATCAGCAGAGGGCCGATTTAGAGCACGGATCACTCTGTTTAGCATTCGTGAAGCTAAAACTTTGGAACTTTGCATGGTTTTCTACTGGTAATTCGAAGTACAGAGCCAGTAACCCTACACTAACGCTACCTACTCACACTATTACAACACCCACAATACAAAATTCAACAATTCCATCCCCCAGTCTGTATCCTTACACTAACGCTACATTCTCACACTTTAACAACCCCTAGCTATACAATCTCACAATTCCATTCCCCTGTAAGTACTCTTACACTAACATCATGTAGTCAAATTATAACCACCGTCCACACAACACAAACGCACAATTCCATTCTCCTGCCAATTCCTATACACTAACGATACGTACCCACACTATAAAAACCCCCACACTACACAATCTCACAATTCAATCCCCCTGTTAGTACACTTACACTAACGAAGGGTACTCACACTAGAACAATCCCGACACTACACAACTGCATAATTCCATCCCCAGTCAGTACACTTAGACTAACGCTACGTACACACACTCTAACAAATCCCACAATAAACAATCCCACATTTCCATCCACCTGTCAGTACCCTTAAACTAACGCTACGTACTCACACTATAACAACTCCCACACTACACAATCTCACAATTCCATCCCCCTGTCAGTACCCTTACAATAACGTTAAGTTCTCACACTATAACAACCACCACACTATACAAACCGACAATTCAATCCATCTGTCAATACCCTTACACTAACACTGCGTACTCACAATATAAAAACCCCCACACTACACAATTTTCAAATTCCATTCCCCTGTCAATACCCTAACACTAACGCTACGTACTCACACTATATCAACCCCCAAATTACAAAATCCCACGATTCAATCTCCCCGTCAGAATCCTTACACTAATGTTAAGTACTCACACTGTAACAACCCCCACACTACACAATCCCACGATTCCTTCCCCTTGTCAGTAGCCTTACACTAACGCTACGTACACACACTATAACAACACCCACACTACACAATCTCAAAAACCCATCCCCTGTCAGTACCCTTACACTAACGCTACCTACTCACACTATAACAACCCCTACACTCCACAATCCCACAATTCAATCCCCCAGTCAGTACCCTTACATTAACGCTACGTACTCACACTATAACAAACCCCACACTACAAAATCTCAAAAATTCTATCCCCTGTCAGTACCATTACACCAACACTACGTACTCACACTATAACCAAAGTCCAAAGTAAAGAGTTTCACAATTCCATCCCCCTGGCAATACCCTTACACTAAAGCTACGTACTCACACTCTAACAACCACCACACTAAACAGTTTCACAATTCCATTCCCCTGTCAGTACCCTTACACTAACACTAGGTACTCACATTGTAACAACCCCCACACTAAACAATCCCACACTTCCATTCCCCTGTCAGTACCCTTACACTAACGCTATGTACTCAATTATAATCACCTTCCACACTAAACAATCTCACAATTACATTCTACTTTCAGTACCCTTACACTAACACTACGTACACACACTATAACAACCCCCTCACTACACAATCCCACATTTCAAACCCCCTGTCAGTACCCTTACACTAACACTACGTACTCACACTATAACCAAATTCTACACTGCACAATCTCACAATTCCATTACCCTATCAGTATCCTTACACTAACACAACGTACTCACAATATAACACCCCCACACTACACAATCCAACATATCCATTCCCCTGTCATTACCATTTCACCAACACTAAGTACTCACACTACAACCTCTGTCCACACTACACAATCTCACAATTCCATTCCAATGTCTGTACCCTTACTATAAAACTAAGTACTCACACTTATAACAACTCCCACACTTAACAATCTCACAATTCCATTCCAATGTCAGTACGCTTACCCTAACACTACGTACTCACTATATAACCACCGTCCACACTACACAACCTCACAATTCCATCCCCCTGTCAGTACCATTAAACTAACAGTAAGTACTCAAAATATAACCACCGTCCACACTACAAAATCACACAATTCCATCCCCCTGTCAGTACCCTTACACTATCACTATGTACTCACCCTATAACCACCGTACACACTTCACAATTTCACAACTCCTTCCCCCCGTCAGTACCCTTACACTAAAAATACGTACTCACACTATAACCGCCGTCCACACTAAACAATCTCACAATTCCATTCCAATGTCAGTACCCTTACAATAACACTACGTACTCACACTATAACCACCGTCCACACTACACAATCTCACAATTGCATTCCAATGTCAGTACCCTTACACTAACATTACGTAATCACACTCTAACCACCGTCCAAACTAAACAATCTCACAATTCCCTTCCAATGTCAGTACCCTTACAATAACACTACGTAATCACGCTATAACAACCGCCCACACTAAATAATCTCACAATTCCATTCCAATGTAAATACCCTTACACTAACACTACGCACTCACACTATAACAAACGTCCACACTAAACAATCTCACAATTCCATTCCAATGTCAGTACCCATAAACTAACACTACGTACTCACACTATAACCACCGTCCACACTACACAATCTCACAATTCCATTCCAATGTCAGTACCCTTACACTAACACTACGTACTTACACTATAGCCACCGTCCACACAAAACAATTGCACAATTCCAGTCCAATGTCAGTACCCTTACACTAACACTACGTACTCACACTATAACCACCGCCCACACTAAACAATCTAACAATTCCATTAAAATGTCAGTACCCTTACACTAATACTACGTACTCACACTAAAATCACCGTCCACACTAAACAATCTCACAATTCAATTCCAATGTCTGTAACCTTACACTAACACTAAGTACTCACACTATAACCACCGTCCACACTACACTATCTCACAATCCCATTCCAATGTCAGTAACCTTACACTAACACTACGTACTCACACTATAACCAACGTCCACACTAAACAATCTCACAATTCCATTCCAATGTCAGCACCCTTACAAAAACACTACGTATTCACACTATAACCACCGTCCACACTAAACAATCTCACAATTCCATTCCAATGTCAGTACCCTTACACTAACACTACGTAATCACACTATAACCATCGTCCACAATAAACAATCTCACAATTCC
>Ga0123357_10013701_pt1 | contig 10540 bp, 9 predicted proteins | sample TergutEmb28metaG_FD_89873 | JGI IMG/M metagenome (GOLD analysis project Ga0123357, IMG submission 89873) | Embiratermes neotenicus P4 segment gut microbial communities from Petit-Saut dam, French Guiana - Emb289 P4 | ecosystem: Host-associated > Arthropoda: Insects > Digestive system > Gut ...
AGGCAAGGATCTAACCATATGAACTGTGTATGTAGCACAATGTGAGGCAAGGATCTAACCATATGAACTGTGTATGTAGCACAATGTGAGGCAAGGATCTAACCATATGAACTGTGTATGTAGCACAATGTGAGGCAAGGATCTAACCATATGAACTGTGTATTAGACACAGCACATTAACACTCCTAGACATTGCAGTCTTGTGGAATGTGATGCTATAGATGGAGGAACCTACTGCACTGAAATTTAAAGCACAAGATGGAGGCTGCTTGTTTCTCGGAACTGCTGATGTCTATCTAGCACACTGTGTGGACTGTGCCGTGGCTCAGTGCTTAGTTGCCAGCTTCCCACCATGACAGTCTGGGTTCAATCCCAGGCAGCAGGTGTGGAATTTGTGCTGTACAAACTGGCATTGGCATGGGCCTCTCTCCGAGAAATTCAGTCTTCCCCTGACAGTATCATCCCTCCAATGTTCCATAGTCTTTAATTCACTTGTCACTGACACTATATAATCTTAGTTATTGACACTGTCATTAAATAACACACTTAACACATTCAAATCGCAGAAAACAAGTTTCTCTTATCACTCAAATCATTTTATAACCATCACCTTGCAACGATCTGCTGGTGCATGTAGTAGAACAGTTCCCCACGTCGGTCCTTGTCCACCAGGTTGCGAGGGCCAGTGAACGGATACACCAGGTGCCAATGCCAGTGGTGCAGGTTGATGCCCAAGTCCTCACGGAAGTAGGCCAGCCGATGTTCAATTTCCAGATCAGATGCTGTGTAATCTAGTGGGATCTCCAGTGGTTGCTGTTCAAATTCACATGATTTAGACTCTCTGACAGGATAACAGAAAGCATGAATAGAGATACCCACAGTCACGTCCATCCAACGCATTGCACTATATTTGTACAAGATCGATCTTACTGTTGTCCTTCATGCTCCTTCTTGACCTAACAAGTGGATATTTTCTCCCAGCTTTTTTGATAAATTTCTGTATGTATCCCTTCTTCTGTCCCTTTGTAGTTATATTCCAGCCCTTTCTAAACTCATACACTTCATTACCCTAATAGCACCAGCTGACCTCTATAAATCACACAGTTCCCCGTTATGTATCATCCATCCTACCTACAAACCTAGCCCCTCGTAACCCCATTTCACTACCCTAACAACACTAATTGACCTGCATAAATAACACAGTTCCCTGTTATGTAATATCCATCCTAGCTACATACCGAGCCCATTGTAACCTCCTACATTTCACTACCCTAACATGAATATGTAACCTGCATAAACGACATAGTGTCTTGTTATGTAATAACCCATATCTCTCACTCACTGCATTCAAACATTTTCATGAAAATACTGTACTCAATATTTGTCATCCATGCTTGCAGCAACAGGCAATGTCTCACAGTCACACAACAGCAGTGACCATTAACTGTAACAATACTATAAATGTTAATGATTTTGCAAGCAGCTGGGATGACAGCGGTCCACTTAACCTGAATAATAGAAAGCATTTCTGGAATTTATTCTTCTCATAATATCTGCAAAGTTATCACATTTAGAAACTTGATAATGCTGATGGTGGACATCATGATGGATAATTATAGCATGACCTCCAGTGGGATGACCTTCATACGCGTTAAGTCAGAGCTGTGCTGCAAGTGTGTCATTCAGATTCTCTGCAGCTCATAACTACATACCCTGGAACCAGACTGGAAAATCTCAGACTCCTGCCTGGCCTTGTTGAAGATGGCTCCATCCACAAATTTATCAGGAAAAGACTCAAACAATGCGGGTACCCGCAAGTTACGGGTGTCAGGACGGTGCAGAAGGGCCACTGACAGGGCGTAATTGAAGAGATATGGGTTCACACGCTCACGACATGCTGCACACATGGACACAAGGTCATCGATGTTCCGCATTCCTGTAACACAGATACATGAGTCATGATACAGTCCTGTCAACTGTATCAGTGCCCAGTGCTTTGCAAGGACTGCAGTAGCAAGGAAAGTGAGTTATGTGTCAACTGCAGACCTGACAGCAGGCATGACCGTGGAATGAACAAAAGTGTCTTCATATTGCAAAGGCAGTTATGAGATTTCTAGCACTCATGGCAGTGTGTAGGAAAGATACAGTTTTCAGAGATGTGATGTCTTATACTTTGGTACATCAATATCGAAGTTTTGGTGGACCTTGCTACCGTCAACTTTTTTTTTCATTTCCTGATGACAGAGGCAGCAGATTGCTCTGAAGCACTGGTACACATTTAGCAAAGTACATGTTGTCACAGTCCAGAAGACCATAATGGTAACACAATTACAAAGTTTATGTGTTTGTGAATCAGACCATCTGCTGCCAGAAATAACATAATTACGGACACTTCTGGTATTTTCTACAGTAGGTGGACAATTTAAACGATACTAAGACAAATCAGTATGACCAATAATAGTGAAGCTAAGCCCTATGCTAGAAGCTCCAGTGGTGCAATAAGACAAAACTGCGCTTGTTATGAGACACTTACGAAGTGTGCGCTGATTGTTAAAATTCTCTTACCCATAAAGATTTCAGTGAGGCGGCCTGCAGCTCTGCGGTGTAATGGGATGAACAGTGAGAAGTTCTGTTCTCGGTTCAGAGACTGTGGGATGGTGAGATCTGGCAGAGCGATGGGCTTTACTTGAACATGCTCATCAGCTTCTCCGGCACCAAGTCTGTTCACCAGGCCTGCATCCGCACTGATTCGATTATCCTGTGTGTGAAGTGGAGATTCAATATAACACAGTAATATTGATGTGTGAAAGTCCCATTGTGTTAATACAGCATGTAACAAAAAAATTATCTGTCTATACATAACACTTTCTTGACAGTCCAAAAATCTACATCTTCCGGCTGCACTAGACAGCCATCATGAAGCTTCAAGTTTCAGAAACGTGACATTTACAAATATTTTTGTGTAAGGGCGAGATCTTGGCTGTAAGTTTTTATTGCTGTATGTATAGCTACAGCTAGATTATTTCCTTTTTATATCTCTGAAACGTGAAGCCTGATGATGGCTGTCTTGTGCTCCTGAAATTTGTAGCCTTTTGAACTGTTAAAATAGTGTTGTGCATAGACAGATGGTTTTATTGTAACACACAACATGGTCACTCTATGCTGTGTGTAAACATTAGGTTCAACACAATATGGTAACTCATGCTGTGTGTGAACTTTAGGTTCAACACAATATGGTAACTCATGCTGTGTGTGAACTTTAGGTTCAACACAATATGGTAACTCATGCTGTGTGTGAATTTTAGGTTCAACACAATATGGTAACTCATGCTGTGTGTGAACGTTAGGTTCAACACAATATGGTAACTCATGCTGTGTGTGAACTTTAGGTTCAAAACAACATTATAACTGCGGGGTGTGATGCACTAACTTTGTACAATTATGAACAAGCAATGGACCCTAAATACAGGTTAAGAATACAGAACTTTAACACGAACAAATCCAAGCTCATTTTTAACAGCTTTTTTCTGCAGAACCATTTTGACTAAAGTTACAAAAGATCACAAGTGCATACAGGGTGCTGGAGTATGATGCAATTCTAGCCCTGGATTCTACCTACCTCCAGAATCACAATGCTAATACTCACCAGCAGAGATGAAGGAACATCAAATGCAACATTGTTGTTGTCGCCCTTCGGCATGAATATCGGCTCTGTTGGCCGATCAAACATAAGCAGGAGATCCTGCGATTGAGCTGGTCTTGACATCGCGAAGGGAAATTATTGCAACTAGAATCAATACAGACATGTTGTTGATATCAGCCCATGGTGTAATAATATTAAAAATTTTGTTGTTCATACTTCTTTTAAACAGTGATGAAAACAATACTGGAGCAAACTGCCAGGAAAAGTGACTGCTAACAGTGTGACCCAACATAGCACTGAATGGTAGGCATAATAACAACAGTAAAAAAGGTACAATAAATCTCGCCTAATAAAATACCAAAAATTATAAGAGACACTCTGCAATTAACAAGGTATTTTTGTGGATTTAATAGCCTACTTATGCATCACTTCATCATCTGGTGTTAGAATGCAGGGTGATTTCTGGGACATTTATCAGGAAAAAATGCATCTTGTGAGGTAGGAGATACTGTAATTACAGAGTGAAGCTTGCTGCTATATGGGATGAGAGCAGAGCTAATGATATATTTGTATCCCAGATCTATTGACAGGGGTAGCAGGTAAAATTTTACCAGACTACATGGCGTCACATCCCAGAAGAAAGAAATCTTCATGCTAGATTTAATGTTTTATGACATACGGTTACATTTATTACTGCACATCTCTGATGACAGTAAAAATTCTGTGAAATACTGCTAAAAATTTGGCATTCTATATTTTGCACTTGTATGATTTGTTCCACATCCTTTTGTCTCTTGTATGAAGTACTGGATCTATGGAGTGTATGAAACATGTATGTAATGTGAGGGACCTCATGGCTGTATGTAGCAGCACATGACACTGGACCCTCTTTGACAGAGTCCACAAAGCTCTGTCCTTAGTCAAGAACAAAGTGCAAACGTAATGGCTCACACATTGTAACTGTCACGAACAGAATATTGGCAATAAATATGCCACCTTCTGGGATCTTAAGCTACATTGTGAGGTAAGTAGTTCCCAAATAACACAAGACAGGAATTAAAATCTCATAAATATGGCAATGTTACAAATATCAAGCCTTCTACTTATTGTTCACAGTTAACGTCAATTTTTAAGTCCTCCGTGCCCACCATCATGCTGATGATAACCCTATAATGGGGTAACAGAATCTGCCCTGTAGATGCCCCATACTTAAAAATGGAGTCTCTATGCTTGCATTGTGGACAGATGGCTGAAATGTTAGCACAGACCATATCTTGATGCACACTAATAAGACTGGTAGTATTGTATGGAGCGGAAGCATGGACATTGACGAAGAAAGAAGAACAAGCTCTGCTAATTTTAGAAAGGAAAATATTTAGAAGAATATATGGTCCTAAATATGAAAACACGGAATGAAAAAGTAGGACGAATTGAGAACTAGAAGAGATGATTAAAGGAGAAGATGAAGTAAAATGGATAAAAGGGCAAAGAATAAGTTGGTTAGGTTAACTGGAGAGAATGGAGGAGGACTGGATGCCGCAAAAAGATCTTCACTCAAGAACTGGAAGGGAGGAGGCAAAGGGGAAAATCCAGAAAAGGATGGAAAGAGGACGTAGAAAGAGATCTTCAAGTGCTGGGAGTGAGAAGATAGAGAAAGGTGGTGATGGATAAAAAAAAATGGAAGGATATTGTTTGACAGGCCAAAGCCCACAACAGGCTGTAATGCCAATGGGAGAAGAATAATATCTTGACACCCTAGCCAAGTGAGGAACATTTACAATATTTCATTCACCTCAATAAGACAATAAGTTGCTGATAGAGATTTTCGAGTGGAGAAATATTTAAATTTTAATTTGTTTGTCAGCATAAGAACTTAAACGCATTACAGTTCACAGTGTACACATTATATCCTTATGTTCAGCACATGAGGTAACTTGTAATATCCCCAATCTATTTGCATCAGTGTCCTTCCTGAAAACTTTTTTGAATTATGAGACAATCTGTAACTTGAAATTTTTGTCATAACTGCACCCATACATAACTGTCACTTTGCTCTCATATTCTATGCCGTGTATGACACACACATTGTCTTACAACTGGCCTCTGCTGCCCTCTGCCAGCATCAATAAAAACCTCTCATATTCTACGCCATGTATGACACACACATTGCCTTACAACTGGCCTCTGCTGCCCTCTGCCAGCATCAATAAAAACCTCTCATATTCTATGCCATGCATGACACACACATTGCCTTACAACTGGCCTCTGCTGCCCTCTGCCAGCATCAATAAAAACCTCTCATATTCTACGCCATGTATGACACACACATTGCCTTACAACTGGCCTCTGCTAGGATCAATAAAAACCTTTTTGCCATATCTTCGCATCTGAAGCTGATTTTTTACAAACTGAATTTGTATTCCACTATGGACACATACATACAAAATAAATTTTTCTATACACTCTCGGAAGAAAAGCAACAAAATAAAGTCAAAATTCATACTGCAGTCTTCTAAAAATGAGATTTTTTAGCCTATTAAGCAGGTTCCTAAGTCCTGCAAGAACATAGTGTTTGCTTCAATCTTAAGGACACCATAGAAAATCATTCTATGAATTTCACTACTGAGAAAAAATCAAATCTCTTATTAAGTTACAAACTTATTTTAGACAAATATTATAGCCCTTGAAGAGAAAAATACTTCAATAGTTTGATATGATTCAGTAAGCCATTTTTGAAAGACTGGTAAGCAATGACTTGACAGCCACATGAACTCACCTTTGATGAAAACAAAGAAGTGAAGCAGGGGTCCAGCCTGGGCGTACCTTTAAACAGAGCTCAGGAAATGGTTAACAGGAAGTGGTACCAGCACAGGAAAAAACAAGACACAATTGTTTGTTTCTCCAAACTGTGGTCTCCTGGACTTCCCAGGCCTTCGCTGCACACAGGATGTGGACAGTGAAACAGTGCATAAACTCAATACAGGTCACCACTACACCCTTTACGACAAATAAGGGAATATTAATTGGTATCCATGAAGGACTCAACACACAAGCACAAAGTACCAAGCTATGAAGATGTATTGGGAAGTGGAAGCAAAGCTCCATGCACTCCTAACTTAGGGAGTATATGGAAGTGAAGAGCCAGCATCACACACTGGCCAGTTTACCCTCATGGAAGAGACCTTGGTACCCATTATTTAGAAAAGTAGTTGGGCCCCAGACACAGGCTGAATGGAATGATAAAGGTTTCAGAACATCTCTGGAACATCACAGCAAATATTTCGAATTAAAAAAAAAGTTTCTTGTAACAACCTCTTATTATTACTTTTTCTTTTACTTTTGCACACAAATACAGTGCAACACTGTACACGCAGTTAGGCCAGGTAGTACTTGCTGGTTTCTCACTAGAGATACCACTGTTCAGTTCCTACGTAGTATAAAAAGAGGCACAGGTTTATATCTATCTCTGAGTGTACAGATTCCCATTCCAACCAACATCCAAACAATATTCCTGTTGGTACACTATGTTCTTTGGTGACAGTTGGTCGAGGCAGATTGAGGTAGCACACTGTAAGCTGGAATGTCACGGGTTCAATTCCCTGTAGTGTCATTGGAATATTTCATTGACATAATCCTTCCGGTCACACTATGGCCTTGGGGTTGACTCGGACTCTAACAGAAATGAATACCAAGAATATTTCCTGAGGGGTAAAGGTGGCTGGTGCAGAGGGCTGACTTTACCACCTTCATGGGCCAATTATCTCGCAGTCTGGAAACCTTAACCTCCTGGAATGTTCTGGGCATGAAATAAACCTATTGAGGGACTGCTTATACCCTTACCAAATGGCCACTTCTGGCTGCAGAGCAAAGCACTGCCTCACACAGAAAGTAATCTATTAGAGCTTAGGGACTTACTGACTGAATGACTAACCCATGCAGCACAGCATTTCTTGACAAGCTAAAAATTCCTCAGTTACTGACAGATTTGCACATGTTCTATGGAACCTGAAATTTCATTACCATATTCATAGCTGCCTGCCATTTGTACCTATCCTGAGTCAGATTAATACAGTCTACTTCCTCCCATTTTTTCATTGACATCCATTTTAATATTATTTTGCATTCTATGCCTAGATCTTCCAAGTGGCCTCTTTCCTTCATGATAGCTCAGTCAGTACAGTGTAAAATACTGACTGCACAATTACAGGCTAATACCAGGTGAGAGTACTGCAAATGTTTCTGTTGATCCACAAAACCCTGTGATAAGTGTGGCTGGAAAATGAATCCCACAAATAACTACTGCTTAACGCCATGGCCAAGTCCTGGATACAAATATTAAAAATTTTTTAGAAACTAAAAGTTTCTAAAAATTCTAAAACTACAGCAACAGGCATATTTCAAACAGCAGTATGACATATGCCTGTTGCTGTATGTACAGTCTTGAACTCCCGATGATGGACAGAAAGACCGTCTGAAACATGTAGTATGTCATTCCAAATAACACAAATTTGGCAAATTGGTGCATCTAGTTCATTTTACTACAGAAATATTTTACAGTAGGCTTTGCTGGCTTTTTTCTTTGACACTGAAGACTTTGTGCTTGTGAACCTTAGACAATGTGTTAAAAGCAACTGAATATTTGCCTTATATAATACCTTTGTCTGAATGAGTCACACCCCCAGTTGTCATGGTAAACTGTTCTCTGTAAGGGTATGGCTACATTGGGGCCAGAAACAACACAACACAATGGTTAGGACAGACTCCAAACAAGGAAGTAGTAATCAAAACCATTACTGTTTATGTCAGCGGCTACACTGAAACTGATATGACTGGAATGTTATCTCCCCCAACTGCATGGCGCCAACAAAGTGAGTTTGTTTCGAGCTGACAGTCTGGTCAGATACCTGCTACAGTGTGCATAGGATTTGAGAATGAGAACAAGAAGCCCTTGTGTAGCTACAAGTATGGACACGCACATCAGATTAAATGTAGCCACATGTGTCTGCGATGTAACCCCAGACAAATGTTCGTTTGTTGTGCTGTGTCGGTTCTGGCTCCAGTGTAGCCATACCCTAAGGTACACACTGAGGTGAAACAAGCAGTTCAGCACAGAACACACAAAACACAGCAAGTTTGCACTGTACAGTTTTAACCTTGAAAGTAGATACAGATGAGCACTCAACACTACTTCCTACTGCTATAATTGCAAACACACAGCCTCTTGGTACAGGAGCTGGGTGGACTACACAGCCAGTCTGCAGGTTCTGGTGTCCATTGCTGGAATCAAACTTTGACTCCAGAGGTATCTGGTCTGGTGTCTTACTGAGCTATCTTACCTCCTGTATGTGAATATTTCGAAATGCCACACGAATGTCCTGCATGTCATCTTGTTACTTTAACCTTTACTTGCCAACATAATGTATACATACACACATACATATATATACACACACACACACATACATACATACATACACACACGAGACGTGAACACCTTGAATGATGCCAGTTTTGTAGATATATGTAGACATGAAAACTCACTAAGTAGTGACTAAGCTATGGGCTGGTCAACTGAGGAATTGACTTCTGGCAGTGGTAAGATAATTATTCCTAATCCAAACTGTAAATGCCAGCCCTGGGGCTCGTCAAGCCTGTTTATTTGGCATCAAGCACTATTTTCATGGTGGTGAAGGGGCTGTGGAGTGAAGCTGCTCACCTCCATCTAGTGCAAAGTTTAATAATGAATGGAGCTGCACCTCCACTGTCTCATACCACACACACAGGGGTATTTCATCATTACTTTTCACACTCATTCATTCTGATATTCCAAGCAAGTTACAGTTTACACTTCTGTGACAAGCCACAGGTCTCCATTTTGAGATCATACACTGGCTGCTTCAGGGCTGTGCATTAATTCCAAAACTTCTCCACTGATTCACATAATAATGTACACAATTCTCCTGTGAACTTCCAGATCTGTGCAACATTTTGGTAACGTCTCCTAGTATAATATAAATCAGCATTTGATTGCTGGCAGGGCCAGGCGTTTTTCTCTTCCCTCGTGTCTCAGCTATTCCTCAGGCCTATTATCTGATTTGCAATGGGGGAACTTTTGCAGGGAGTAAAGTGGATAGGGTGTGAAGTTAAGCACTCACCTCCATTCCCCACAGCAGCACTCCAACAAAGCACATGAAAAGCAGGATGATAATGTAAGACAAAATTTATTTTACAATTGTAGAGGAAATCGCTACAGGCTGTAAGAGTCCAGGGATCATATCCCAGTGGAGGCAAGATTTTTAAAACCTGTCCAGACTTGTCCTGGACCCATCCAGCTTCCTGTACTATATGTACCAGGTTTGTTTCCAGGCATAAAGTGGCCAAGGGGCAATGCTGACCCCCACTTCCATATAGCACCAAGTTAATGACACAGTACAGCTATACCTCTACTAAATACACAGTACAGCTATTACTTACTCCATGGAGCAGAGTCCTTCTTGAGAAGCTAACTGGTTCTGCAGCTAGTCAAGAAATTTCCCGCACTTTATGGAACCTGAAACTTCATCACCGTATTCACAAGTGCCCACCATCTGTCTCTATCCTGAGCCAACTCCAGTCTCCACCCCCTCCCACTTCCTGAAGATCCATCTTAATATTATCCTCCCATCTATTTCTGGATCTCCCCAATGGTCTCTTTCCCACAGGTTTCCCCACTAGAACCCTATGCACACCTCTCCCCTCCCCCATACGTGCCACATGCCCCGCCCATCTCATTCTTCTCGATTTTACCACCTGCACAATATTGGGTAAGGAGTAAAGGTCCCTAAGCTCCTCATTATGTAATTTTCTCCATTCCCCTGTTACCTCGTCCCTCTTAGACCCAAATACTCTCCTCAACAC
>Ga0123357_10013704_pt1 | contig 10540 bp, 14 predicted proteins | sample TergutEmb28metaG_FD_89873 | JGI IMG/M metagenome (GOLD analysis project Ga0123357, IMG submission 89873) | Embiratermes neotenicus P4 segment gut microbial communities from Petit-Saut dam, French Guiana - Emb289 P4 | ecosystem: Host-associated > Arthropoda: Insects > Digestive system > Gut ...
ATTATAAATCAACTCATTATTTTCATTATCAACTGTATAATCAGCAGTCTCCCTGCTTTCCGTAACATCGCCTTTGTATGTTCCCCTGCTTTTGGCTGTTGCAATTCCCAATGGCGTAAGTTTAGTACGGCTGATTTCAATAAGCGTATGGTCGTCTATAATATCTATTTCTGTTGTAATAGACTCGATTATATCGCTAAACGTACCGCCGCCAGCGGTAACAGGACCCCATTTCCCGATTAACCAACTGTTATCTACTTTTTCTTGTACTTTAGGAGGTTGAGATACTTCTTCCTGCTCCTCAACGGTTTGAGGCGTTTCTTCTTGTACCGTATTGGATTCTTCTTTTTTCTGCTGATTATTACTGCATGAAGAAAATCCAACACACAAAGCTGATAAAAACCAGATAAATACTTTTTTTCTTGTCATGATTGTTGTTTTTTACAAAGTTAGTTTTATTTATTTAGAACATAAAAGATAAATTAACCATTATACCATTGTTTTGTTTGTTTAATGAATTATCTCCCTGAGTGAATATTCGATTGGATATCTATCGCTTCTTTTTGTTCTGATGTTTTTGAACTTTTACACGATGTCATAGATACAACTGCTGTCATTGCCGCTAAGGCCATTATAAAATAAATCTTTTTCATAAATTATATTTTTTAATAAAAAATCACATTTTGTTCATGATATCCAATAGTGTCTCTTAATATACTTTACCATAACCAAACCATAATTATATATTGTACCAAAAAGAGTTCCGTCTCTGTAAATGTCTGTCCCTGATTGAATTTTGAATGTCCATCCATTATTTGTTTTGTTATTTTCATTACTCATTTAAATTTTTGACAATTTCTTTTCCAATGAAATATCCTTCTTTATCTACATATCCGACTTGATTGTTCCATTTTACAAGAGCCAAACCATCGCTGAATTTGATTCCGCTATAATCAGTGATTTCTTCAAGCACGCAAGGGATTACTTCTTTTCCCGTTTTATCTATAAATCCCCATTTCCCTTTTTTCTTTACCCCAGCCAAACCTTCAGGAAAATAGGTAGATTTGCCGGAAGTATAAATACCTTCAGGAGCATAGATTTCATCATATATGAGAGGTATTACTTCTTTTCCTGTTTTATCTATAAATCCGTATTTATCATTTTTAGAAACACTTGCCAAACCTTCAGAATATATGGGCATATTATCATAAATGCAAGGGGTTATTTCTTTCCCTGTCTTGTCTAATAGCCCCCATTTCTGATTATGAAATTTGTCTCCGCCATTTTTGGGATCAAAGTTAGAATAAATAAATCCATTTTCAAAAGGCGCTATATTGCTGTATGTAAATGGAATAATTACTTTTCCTGTCTTATCAATGACTCCGCATTTCCCTTCTGCATCCCACGAATAGGCGCTCCCGCTACCATCATTTACCCTCATAACAGCTAAACCTTTGTAAAAGCCAGTAGATTCTTTTACATCGTCCCCTTCGGATGTCATATTGTAATTAAAAGGAATGGCTTCTTTCCCATTTTTATCTATAAAGCCATATTTTCCATTTCTTTGTACGCACGCCAAACCTTCGGAAAAAGGACTTGCATTTTCATAGACACGGGGAATGACTTCTCTTCCGGTCTTATCAATAAAACCATATTTTCCAGCTTCTTCTCCACTTATAAAAAAATCACTTACAAATGCCATACCATCTGAAAAATCACCAATAAAACTGTATCTAAGAGTAAGCGGTATTACTTCTTTTCCTGTTTTATCAATAAATCCGTATTTATTGTATGTACCAACGTTAATCAATCCTTCAGAGAAAGAGCAGTTAATGCCGTGGTCATCCGATGGAAGATCATAAATACAGGGTATAATTTCTTTTCCTGTTTTGTCAATGAAGCCCCATTTCCCATCTCTCCCAAAACCGTCTTCTCCTCCTTTACCAACAGCCATAATTTCATCCGTATTTTGAACTCCTAGTATATATTTATAGCCTACCAATTCTTTCATTTTACCATTGGGCAATAAAATTGCCTGTTTTCCTGTTATTTGATCACGAGCCTCAGTCCATTTGAAAATACCGTCATATTCACAAGGGGCAACTTCGCTCCCCGACTTGTCTATCACACCATATTTTTTGTCTTTTTGGACTCGGGCAAAACCATTGGAAAAATCACTGAAACTATCGTATTTTGCCAATGCCTGCGATAGTTTATCCCTGTCTATCTTGCTATTATTATTGCAAGAACTGATGATAAGCGTGCATAAAGACGCTAAGATCCAAATAAATACTTTTTTTGTTGTCATAATTGAAGTGATTGTATAATTAATTACTATATTTCATTTATCTATATAAAATACTATTCTAATACCCTATTTCAATAAACGTAAATTCCACGCCAACAACACTGCCATCAGGCACTTTTCTTGCTCTATTGCCATAATTTATTGCAGAGCAATATACTTTAAATACATTTCCCTCATGGAGAGTAATGCCTGACACTCCTGTATCATTCAGCCTGATGAATACATCATTTTTCTTGGCAATTACTGCATTTGACGTGTAAGAATTTGGAGCTTCGTTTATTATTTTTGCATCCTTATATATCCATGATTTACCTCGTGGAACTGTGATATAACCACTGCTAAACATTTGTTCTAAATAACGCCCTTTGCTGTCATTAAAATTATAACCGCCCAATAGTCTATAATCCCCATCGCCATAATTACATTTTATGTTACTTACGCCATTGCGTGCTGCTTTTGAATTAACTATTGCTTCTAACCGTATCTTTATTAAATTATTTTTAGAGGTTGAGGCAGGGGAGGTTGGATTAAGTTGCGATTGGTTGGCGACTCCTTTTTCCCTGATATTCACATCTTCTTTTTGACTTTTTTCATTGTTGTTACTATTATTGCATGAAGAAAAGCCAACACACAAAGCTATTAATACGACTAAATTAAAAAATAAAATTACTTTTTTCATGATTATTTATTTTGAATTGTTTTGTTTTCTCAAATACTCCGATTTTTCTTCACTTCCAAAATTCAAAGTTTGATTTGTTTTGTCAAAAGGAAGTCTCATTTCGTATGCCTGTCGATTCTGTTTTTCAGGGTCGGAATTATAAATCAACTCATTATTTTCATTATCAACTGTATAATCAGCAGTTTCCTTGCTTTCCGTAACATCGCCTTTGTATGTTCCCCTGCTTTTAGCTGTTGCAATTCCTAATGGCGTAAGTTTAGTACGACTAATTTCAATAAGCGTATGGTCGTCTATAATATCTATTTCCGTTGTAATAGACTCTATTATATCACTAAAAGCGCCTCCGTTAGCAATAACAGGTCCCCATTTTCCGATTAACCAACTGTTATCTACTTTCTCTTGCTCATGAGTCTCACTATTATTTGTTACTTGATCGTTATCTGTAGTATCAGTATTGTTTTCAGAGGTCAATAAGTTATTATCAGTTCCCGTATTATTTCTATCTTCCAATACTTGTTCTTCTTCATGAGGTGATTGTGATTTGAAATAATAAACAACTCCGCCTGCGATTCCGGATAACACTACGATTGCTGCAACGAGTATTAACCATGGAAAGGACTTGGTATTGTTATTTCTCCTCACTACGGGTTCATAAAACTCTAATTGGTTTGTCTCTTTTCTCGTAATATCAGGTACTTTTAATTCCGTACTTGTTACAGTCCTGCTATTCCTGCTGCCGCATTCAGGGCAAACGCTATCGGTATCATTTAATAGATATCCGCATTCTTGGCAAAATCGACCCATATTTACGTTATGTTAATAAAAATGATTCATAATTTTTCTAACACACTTATCTTGCAGAGATCCTTTGTCAAATTGTATTTGAATGGGAATCTCTGATTCTACTCCAACATCAAAATGATTCTCTCTTTTCATGCTTTCTTATTTTTTTACTTATTCAGTTTCATTTTCATTGAAAAAATAGCCTTGAAAATAACAATACAATATTAATGAACAACTACTTAGGACTATAGATATTAATTCTGCTGTTATTCTAATATTGTTGATATTGATATTGCTGATACCTGTGGAACCGCTGACGATGTTACCAAAAATAATAATACTTCCTAACAAACTTAAAACTCCACGAATTATAAAGCTTATTCCAATTTTTGAAGTTTCATGTAACGTACAAAGTTTCGCCCCAAGCACGAATTGCATTATTAGGACAGCTATTACAGAAAGTACTGCCAATATTGCTATAATATTTATAATTTTATACGTAATAGTCTCAAAATCAGTATATTTTACTTTGAAGTCTAAGAAAATAAAAAATGCAAAGAGAATAACTAAAAAAATCGTTATTAGTATAAGAACAAAATAAGCGCCAATAGGTATTCCTTTCGATTTGTTATAAGCTCGAAGCGATTTCCTCAACCCCAAAAAGAAATAAACTTCTAATATTCCACAAATCATTGTCATCAAAGTTGGCAAGTAAGTCCATTTATTATCAAAAGTAGCATCAATGCTCAAAAACCATAGACTTAGGAAGACGCTGATCACTATAAGAAATATAGCAACCAAACAAGTATTTATCAACCACTTATAATTTGGATGCGGAGTGGAATTTTTTGTAATTTCTGTTACTTTTACATTGCCTGTTCCATCTAACCATTCGCCGCAATGTTTGCACTTCCTTGCGGTAGCTAAAATTTCTTCGCCGCAATATGGACACTTTTTTACTGTCGCATATTGTAAATTTTCATCCTGTAAGTTCGTTGCTGGCGCCGGGTTATTATTTTGAACAGGTTTTTCAAAAACACTTCCACAAAAGTCGCAAGCAAATCTATTTTCACCTTGAGCTACCATCATAGCTCCACATTTTTCACATTTCATTTTTTCATTAATTTTTAAACTCTATTGTTGCAGTATCTGCAAATTATAGCATCTCTCTTTATAATTTCAGCACAATATGGACATCGCTTTGTATCGTTACTGTAATTGTTGTAATTGGTGTTGTTGGTGTTGATGTTAATAGATGCGTTTGCATTCCGTTGACTGTAAATAATGCAAGCAATACCTGCAATCAAAGAAAAACCAAATATTATAAATACGATACCTAAAATAATACCTGTCATTTGCGATACGTTTTTACCGATGGCTGCACCAATTATCCATTCCAACCAAATAATAAATACACAAAAAGCCAAAATAGCGAACAAAATCAAAATGATCCCTGTTGTGTCAATATCTCCTAATAATAGTTTCATATTTATTTTCTTTTTATTTTATTACTAATTAAATCTAAATTATTCTATTAATTCCATCCTAACTCATTGGATATAGCTTTCCCTCTGTCGCCTCCTTTAGACAATGCATTATTTAATTCGCTATAAATATACCCATCTCTTATGTACAAATTTGCAACATGAAAAATGTCAGGAGCCTCAACGCCATAAGTCCAAGTTGTTTTACGACTGCCTAAGTCAACTCCATTTTTAATTGCACTCGCAATAGCAGTATGGTCTTTATTTAATTGAAATTTGACAGAATTGCCATCTTCACTTGCTGTGATTATTATAGGGTAAGTTAGCGCTTCTATATCGCTACCGCTACCATTATCATTTTTGTGTATAAGTATTTGCCCTGAAGGCATTTTCAATGTATTGCCATTTAGTGTAAAAGAAAACTGCTCTTCAGGTTCGTTTCCTTTAGCATTATCTCCGGAAAATTTTCCTATTATGCGTATATTATTATTAATAATAATATATTTTCCTATATAAACAAAATCATCAGATGGGTTGTATTGGGCAGTTCCATCTCCCTTTAAGGTAATAGAGGGTAATCCATATCCATCTTCATCTTCTTCAGGTCTTATACTCCATTCGCCACATGAATTATTTACCTGCAAATCACTCATCTTAACCCATCCTTTTGTTACTTGTCCCTGTGAATTAGTAAAAGAAATATATCCAAATTCATTCTGAATTTTAGTAACAACCGCAACATCTCCTTCTCCTAAATAAGCTTTTCGGATTGTACTGTCATTAGGTTCATTATAGAAAAATGCTTTAGTTGTTGCAAAATATGATTTGTTGGTTTCAGACGAATTTTCTGTTATAGCATTGCTGCTATCTGATGCTTCTGCATTTTGTACTGCTGGCGTTGATGGCGCCACTGATACAGCAGGAGCATCCACTGCTACTTCCGGCTCTTCTACTGCCATTTGCCCTCCATTTTTATAAGGCAAATAAAACTTGAAATAGCCAACTCCCCCTGCAATTCCCAATAACAAGACTACAGCTACAATAATTACCGGCAAGATAAACGAATTCTTCTTCTGCGGCACAGGCGGCTGCGGATTAAATTGTTGCTGTCCATACATTCCTGTATCGGAAACAGATCTCTTGCCGGCAGGTTCTGTGCTTGTCACATTTATATTATTCTTGCTGCCGCACTCAGGGCAAACCGTATCGGTATCACTCAACAAGTACCCGCATTCTTGACAAAGACGACTCATAAAACATTAATTTATATTTTTATTATATTTCTAATAATCCACCATAAAACAATTAATATCAAATAGATATTAATTATAATCGAATTGTAGCAAAAACTTTTTATTTTTCTCATTTTCCCCTTTGGGTCAAACCATGTTGTTACAACTAAAGCTGTTGCGTAAGGCACGGAAATCAACATAAAAGGATTATAATAAAATGCCTTTCGTATGTTGAAATGCAACAAATTATATATTGCTCGCTGTGTTCCGCAAGCCGGGCATTTGAAACCGGTAAGCATATAGAATGGACATTTAGGCAACCATATTGTTTTTTCCGGATTGAAAAAATATAATATGACTGCTCCTGCCACAATTAGAGCGACAGAAACGGCTAATTTATTAGTTACTGAGTGCGGCACTGATAGCAGCAAATCCAAATATGATAACATAAATGATAATACCGGCAAGTCCTACTCCAAAACCCCACCAAAACCAAGTTTTTGCTTTGCGGGCGGATTCCATAGCTCCTTCGTAATCACCTGAATCCCAAAGATTATTGACTTTTGATGCATAAACGATTGAAGCAATACCAAACGGCAAACAGCAGAATAGCGTACCCAATATTGCCCAAACCATGAAATTATCCGGTTTATTCTGTGGAGGATTAAAATTTTCATTCCTCCCTGTAAAACCCTGAACATAGCCATTCGTCATGTTTGCCTCCCGATTTACATTGTTTCTGTTAGAATCCATATCAGCCCTTTGACTATAATTTTGTGACGCTGATCTGTCAACAAATGTTGCTCCGCAAAAGTCGCAAACATAAGAATTATCTTCCTGAACTCTCATAGTGGCTCCACACCCTTCACAAATTTTCATATTAAATTAATTTATAAGTTATTATTTATTATACATGAATCGCTTTTATTTGTAATATCCTGTTCTGCAGGTAAAATAGCAACCACAGAACCTACTCTAATTTGTTTCACTAAATTTATTAAATCTTCATTATGTAATCGAATACAACCTTCTGTAACTCTCGTTCCAATGGAATTGGGATCGTGAGTGCCATGTATTCCTATTCCGCTTTGATTGGGAACTGATAAGCGAATAAAGTAGGGACCATAAGCTCCTTCAATTTTCCCTTCTCCATCTTTGAAATCATGACTCCATCCTGTTGAATTTTGTATATCGCAAATACTGAAAACACCTTCCGGAGTTTTCATATCCCCTTTAATTTCCTTGTCTCCAAAATTTCTTCCGCAAGCAATTGGATAATTATCCTTTATTATGCCTTTATAATCATATACTGTCAAAGTCATATTTTTTTTTGAAATAATAATAAAAGTTGAATTTGCAATTTCAGCAACAGTATGTTTATACATTTCCCAGCCACAATACAAACCTATATATGGCAATAAAAGAATTATCCAAAGCAGTATTTTCTTTTTCATTGCGTGTAATTAATACGATACACAGTTTGGATGTTATCTAAACTTCCACTGAGAGTTATATCAATAGAAGCAATATCGCCCGTCGACGGAGCATTCTCTTCATATTCCAAATGAGGGGTTTCGTCATCACTGAAACTGAATAACAAACATTTGCGCTGCTGTGTATTTGGATTTTTTATGATTACCGCAAAATCTGTGAATTTTGAATCCTTATTTGTTATCCGCTTAAAAAAAGTCGAATTGTATTTTGAATCTTTCGTTTTTGAAAAGACTTGCCAAATCTTATCTGGCGGAAATGATGTTACATTAAATACCGACTGCAAAATTTGCGGATCCAAAACCCCATAATATCCGTTTGTCTTATAGTAATTTAAGAGTGCAAGCCGACACTTGGCTGTGTTAATAATATCTTGCGAATCCTTATCTCCCCAAATACCGTTTAAAATATAAAAATCTCGTTTAGGCAGTATAAATGATGAAAACACATAACCTTCTATTTTATTCCATTTTACTTTAGCCCAAACAGAACTGTCATCATAAACAATCAATTCAGAACCGTAAGAAATTTTGCCCAAAACATTGTAATCCACGTTTGCCATTTGAGATGAACGCAAGATTGTATTGGTGGCGGCAAAGGTATAATACCTTGGAGCTTCCTTATCTATTTTATAAGGTATATAAAATTTGAAATAACCAATAGCGCCTCCGGCTCCCAATAATAATATCAAAGCGACAATAAGAATCAGCCACGGAAACGAACTTTTTTTCTTTTTCACTTTGGGTTGTACAGGCGCAGCAATGGGCGGTTGCACATTTATAGGTGTGCCGGACGCTATTTCATTATTTTTTTTTGTATTTACTACTGTGGTGCTATTTTTGCTTCCACACTCCGGACAAACCGTGTCGGTATCGCTTAACAGATACCCGCATTCTTGACAAAGACGACTCATAATTTTGCAATATTAAATTAATTAAAGATATGATAATTTATTTAGTAGGCGGAGGTGGAGGAACCATAGTAATTATTAATTTCAATTCTGGTACATTACCTATTTCTTCCCAATTGGACATCCCCTGTTTCCACACATGAGAATTACGATTGATTTTACCTTCTTTTGCTAAATTTTTTAATTCATTAATCGTATATGGACCTAATTGCTGCTCATTGACATATACGAAATAATTACTAACAGGCGGCGGTGGAGGCGCTACGATTTGTGGGTTTGCATTGATCAAAACTATATCTTTTAAGCGTTTGATACCCTCATCATTTTCAGGGAGATTAATTGCCATGAAATTAAAATTTACAATATCGACTCCATAATTTTTGAAATCCAATTTTTCCTGACAAAATGACGACAAGCTATCCAAATGAGCATTTATTTCTAATATAGATATATTTTCAATTGCTATTTTTTGAGATATCAAACTTGTTAGCATCGACAAAATTTTGCCTTTGAAATAATCAGTAATCGTGTTGGCAGAATAATTTGATATGTAATTTATAAGTGTTTGTAGAAACATTTTTGGTCTGCATATTTTCATTCCATACTGACCGAAAGCTCTTACAGGTACAACAATGCCGTATTTCGGATCTTTCAATTGAATTGGAGCGATGGTTCCCCACTTACAATCCAATTTATTTATCAAATTAACAAACCACAATTCCGCACTTAAAGGAGGTTCACTCCCTAAAGGAATATTCAATACTTTATTTAATAAAGGAATATTTTGAGTAGAAATAATATAGTTTCCCTGCGGGAACTGGTCATAAATAACTCCATCTTTAACAAAGAAAGCAGTTTGAGAGGGATATACCACCACTTGTCTGCCAATCCAGTCGCTTGAAGTAAATTTGGAAACAAATTCCTTATTATTTACTTCGCATTTAAATACATCCATGAGCGCCATAATTCAATTTATTACTTCCTACTCTCTTAAGGATTTTCAGATACTCCTTTTCCCAACGCCAAAGAAAATTGATTTAAAAAAGAAAGTGTGGCGCTGAACGCTTAATTGAGAATAACCGGCTCTGACAAAGCCCCTATGTATCAATATAAGCAACAACCCACACCATATATAAAACATGGTGAAGAGAAGTTTTGCTTATTCTCTACATAGTTTTTTGAACTGTCAGATTCGTTATTCGAGACTAAGCTACACTTTCATGTGTATCACAAAATATGTCTGTGTCCGAAAACACACTGCAAATATACAAATTTTATTAATACACAAAATTTTTTTCTCTCAAAAAGGTTGTTGCTCGTACAAATATAAATCATTATTTTTGAAAATATTAAATCCATTTCATCTGTTTCATCCATTTCATCCAAAGTAAAAATTCATTAAAAATTATTTGTATTTTTGCCTTTTAAATTTGAATTTATGTTATCACCCGTGATTTGTATGTGAGTAAATTTATATGTAAATTTGCAAAATAAAAATTGAAACATTATGGTATTAACTGAAGTATATCAAGTAGAAGGCAACAAGGTTACAATAAATTTGCCTGATATTTTCCGTAACAGGAAAAAATTGCGTATAACAGTAAATGATGTGACAGACAGTAAAATTTCCAAAATCAACGCATTGAAAAAAGC
>Ga0123357_10013705_pt1 | contig 10539 bp, 5 predicted proteins | sample TergutEmb28metaG_FD_89873 | JGI IMG/M metagenome (GOLD analysis project Ga0123357, IMG submission 89873) | Embiratermes neotenicus P4 segment gut microbial communities from Petit-Saut dam, French Guiana - Emb289 P4 | ecosystem: Host-associated > Arthropoda: Insects > Digestive system > Gut ...
AGATACAATTAGAATTATTATAAAATATTTAATATTGTTCCAACATGTTTTGGATCACAAGGGATCCATCATCAGGGAGCTCTATACACTGCTTGGCTAAAATTACAGTAATGGTTAACCATTACTGTAATTTTACATTAGAATTATTATAAAATATTTAAAACATTTAAAATTGTTCCAACATGCTTCGAATTACAAGGGATCCATCATCAGGGAGCTCTAGACAGTGCTTGGCTAAAATCACAGTACTGGTTAACCCTTACTGTAATTTTAGCCAAGCACTGTATAGAGCTCCCTGATGATGGATCCCTTGTGATTCGAAGCATGTTGGAACAATTTTAAATGTTTTAAATATTTTATAATAATTCTAATTATATCTACAAATTATTTATTTGTGTATCTGTTGGATAATAAAGTGTTTTAAATAATTACTAATTACTCTGAGAATCACAGGATCTGTAACAATTCTATGTGGTTGCAATGCAGAAGGTCAGGTGGCAACTGCTTCCATCATTAGTTGACTGAATGTTTTATGGTTACAGTTATTTTTATAGCAACGGCTGCAGTCTGGGTACAACTGGGGACTTTTGGTATGCCAACATTTTATGGTTACAATTAGCCCAGTAGACTTACACTCATGTAGCTGTCACATACTGGTGCTGTCCCAGTTTTAGTGTTAGTGCAATGAATTTAGTCTGATGATTTGTGTTATTACACTGACACAGTATGCCTTTGTAAACATATATAATAATCGTTTCTAGTATTAAACACATTGGATTGTGTCACAGATATTACAGAACACAGTCCTTCCATAATTTGAGACATTGTCCCAAAATTTCCTTCCTGTTGACCTACTCGGGAATTTTGTTGGAACTCTTCCATTTAACATGTTAGTTCCAACCTCATTATTTTGCTGTAGATTCTGTTATTTGTAGCATTCATAGTCCTGCTATAATTTCTTTATTTCTCTATTTTTGGGAAGGGTGCATCTTGCAGTCCTGATAAAATATATTTCATCCTTTACTAATTATCTCTCATCAGTTTCTGGCACTCTTGATTTAATTCCATATGATATTGTAGGTCCAGCAAATGTTCTTAAATTTGTGTCCTTTTCCACCCAGAAATTTATGATGATTTGAAAATATGATCATAATCCTGGCATTTTGACAAAATTTCAAATTCTGACTTTTGAATAATTAGCTCTCTTATTGGATACATTACATATCAAATAACTGTTATCTTTTTTTCCCCAGTATTCCATTATTAATGCATATCTTTCTTCAAATTGTTTCCATCAATATAAGTCAGTGTCATCATACGTATGCATGGTAATTCATGTGTACTGAATAATTGTTGTAGGTTGTACCAGTTTTGTCAGAGAGAATTTTGGACAACTGGGTTGAAAGTATTGTCACGTCTTCACTTGAATGAATATGCAGGCAGTAGGTTTCTAACATAAAACTATTAACCATTGAAAGCCTAGCAGTAAATTTACACACCACCAGGTTTAACATTAAAAAAATTCTACTGGTGCTCATGTTGCAGTTATGTGTTTTGTATGCCTCTCAGAATAAACAGCAACTTTTGCCTTATACAACAATAACTGATTGCTTTTTATAACGGAATTGGAGAGTGTTGACTGTGCGGTATGAACTGATTCCTTATGTAAAACAGATATGTCAATGACTGTAGGCCTATACTATTGTAGGAAAACAGTTGACTTTCTTCTGGCATCAATATATTGAGCTTTTCCTATTGACGTTTGTCTATTAATTTCAGAAATGTGGGGATAAACTCAACTTCACATCATGTCACTCTTTATTAAGCAGTGAATCATGGACAACCATATGTGGAAGTAACAGTAATCCATGCCGTGCTACTGTAATTCTGAACATAACCACAGAGGGAGACAGTGGATTATATCGTTGCTCTATGTCGCACCGAAACAGAACATCAAAAAATTTCAAAGTCACTCAGATTTATGAACTGGAAGTTACGGGTAGGCTGACTTAGATTTAAGAAATTAACTACCAAAGGAATTGAGGAAATTAAGTACCTTGGACTCCTTTATCAGACAATATCTTAACTGCCTTAATTATATTTAAAAAGAGGTGATTAATGATATTCATGATGATATTTTATGGTGTATCTGTAATTATTTTTCATTTTATGCTGCTTTTGTATTTATTTATTGTTTCTATGAGTTAACGAGCTTTTTCAATAACCAGTGTACCACTAGTCATGTTTATGATGATCAATTACGAATTCTCTGTAACATGAAATCTCACAATGTATAATCATGATTAAATCATTAACCTTTTAAAGTCTACTGGTTACCTGATGCACCAACAATTTAACATTCAACAACTGTACGCTCTGCCCACACTGTATTTATGTGTTTTGTATTTATCTGAGAACAAAGAGTGACTTGTGCCACTTACAGCATAAACTGATTGGTTTTTATAACCGAGATGAAAAGTGTTTAAAGCGCGGTACGGACTGGGCCTTTAAATAAAGCAATCTGCGCTTCGTCTGTAAAGGATTAAAGATATGATGGATTTGAAAATTGGCATGTATGAAAATAGCAGTAAGGCATTTAAAGTTATACTATGTAATTTAAACGCAGCGATAAATCACCACACAGTAGAGTAGCTATACGTAGGAAGTAACAATCAATGGGTTTGAGAGCAATAGGATGTGAATTTATGAAAGTACTTGAACTAGCCAGTAAAGGGTCCAGTGACAAGCTTCGTGACCATTATGAAGTATTGGGTTTCTTAAAAAGAGGGAATTTCTTGACTAAACAAGCAACATTGAGCTGTTCAAAAAGAACCCACTCTATATAATGAGTGATTATAACTTTTATGAATAAAAAGCATTGTAGTAACTCTTTTGTAGTACCACAATGTGTTTAAGATTTGCTATGCCTTCAGATTTAACTAAAACATAGACCTGTGTTGGGCCAATGAACATAAACAGACAGCAGAAACATCACTGGACAGGTTTGAGTGGGAGGGGAAGGTTTGTTGACTTGTGTAAAGTAATGGAAAACAGGAAGAAAATTAATAAATAAATTACTGTCTGAACATGAATAATGAGCAGTATGAATATACTGACATTTTGTGTCTGTCATACAAAGTTTCTATATGAATTTGAAAATTTATGTAATCAGGGCTCCAGACAGACACCAGTGACTAGTAAATTTCAGCCTTGATCTACTTAATTAAAAATTTAATCCAGACAAAGTATAAAAATTTGTTTCCCATTGTACAGAAGGTACACTGTGTCACCATTACAAAGACCATGCAAATATTGATGTTCAGGTCAATAATAACTCTTTTAAGATTCTTACATAACACATAAATACACTGTGTGGTTAAAATATTGAAATGTTATTCTTTGAAGCAGGTGGCATGTGTAGTTATCACGGTGCTTCATTGTTAGTGAATAAGTGGTCTGTTGTTTGTGTAAATGGCACGAAGTTGATTATGGAAATTATTACTATCATTTCCTGGCTTCAACAATTGAAGTTGTGTCTGTATGAAGTAGGCTGTCAGGCCATGGACCAGAGGATTGTCTGCAATGGCTAATAGATCTAAAGAATACTGTTTGATCCTTGACACTGTTTATCTTCTTATGGGTTATCTCTTTCAGAAAAACTTGGTCCACCAGAAATTCTGCAAGAACAACCAAGCAATTTGACTGTCCAGCAAGGAAATCGAGCCATTTTTCAGTGCCGTGTGCACAGTAAAGATCGTCCCATTTTCTACTGGCTGCGGCAAACAGATCACAGAACATCTAACGATGCGCCACTACCTTTCCTAAATGATACATATGAGGCAAGTAGCAAACAGTGTCAGTTGCTAAGGCTGTAGTTATAAGTTGTAATTTAATGTCTACGTAGGGGGGGGGTCAGTGACCTTGTTGTACATTTATTGCAGACATAGATGCACTGTTGCAAAGGTAATCACACTGCAAAGAAACAGAAACTACTATGTCTTCAGTTTTGTTAAATATGTGGCATATTGTGAAATGCTTAAAACTGTAGTACTTCATAAATGATACATATTTTATACTCTTCATTTTTTTTATATATATAATGAGCCATGTTAAGAATGTCTGTAAAGTTCAGTTTGATCCAAGTGTATAGTATACATTACACTGGATTTGCACAAATCAATACTAATTTCACAAGGCATCTGTTTTAGTGTAGATCCCCAGTACTAAATTGATCTAAAACTGTTTAATATGTTCAAAGATTACATGTAGACAGCTGGATATGACCACCCCATAATAATATATATATATATATATATATTTCAGAGGAATCTATTGCCTGGATTTCTCTTTCTGAAGGTGTATGCAGTATGTAAGTTGGTAAATGCCTACAAAAATACAGTGTCCTAACACAGAAAAATATAGTCTAAATTTTCACCCTCTTATGAACCTGAAATCTCACCCCATATAGTGTTTGTTTTATGCAAGTTTGAACAGAATCTACAAAAGTGGACATGAAAAACATACATAAATGATTTATGGAATGACACGAAATGTGGAAGGTGTTAAGTGAAATTCAGACTGTGATGACGTGGCAAAGTGTTCCACCATATTAAACGTAGAGGATAAGAATACATGGTGAAATATAAGATAAAAAATGTAGGTTGACAAATATTTGGACACTATTCTTGCATAAAATCCACCTTTTGATATAAATGATGCCAGTGGGAATGGTCTACTGAATTATTATTATTACTGCTACTACTACTATTTCATCCTATAGATCATTACAGAATGATAAGAGACTCAAATAGAAGTAATAAGTACATGTCCTTGTATCATCTCAAACATTGTGACCAACTGTGTGTTCAGGTCATGAATTCTAGTGGAGAGCGGGCACTTCCAGGTGATGTATATCTTAGTAAGTTGATCCTGTCTCGGAGCTCCAAGCGTGACCATGGCTACTACACTTGTCTAGCAGTCAATGGCAAGGGATTTCAGTACAGAGGTGCATACTTGACAGTCCTTCCACGTATGTCAGGAGGTAAAAAATTATGCTGTTTAGTTGAATCATATATTGTACCAGATGTGGTCTTTCTCTCTTTGATATTAACCTTTTGGCACCAGAATTATTTTTTAAATTTTAGCACATGCTGTATATAAAATGTGAATAATCCACGAACCAAATACATTAGAATTATGAAACAAACTGCATTTTGAAGAAGAAAAAACGGAGAGTATATTACCATGTTTAAAATATTCAGTACCTATATGTGTTGAGTAAATATATAAAATGCAACGTTTAGAGGTTAGCAGTGTAGTACGACCACTATAGTCGTCATTAGGCGTCAAAAGGTTAAATTAGTTCATGGTCCCCCTGTCACCATGGCAAGGCACATCCTCAGCTTGATGATGAACACACCCTGGAGGTATGAAGCATTGGTGCAAATAGATTGAACAAGTAGTTTTAGAGAGCCAACAAGTGGTCCTCTATCTTGGGGATTACAGAATTTGAATTTTATGAAATATCACACCAGGACTCAGTGTAGGGCCCTCTGAACTTGTTAGTGTACCTGTAGTTTCATGAAGTACTAACATTTTCTTGACTAGTTGAGAGGATGTAAGCTAATCATCACAAACTCTTTTCTGTGGATTTAGTTGGAATATGAGACCTATTTCAGTATGTTATTGTGGCTAACGCCTCTTTGACCTGGCCCATAGTACTTTAGCTTTGGTGAAGAATTCAGTTTGTGAGATGCTGCACTCTGCTACATTTGGTGGGAGGATATAACCAGCATACTGATCCTTCAGCCTCTGTTTATTCGATAACATTACAAGACCCTTGTATGTGTCAGATTCACAAAAGTGTATGACATTTGAGGTCCTCATGGTGGTGAATGAAGATTACCATATTCTGGTATTCTGGAAGACAACTTACTTTACTTGTTTCTTTGCAGAATACAGTTCCTCAGACATGCCGACATTTTCACGTCCACTCTTGTTCCTCATCCCCGCTGCACTAATACTGGTACCAGGGATAGCTTGGGTATGCTGTCGTTGGAAACGCCGCAGAAGAAACTGCCCCCCACCACATTGCCATCGTGATGCAGTAATTAACATTAGAAGAGGTCATAATAACAATCCTGCGCACAAACAGCAGAGAAGTACTGACAGTGGCTTCAGTTACACATCTGTCAGCACTACAAGACACTGTGGCTCAAACAAACTCAAGAGTAACTCTAGTCATGTGCAGTATGTATAGTGTGTGTGTTCCGTTCTGTCTCAGTTTTTAATCCTTTCACTGCCAAATCACTCCTTGTCCCACTCTTTGTAGCTGGTTTGGTTCAGTTAGTATTGTTTATAATTATGCTACAGTCTCAACAGTTGTGGGCTCAATATTGGTAAAGGCAGAGATTTTTCTCTTCTCCACAACATCCAGACTGGATCTGGATCCCACCTTGCCTCTAATTAGAGTGGAATATTTCTCCAGGGGTAAAGTAACCAAGGCAGAAAGTTGACCACTAACCTTCATTCAGTACCAAAGTTCTCCCCCACATCATCATGCCATAGTGCTTAAGCACAGGGGCAACTATACCTTTACTTTTCTTTTCCCTTTCTTATTATACTTCTGTTTTATTTGAAATTTGTTTTTATCCATTGGTTTTATGGGTTCACAGGTTGTGCCATGTGTTGTCACACACACCTCTCTTAATGCATGTCCACTACACATGACATTTATTTTTCTTAATGCAGGATGTACCATATAAGTCTGCCATACCAACTGGTTCAGTGCATTAACCTTTAAAGCCTACTGGTTACGTGATGCACCAACAAGTTTAGCATTAAAAAATTGTATGCTGTGCCCACATTGTACTCATGTGTTTTGTATTTATCTCAGAACAAACAGCGACTACACCATAAACTGATTGGTTTTTATAACCGAGATGAAAAGTATTTACAGCGCAGTACGAACTGGGTCTTTAAATAAAGCGGTCTGCACTTTGTCTTTAAAGGGTTAAAATACTTCAAAATGAAACAGCGGTAGTCATTCTGATGTGTTTATCTATACATATAAAGTCTACTTGTTATGCGATGCACCAACAGTTTAACATTCAACAAATGTATACTCTGCCCACACTGTATTTATGTGTTTTGTATTTATCTGAGAACAAACAGCGACTTGTGCCACTTACACCATAAACTGATGGTTTTTTACAACCGAGATGAAAAGTGTTTACTGCGCGGTACGAACTGGGTCTTTAAATAAAGCGGTCTGATCTTCATCTTTAAAGGGTTAAATTGAAATCTCTTCAGTTGCAAATGGTGAATTTTTTTTTAAATTTTTGACCAGATTGAAGAAGATGAGAATACAATTCTTTCATTATAAAATTCATAAAATCCTGCCAAATGCCTACCCATGTGACACATTAACTCTTTTGCATAGTAAAGCACAGTATTGTTACAATTTCCTTTTTCCACTATACGTCATTTGTGAAAGCCCAAAAGGCATAATTCGTTTCTTTTAAAAACTCCAAATTTTTGGAACTGTTTTATAATATGCAAATTTTATTTCACATTATAAATAGCTGGTTACATGAAACGTTTAAGGCTGAAACACTGTACCGAAACATAAGGCGCCCTACATGCAAGATGACTCCCTTCACAACCTTCAGTTTTCAGGAAAGTGCCTTTAATGAATGCATTGTAATATTATGCAAAGGCAAACCCCATGTATTTTAGGCAATGAGTTATGAAAAATATATTTGTATATTTGGGTACATATGGTATTCTGACATGTCACTAAACTGTTGGCCTCAGGCCAATGTTGGATGGAAATGTGATCTTCAAAATGTTAGATTAATTCAGGAGATCCTTTTATGTGAATACATGACTTGGGCCAAATCATATTACATTAAGATGTACAGGCTGTTGGACTAAGATCAGACATTTCTTTCAGAAGTACCAGACTCTCTTCAGTTTGAAATGTATTATCAAAGTTTCAACTTCCTATTACCCATGCTAATGAGAATTTTTGGGCCCAGGAGAAAATTTCTTTCATCTAATAGCATTAGGTGAATGAAATCAAGGATGAGTGTTAGTCACATAGCATGCATCAGACAAAAAGAGAGAAATGCACACTGTGTTTGATCAGACAATCTGAAGGACAGAGAATACTTGGAAGACTTACACATAGATAGGATAATACTAAAATTCATTTTTAAAAAAAGGTGAGAGTGTGAGAGCCAGATTCATATAGGTCTGAAGAGGTACTAGGAATAAGCTTATACAATCATAGTAATAAACATTTAGTTGGCATAATATACAGCTTTGGCGGGTCATGCCATGGAGTCAGGTAGCTGGTTATTATCTAGAGTAATGGGCCTCAGCACAAAATCTCCCTTCATTAGATATGTTATCTGTGTTGTAGGTCTGACAGTTGCATGTAAGTGCTTCATCTCAGTGGGGATCCAGGGGTACTGGTCACAGCCTGTGGCTCCAAGAAAAAAAAGTTACTAAATAAGTGTTTATGGATCTGCCTTGAGCAGTATGTAATTAATTATCCAGGTGGTCAAAAAATCTTGCAATCAACAGTTGTATTAAAAAAAATGCTATTGGATCCTGTACAGAACCAGTCCTTTTAACATTTCCACACTCTATGTTTCAAAAATACACAAGTGTCAATGTTGACTGAACATTGCAACTGCAAGGAATACCAGCCTCCACCATTAGGGTAGGTGATGACAATAGTAGGCTCTTCTAAAATGTGGGCTGTCTCATACCACATTACTGTGCTACAACCCCATTTCTTATTCCACTTTCATGTTTCTGTTCCATGTGAAAGAACAGCAAGTATTATAAATACAACAAAATTTAACAATTTCAGGAACATCCCAATGTCAAATTATATTTCAATTGGTGTAGCAAAGTCTATGTCAACCAACTGGCTGCAGTACTGTACATTTAATATTCACGAAAGTGTTAAAACTACATACACAAATATGCTAACTGCAGAGTGTTTTTGATTTGTGCATTGAAGGGAAGGATCTGTAAGACTACTTACACTGTTACACTATGCAGGCGCTTGAATTTATGGTAATGTCATAATGCATTTTGCTTCATCAGGTGGGTGATCCTCAGCACACCTTTAAAAAGCTGTTATGCTACAAATTGGACATAATACATAAGAGGCCAAAAATTCTTCTTGATGTCCAGAAACCTTCTTCTTCGTTTAAGGATATTTTCCTGCAGGGAATAGAAACAAGTCAGTTGAATAAGGTGAATGGCTGATAACTAGGCCATGATTTGCCAGGAAGACTTCATTACTGCGGCAGAATGAGTGGGAGCATGGTCAAGCACAACGAACCAGCTGTCTTTCTCTCAATATTAGAGCTTCACTATCAAAATGCATGTCAGTAACCTTCCCACCAACTGTATGTTGAATTCATTGTTCACCATCTTCACTTCAGACATATATCTCTCTTGTATTAATATCTGGGTCTATATATCCCTCTTTGGTATCTCTTAGACAGTTTGAAGACATGCACACAATACATAGCTTCACTCCCATAACTGTTACAAGCACTTTGTTTCTGTAGTTTTTCCAAGTGTACAACAAAACTTTTTCCTCCCCGTCCCAGAAACCCCCCCCCCCCCCCCCCCAAAAAAAAAAAACCACCACCACCCTACATCGTAAAATCTTGAGTTTACCCAACTTGATCATGAAAACATCAATCATAAACATGAATTTTCCAATGGTACAATTACAAACTAGGTACAGCCACTTTTTACCTGAACTAACAATCTTAATGGGTGGGGGGAAACAAAGCTTTCCTCCAAAGAACTTTGAATACAAATACAAATTACTCTCCCTCTCTGGTTCTTCACAACTTTTGTGTAGGGCTGCTGTGGAGTAACTGAGCAACCTTAAACTTTCACTAATCGCTGGCAGTCATAACTTGAACAGAAACCAGCTTTCTCAATTTTTTACTTGTTTTTTCTTTGCAAGATACGTTTCACTGTAACAGTGTTGTTACTGAAAACAAAACACATGCAGCTTATTAATTTTTCAAGAGTAAATCTGTACAACGTACATCTAAGTACTTGTCACATGAGATTTAAATCTTTATAAGGTATCTCACAAAACATTAGTTGTTACATGAACAGCTTCATAATGTGTAAACTCTATGACAAGTGGTGTATTCACAACACATATGGTACTGAGAAACATACTGCAGTAAAAAAGAACAGTAACACATTGCTAGAATAATTATTATTATATTATATTCAACATGCACCATGCAACTGTTACGATTATACGGTTGCTTATTCAGCACGTTGGACTATATTGGAATGTGATACTTTTTGCTAGATTTTTATAGTTTTATTGGTGCCAGTTGCTGATAATTTTGTACCTGAAACAGCACATTTATACATCCTATTCTGATTGTGCTTTGGTTTAAATATGAAGAGGAGTTACTGTCAATGATGTAAATACAATTAGTCTTCAGATATGTGAAACTGACTTCTTAAATAAAATTCACA
>Ga0123357_10013706_pt1 | contig 10539 bp, 1 predicted proteins | sample TergutEmb28metaG_FD_89873 | JGI IMG/M metagenome (GOLD analysis project Ga0123357, IMG submission 89873) | Embiratermes neotenicus P4 segment gut microbial communities from Petit-Saut dam, French Guiana - Emb289 P4 | ecosystem: Host-associated > Arthropoda: Insects > Digestive system > Gut ...
CATCCTAATATTATCCACCCATCTACGCCTAGGTCTCCCCAGTGGTCTCCTTCCCTCCGGTTCCCCCACCAAGACCCTATACATCCCCCTCTCCTCACCCATAGGCGGCACATGCCCAGCCCATCTCATTCTTCTCGATTTTGTCACCCGCACAATATTGGGTAATGAGTACAAATCATTTAGCTCCTCGTTATGCAATCTCCTCCATCCCCCCTCCCCCCCCACCTCGTCCCTCCTAAGTCCAAATATTCTCCTCAACACCATGTTCTCAAACTCCCTCGGCTTCCTTTCCTCCCGCAATGTCAATGACCAAGTTTCACACCCATACAAAACAACAAGCAAAATTAACCCGCCCCTAATTCCTGTTGTGGGTCAGACTGAGTCAGTTCCCATACATCAATCAACCAGCTCCTTCGAATCTAATTCGGTGTTTGTCCATTTACACCTGTGTCTAGCAAGTTCTAGAACGAAACCTTCGTAGGAATATTAGGCTTTCCTGAAGCCGAAGGCTTACCCTCTGCTTTTATTTGGTTAGAATAGTTGTAAATCAAACAACAAGATGGTAGCAATACACGGAAGTGAGAGCTGCCTATGCTTCAGTCGATACTGCAGTGCCGATGTTTGCCGCAGAAATGATATGGCATTCGTATTTAACGGAAGTGCGGTTTCGAGTGTCCCCCAGGGGCTGTAACAATATTATGCCGTATGATAGCGGATCACTGGCAGGATTAACTGTGTAAGCTGTAGCTAGAAGTGGAAGGTTTCAAATTGTGCTGCTGAAATTCTAACAGACTTTATACTGGTTTTATCAGCATTCGGTGAAGACAGTAAGTTGTGTAGCTTCTCATTTGGCAGTCTTCTGAATGCTCCTGCTCACAGACTCTCCTCAGCACCCTCTCACGTTACAGCAACAGCAACAGTAGCAATATTACGAAATTTCAGGTTCTGACAACGTTGTTGCTAAAGATTCAAGCCCCCTGGTATCCTGCACCGTGTCAACCTGTAAATAGTGACCGATGTTTCGAAGGCTCTAGGATCCTCCAAAACGTCGGTTATTGTTGATCAGTTGACATAACGTAACATGCCAGAAGACCTAAACGTCGGTTATTGTTGATCAGTTGACACAACGTAACATGCCAGAAGACCTAAACGTCGGTTATTGTTGATCAGTTGACACAACGTAACATGCCAGAAGACTTGACCGAATTTTTAATAGCAACAGTTACTGTCATCATCATCATCATCATCGTCGTCGTCAGCATCGACAACTTTCAGTCGAGCACGGATCTTCGTTACGTTTGCAGTATTCTGCAAAGAGCGTCTCGATTGTTTGTGCACTGAAGTGTCTTTTATTATCCCTTGACCTAATTACCGTTTCATTTGCTTCAAACTTCAGTGCAGTAACGTGAATGGACCGTTACGGCACCGTGTTTTATGTATCGTAGTAAGAGACAAAGATCACGGAACAGTTTCCGTCGTGGGCGTCGGTGTACGGTAGGGGTTTTAAGCAATCAGTTTCTGTACTTCTTTCAGAATAATAAAATTGTTGATTAAAAGGTATTCAACGACACTGTATTAATGGTGCAGATTACATAGCATCCTGCCGGTCCCAGTGGCCTCGCGGTCTAAGGCGTAGGACTGCGGCCACTCGCCTGCCGTTGTGGGTGTTGTGTGCTGTCAGGTAGAGTTCTGTGCGACGAGCTGATCACTCGTCCAGAGGAGTCCTACCGACTGTGGTGCGTCGTTGTGTGTGATCTAGAAACCTCGTGAATGAGGAGGCTCTGGCCCACTTGGGGCTGTCGTGATAAAATAAAAAACAACACAGCATCCTGAGATATGATAATGAGTGATGATTGGATAATGATTCCGGCGGACACCGCAACCTGTTTGAAACGAAGCCTTTCAATTGCCTCGAGAGTCTGAGGAAAACCAGGAAAAGTAGTAGCCAGGACAACCGGTCCGGAACGGTGCCGCCAGGCTCCACGGTTCACAATGGACTGTATACAGTTTCCAAGGACGTTCGTGGTATTACGTTGTAGAGACAGGAGATTATACGAGTCAGGGTGCAGTGAGATGAAGAGCGGTTGTAGGAAGACGGATTTAAAGGGAAGCAGTGATGGTCTGATCTAATCCTTTTAAAGCCCAGTGGTTATTTTAAGTACCACCAGGTTAAACGTTCAGAAATTCTACAGTTTGGCAACACAGTATTTGTGAGTTTTGCATAGATCTCAGAACAAACTGCGATTATTTTTCTATACTGCATTAACTGAATGGTTTTTATAACAGAGACGGAGTGTGTTTACTGCGCGGTGCTGTGTTTCTAACCGTGATTCAGATTAATTTCAGTCTTTCAAGGGTTATTGTGCTATTGTTTGTTTTTATTGGGATGAACATTTGGGTTATTTAAAATCTAAGAATTTTTTTCTGCGGGGCTCTTAGATTCGCAAGATTTATTTTTTTATGTATAGATAAATATTTCGAAAACGAGACAAACTACAGGTATTTGCAGTTGTTTATTAAAAGGTATACAACTGTTCATTCACGTTACTGCATTGAAGTTTGAAATAAATGAAACTGCAATTCGGTCAAGGGATAATAAAAGGCACTGCAGTGTAAAAGTCGATATTATATTGACGAATACATGAAGAGGACATTAGATTCTGGGAGTTCTTACCAATCGTCATTTCAGAATTTAATGCCTCTGCTGCGTACGTGCGTAACGGCACCTGCTGCAGGTGGGAGACTGTGAGCTGTACAGGAAGGATTGTGTGTGTGGGGTGACCGGGGGGGGGGAGTGTAATGTATTTGTTTGCAATATACAGGTATTTCGGAGTTGCAATGTTCTTTAGGGGCAGTGTGCATTGTCTGAACTATATGTGCATTAATTAGGTTCAGTCGTGAGTCTTTTTTTTACCCCTGGAAAGGATCCGTTGATATCCGTTTGATAGCGAAATCGGTGGGCCTGTGGAACTGTTCTGGAGTTGATACTAAAGGCGAAATTTGAATGCTTCTTCAGAGAATCGACTTGCGCCAACCGGCATTCTTACTGAGTTGTCACAGATTCATCGGAACCCGTTGAAACCGGACAAGTTCTCCCTGGAGGGATGTTTCATACTTGTATTCGGGACGCCCCCGCTCTGGAGGTTGGTCGGATATCGACTGCACTGATTGAGGACTTTCGTGGTTTTATAAAATCCCTCCAGTATAATGACATCTGAATACACTGGAATAGACCACGGCTGTTCCAAGTATTTTTATATTCTAGTCATATGCCATCATACCATTCGGCACTGTTTAGTCTGGGCTGTTAACAGCGTTGTTAAATTAACCATATGATTAACTAATCTAACTCCAGATCAGACTTATCCTTGATAAGCTAATACAGGGGTGCACAACTCTCGGGGACGCGTCGCCTTCGTGACTAAATATTGTACGTTGGTCCCTAATAATTTGTTGGTCCTCAGTATGGAACTTGTTTCATGTCACTCTTCTGGCGCCCAGAATTTTGAGGTGGTTCCTATATTTGTGGAAAAATCGTGGACCCTTGATCTGGTCAAGAGATTTCCCGCATCCTGCGGAACTCGAAGGTTCGTTTCCATGTTCACAAGCGCCCGCCACCAATCCCTCTCCTGAGTCAGATCAATCCAGGCCACAGCTTCCCACCTTGATGCTTCAAGATATATATAATATTATTTTCCCATATACGCCTAGGTCTTCCATGTGGTCTACGTCCTTAAGGTTTCTCTACCAGAACTCTGCGTGCACTTCCTTTCTCCCCCATACGTTCCACGTGCCCCACCGTTTTCCTTCTTTATTTCACTACACGAACAATATTTCGTGAAGAGCACGTTTCCTGAAGCTCCTCATCACGTGAAGACGTTGAATGATGTGTCATCGTTTTAACAAACCCGAACTGATCATCCCTCACGTGTTGTGTAGCAAGCTTGATCGGGGTGTGCAAGGACCTGGTGGAAGAAGCGGTACTTATGGTGACGTCGGTATAACGGAGCGAGCGTGTGGCCTCGTACCGCCCACCTCGTGAAGTGAAGGGGGCCGCTAGCACATTGCGCCGTGCTGGACGAACTGTATAAAACGTAGCCTGTACCTTGGCATTTCAACATTGTGCAGTTTACTGAGAGGTCATGAAAACGCAGTCATGACTGGAACTGAATTGGCTGGCTGGCGGTGTCGCCTAACGGGAACGTTAGGATTCTTCCTGTGAGAGATCAGCGCGCGAGATAGTTGCAGCAGTTTCTTGCGGGCACTGTCCCTCTGGGCTCGAGGTGCTCTGTCAGAGAATTATATGTAAAAGTAGCTCATGCGATTTAATAAAGTGCATTCTTATATCGGGTTGCCGATGAAGGAATTTGCTTCCATTACGTGCAGAGCATCTGCGAATATGTTGACGAAGTAGTTACGAACAGCCGTTCAGGGCAGTCTGTTAGGTTGCGGCTGTGGCGGAGGGCTAGCAAAGATTCACCGTAAAATTGTTTCCTCTTCATTAGGCTTTATGAAATATTTGGATGGGTCGGGCATGACGATGCTATCATGAGACTAGGACTGCATGCAGAATTTTGATGATGAGAAAACTTAGGTAAAAGGGCAATTGGACGACCAAGGGACCAAGGGAGGCTGACTTTAAGGTGGGTCTTATGCAGCCAGGTTGTGAAAGCGGATGGTTGATGGCAGTAGCTTATGTCACTTAGCGGCATTTAGTATTAGTGATCATAAACCTTCAGATTCTGCTCCCGTGCTGTCAGTTGGCTAGTTGTATTAAGCTTAAATGCCTTTCTGTATAATAATAATAATAATAATAATAATAATGTGGGCCGGGTAGCTCAGTCGGTATAGCAACTGACTACGGGCTGCACGGTCCGGGATCGAATCCCGGTGCGGACGAGATTTTCCGCCCGTCCAGACGGGCCCTGGGGCCCACCCAGCCTCCTGTCAAATGGGTACCGGGTCTTTCCCGGGGGTAAAGTGCGGCCGGGGCGTGCTGCTGACCACTCACTCTCTTCTAGTGCCGCGGTCATGGAAGAGTAGAGCTATACCTCTACCCACCCTCTGGGTTACACCGGGCCTGTAACGGGATCACTTTACCTTTACCTTTTAATAATATAATAATATGACTGCAAATGGGTTGTCACCCGGTGGCAGTAATGATTATGCATGTACATAAATATGAAATAAAGAGAACATAAATATGAAGAAAGGATCTAAGAAATTTTAGTTGGGAGGGCTACATGAGAAGCATGCAGTAGCAACTTGGAGTCTTGGGAACCATCTCAGCATTCGCTTATAGACACAAGGAAACCAAGAAAACCCTGTGCCGAGGTGGCCGGCCGCAGTAGCATGCTATCAAATGTTTCTACTCTTCCTTCCCCTGATGATACAGCACAAGATTCAAGGTCATGCAAAATCTGGCGCGGAAATGTGTACGATTCCTGGCGTACAGCCAGCGTATCATATACAGTACTTGAATGTTGAGTAATGCAAAGATTGTTTGGACAGGGCTGAGTGTAGATCTGCCTCTTATGAACAGTGTTATGCTGCACGTGTATTTCACGTTACTTAGCCAAAGGCACCCCTTAATGGGATCCAGAACTCGCTGTGTCTCATGATTGTCAGCAAATACTTATTACAGCAGAACCATACGTAGTATGACCCGTCTTAACGTAGTTGGCACGCGCTGACACTGAGCTTTCATGAAAACATAAATGTAAATTTTTCCCTGCGCACGCCATTAAGGTATATGTCACGATGGAGGTATAGCTACACCCATCCTTAACCTCGGCATGAGAGGTTATCTGTCAGCTTCATGACATGGCCATTATTCCCCCTGGGAAAAGAGGCACAGGTACCAATGGAATAGGAGGCTGGGGGGACCAGGCCTGGACGTATTGGAGGAGGAGATCATGATGATGATGATGATGATGATGATAATAATAATAATAATTTTAGTTAAGTTCTTACATTGCCTGAGGCTTCCTACCGATTAGCACCGGGTTAGTCACGGTGGTAGCCCCTCATCATTTCCAGCCTTGTTCGCCGAGACTTCCTCCGATGAATCAAATGTGTGATGAGATAAAATCGAAGGCAGAAGAATGGGAGTAAAACGGGAGAGCAGTTCCCTGAAGATAACGACGTATTCTCGCAAGATATCATAGACTCTGTCTGCTCTTCAAACACTTTATGAATACTCTGTCTGTTCTGTTGAAGATTTCAGATCGCGCGTTATGTCGAATCTGTAATAGATCTCACTCAACGTCCCCTGTTGGACTAATGTAAATATCTGTATCTATGACGCAGATTTTCTTGAGAAACTTCACTTAAGTGTTCGTTTTGCTTATTTGTTGTCATGATTTTTTTTGTGGTGAGTGCGAAAAATTAAAAATTGATAAAGGGCCTGTTATTACGAAAAGATGAATATGGCGGATGACAGTAGCTTTCTAAGCCCCACTTTCGTGGCCGGGGCCGGCCTAAACAATACATAAGGTAAATCAGTCACATGACAGGCCCGAGGTGCCCAGAGGGTTCCGGGAAGTTAAGGTTCCCAGATTACGTGACAATGACCCAGAATGGTGGTAAGGTTTTCAGCCTTACGCACCGGCCGTTTTTACCTCCAAGAAATACTCCTGGTACTCGTTTCTGTTAGAGGCTGAGTCAACCCCAGGGCCATAGTGCGATCGGAAGGATTATGTCAATGAAAAATTCCAATGACACCATCTGGAATCGAACCCGCGACCTTCCGATTTGTAGTGCAGCATCTTAAGCATAACCACTGTGCTACCGCGGTCCCCCCTAAACAATGCACAGCCAGTACGTTTCTACTGAATTACTGGTCAAGATCGGCATCCCTACTAAGGGAATGGAGAGCATTGTCAAAACACAGTGGCGATGGGATATTTCTTAGTGTTCCAACGCTTATTTTTAAACTGTTGTGCCGCCAGTTAATTGTGAAAGCACACGTCATTTACGTGTAGCTTGGTGTTGGCGCTCAACAGCGTGGTAACTTCTGACCTACGATCATGGTATTCGTAGTGAGCAGTCGCATAACTGGAATTTTGAGCCGCAATGCAGAGTTTCAAAACTGTCCACTGAATCGCGTCTGGTTAACCGGCTGTCGTAAGGGGGAGGGCATTCTACATCATATGAGCCGACTGGATGGGCGGACTGGGGAAGAAGAAATATCAGTTTGGCATGCACCCAGACCGAGTGCAAGAATGCAGACCAGACTGTAGCTTGTATCTACTCCTACGTCACAGAACATGCACTTTCACCATGTGGAGTTACGTGGACATTGTGGCAACACTGTATGTCCTCCTCCTTCACCTCAACTTCATTACAGGAGGCAGGTGCTTATGGCGGGGGGTGAGAAGGGTTACTGGATATGATGGTGAGAGGATGCCGAGAAATAGTTTTTTTTTTTTTGTGCCTTCCGTCTGCCTCAGAAACTTGGTCTGGAATGTGAATCCTTTTGAAAGTTCAGTTGTGTACATTTGACCGCTGATTGCCGCGTGTAAACCGTCTCCTCACTTCGACCACAGATGCTGCAAAACCATTACTGTTAAAAGTACAGGATCTGTCACATTTCCGTGTTGCATGATTGTGTCTTTACAGTGATTTAAGCAGTTTCACGCAGCTTTCAAGCTTAGAGACGATCTCGATTGTTGGGTAGAGGGGGAGGGGGAGGGGAGGGGGTAGAGGACAAAGAAGTAGTCCAGCATCCGGTAAGGCACAGATGCAGCATGACCGTTACTGCTTTGCTCAATTCATGCTGCATTGTACATAGGATTTTATGACTACTTAAGATCGGTATTCGTATTACTTTTGGGTCAAATATTCTTTCGGAGAATACCAGCTGTACGTTGAGGGCCCCTTGACGTCAGCTCGGTTGTTGGCAATGACAGCGTGTTCAAATACAGACTGACCGTGAGTGTACTGGTGGCAGTGTATCCGTCACAGCATTTCTTCGCTCAAATGCCTCGCCTTTTATGGAATGCGAAGGTAACTCTGTTCTAGATGGAGGTGAGTGGACAGCTTCACGCCTCCGACCGTTTTAACCTCGAGGAAGATGTCCTTGTAGCCTCTGAATAGGAGGCTGGTTGAGCCACAGAGCAGGTTTAGATGATTTGGCGAAGAAAAAGATATCTTGCCTCAGCCCGGAATCAAACCACTTTTTTTTCCCGGTTGTCCAGACCTGTCTGTAACCTGCACTTAAATATCGTCCCGTCTACTTCTGGGTTTTCCAAGTGCTCACATACATTCAGTTTGACAGACTGAATTTTTATATCGCCCATGCGTGCTCTATTCCCTACCCATCTCGTCCACTTTTGTCTATTTATTCGTGGTTTACTGGCGACGCTAACAGTGGCTCAGATTACATAGTGTATGGTAGGATTAGTGCATACTGTGCTCCCATACAGAGAGGTAATAGCGACAGGCCTGCAATATTCAGGCATTTATTTGCTGAGTGCATTCGAAATAGACGACTGAGCTGGAAACTGTAGTATCCTGTTTTCTCCTACACAGTATTGTATAAGTATAAAGGGACATGCTGGAACGAGTCTTGAACGTAGAAATAAAACATAACTCCCCCCACCCCTCTTCTAGAAGGCCTGGTGATGGACGGTGTGGCGGTGTGTCGCACACACCCAAATATGGCATCCCACCGTGGAACAGGGCTTTCTCTTCTCCCTTCCTCTATGGCTGCACTCCGGCTCCCTTTCAGACATCAATCTTGAGGTCGACCGAGCCACTGAACTTGTGCTTATGGTTCGAATAACCAAACAAACAATTTAGGGATTTAACAAGACAAACGTCAGTTCTGATATCGTTCGTGACAAATACAGCTAGGGTCTCAAGAATAGATCTGCTCTTTCCTTAACCTCGGCGCTAGATGGAGGTGGGTGGTCAACGCCCCGCCCCGGCCGCTTTACCCCTGAGAAAGACCCGGTACCCATTGTATAGGAGGCTGGGTGGGCCTCAGGGCCGGTCTGGATAGGTGCGGAAAATGTCGCCTTCATCGGGATTTGATCCCCGGACCGTCCAGCCCGCAGCGAGTCGCTATAGCGCCTGAGCTATCCCGGCCCACAGGGTCTCAAGCACGTATAGTAAATAACAGTAGTAAATACTTCTTGTATTCTTTGCTTTGGGTGGTTCTCCGGCTTTTGAATTTATGTGCCGACGTTTCGGAACACTGTTCCATCTTCATAGGATACTTCTTGCTTACACCACCTATGAGGAAGGAACATACATTGTTCTGAAACGTCGGCACATGAAATTCAGACGCCGGGGAATCACCCAAAAGCAAGAATACAGCTTGCAGAATAAGGCGAAAGTTGGAAATCAAGAATAGTAAATACTTGTACTGGGTGCCAAAAGTTATGCATTTGCGTTGACATATATATATATATATATATATATATATATATATTCCCCTGTTTGCGATAATTCAGCTGTACAATGTATGAGAGCATAAAATTTTAATTTATGTGCGTGTGAACATGTCCTGGGCCAGGGTGGCATATTTTAGTGTTTAGCTTCCTTGAAGATGAACCACAGCTTTGTTCATCATACCGTCGTATCTGTATATCTGAAGTGCGATTTATTCAAAATAACTTTACTAAAACAGCTGTTTTAAATAAACTAAAGCAGGTGTTTTCATTTTTATGCATTATTCGGTTCCATTACGCCTACTTGTTTTTTTTTTTAAGATAATGTGAGGCACAGTTACGAAAATGCTTAAAACGTGAAAATGTGGTGCTGATATTCCACCCATTCGTCGCCTCGGCAGTAGGTCAACTTGGGTACAGATGGTCAGATTCACGATCTGGCCGTTTTGGATACATTTTGTGGGGTTTATTGGGCAGAAGCGTGGAGTTTTTTTTTCCGGATGTTTCAAAGATCTTTAACGTTTAGATCCTACAATCGACGACAATTCTCTGTCATTAAATTACCATAAGTCGGTCAGCGAAGCTCTACGGCCGCGTGATGGTTGGGATCGTCGGTTGGGATCCCGCCGAGGGCATGCAAATATATGTTATTTAGGTAGAGGCCTCCGCGAGTAGCTGATCACTCATTCAGAGGAGTCTTACCGCGTGTGTGTTTGTGTGTGTGTGTGTGTGTGTGTGTGTGTCTATTCGTGTGTAATTTAGAGACCTCAAAACGAGGCTGCGTAGAATTCATTTGGGCACTAGTGCCAAAAATTAAAAAAAAAAATAGAACGAACTTTAAGTATGAACAGGTATTGTACTGTTATGTTTATTGGACCGTGCGTCATTGTAATAGTTGAAGAATAAAAGACCAACTTTATGTCACTTGCTATTTTATTTAACTTCTTTTGTGCTCAACATTTTTTAGCTCAATAATTAACCCTTTGACGCCTAACGACGACTATATTGGTCGTACTGCACCGCTAACCTCTAAATGTTGCATTTTATATATTTATTCAACAAATATAGGTAATGAATATTTTAAACCTGGTGTATACTCTCCGTTTTGTCCTCTTAAAAATGCAGTTTGTTTCATAAATCTAAC
>Ga0123357_10013707_pt1 | contig 10538 bp, 5 predicted proteins | sample TergutEmb28metaG_FD_89873 | JGI IMG/M metagenome (GOLD analysis project Ga0123357, IMG submission 89873) | Embiratermes neotenicus P4 segment gut microbial communities from Petit-Saut dam, French Guiana - Emb289 P4 | ecosystem: Host-associated > Arthropoda: Insects > Digestive system > Gut ...
ATGTATGTATGTATGTACCTATGTATGTATGTACATACGTAAGTAGGTGTGTATGTATGTATGTACGTACGTGTATGTATGTATGTATGTATGTAATGATAGTAGCCGTAAGTGCAGTCTATAAAACAACACGCAGAAGCACTAAACTTAACCGTTTTCATTAACAAATTCAGAATCATAACTATTGCAATCTATTGTCCAATAAACAGATGAACATTGCCACGCGTTTCCAGATTTTGCGTACTGAACCCCCGTCGAGGACTCAGTAACAAAAGCTGTTGTAAATAACGAAGGCGGTAGTTTACTGAGGTGCTACGAGCGATTACTGCAAGGAACCATTGTACTTGTACAGGTAGTATCGCAAGTAAACTCTCTTTGTCCAACTGTAAACATTTCAGAAGCGAACAGATCCATTTATTCCATGAAAAAGAGAAGATTCGGCAAATCACAGCCTCCGTGATCGCGTCTGGTGCACCTACAGAAGGTGAGACTCTATTTCCCTACGCTCGGATAAAAGAAAAATCTACCTCTTTTAGACGACTGATATAAATAACAAAGTTACAAGTTATCTAGTTTTCTGAATTGCTAGATAAATAAATAAATAAACATAAATTACTTCTGTATAGCTACGATTTTTAATTTCGATATAGACCTATACCCCACAAGACGCCACAAGCGTTAAGACACTTCGTATAATTAGCAAGACACGTGGATTTAATAGCCTAGTTATGTAACAGTTCTTTCTGGCGTTGAGAAACAGGGTGAATTCCGGAGACTTTTTTACGGAAAAAATGCGTTTCATGGAGATAGATATACGGTTCATAGGGGGGGGGGGGGCCTAAGGAAATAGTATTTCATATGGTATGACAAATCACAAACAATTTTATTTTTTTGCCGAACGCTTCGTGATCACTAGTAACTACAGCAGAAGGTTCCACTTACAAACTGAGAATTGTGCGTGGTTGTTTTGTTTGCACAGCATCAGATCACCATTTACGGCTTTAGGATTTGCAGCGGATAGCACTGCCAGTCACCTGACCCAGTTTGGTGGTATAGCTCTCCTTATCCAATGTCTTCCACGTTTATATTTCCAGCTCAGATATCACATGACGTCAGTTCCTGCCAGAACCTACAAAGTATTGGCGCATATTATTTTCAGCAGGCAATGTTGAAATTCCCGCAACTTTCTTACACTTGGTGACTGGTTCAATACATTATTTCCAGTGCTCAAAGATAATTTCTTCTCCAGAGGCGTTTGATTAAATATCAAGGTAATGTAAACAACTGGGTATGAGATTATGAAACCAGGAAACTGAACATTCGGCATACCTCACAGTGTTAAAGTAGTTGATTTTCATATTTTTAAAATTTCACCAAGTGATCTGGGTTTGCGAGCAGATAACTGCAAATATTAATTAACTCCCGCTATACTTACGTGGATCTTCATGTAAACGTTCGTTCCGTACGCGCTAACGCAAAAGCTCTAACGGATAATCTGTAGTAGAAATTTAAGCAGAAGTTAAAATTGTACGACAGCAATGATAAATAATGCAGAACTTGTAATACTTTCACAGGTCTAATTCGATTCTAATTCAGTCACTTAGCAATCACAAACAGGAGATATCGGCCAAAAAAATAGGCTACGACCGAAAGACGGCGTTTCGTCTCGCAACAAATACAATGTGTTTCTTCGTCAACATGTCCAAGTCGACTACCGGGCGCACCCGTTCTTCTGTTCAGTGGGCACCCGGCAGGTTTGACTCGTATCGTTTCTGGTTTATTTTGCGTCACATTGTCTCAGAATATAAATGGTTTATGGTTGGAAGAATGGTGAAATATAATTGAAAAGGAAGCTGTCTTTGTCCATTCAAGGTACTGTCCCGGTATCTGCATGGAGGGACTGAGGGTAAAGGGAAGACGGGGTATAAGCCAACATTCTAAGCTCGTACCCTCCAAACGTTCCCAGTACAAGGAGGTTGTTTCTTTGGGGATAATGCAGACGGGAAGAGAATCTGAACAATCATCTCCATCTAGAACCAAGCTTAGAAAAACATGCAGTCCTCCATACATCTCTATAGCGTGTTTATAGTCACAGAGGACCCCAACATAACCTGGTGGTTGTGTTCATTGCAAGTCTGAGATCGGATTGTTAGGGTCTTGAATTCAAATAGAAATGACGGAAGAACTTGTTCCAGCCCATTTCTTTTTAAATAAGAAGATCGTCCTACGACGAATCCGCATGAGAGGATGCACTTCCCTCGTGTGACGTGTGTTTTCGTCAGGAGTTACGTCGCAGCTCTTAATCCAAAGTGTGAAGCCGTGTTGCCGACGTCTTAGGGGCGGCGCCCGGAGCCGTACAACAGAAACAGCGTCTAATGAGGTCACGTCTATTGGAGGTCCGGATTTAGAAATTCTAAGTCACGAGAGAAGCACGCACTGGAGTCCTATTTTAAAACAATTCAGGCCCTTGCCATAACCTGGGTCGAGTCTCGCTCTGTAATTACCGTAACTTCAAACCTGCATATGCCAAAAAGATTCATCAATTATATTGTTATCACAGAATTATCGGTTTGAAACTACACTGTAATAAACAGCACTATATTGCGCACTCCAGAGTAAAGTACATATTTGTACTAATGTATGAAGTTCTGCCCTCTACTGGACTTCATGAAATAGAGTGTTGGTTTCAGGACAATGGCAATGGAAAGTATTAGAAATACTGAGTGAATTTTTCGAAGACAATACAATTTTGGAGTCTGGCCATCCATACTTCCAGATCTAACATCCCCTGAATGTTTTGTGGAGTTTTGTCGAAGAAGCGTAGTCATATATCAAAACATTCCAAGCAACACACCTCAAAAAGCGCGTAGTTGAAACGTCACCGGCCGCCTCACGAAGAAAAATTCTTACATGTAACTCTCGACACGTGATGAATAATACTGATGCAGATAATCACAAAAATGGATGACACTCCCAGCACTTTTTATGAGGACTCGTTTAAGTTTTAAGTCCAATGACACTTAAAACACAGTGTTTTTCATTTGAGTGCGGTGTTAAATCAACCATACTGTAAATTGCACACATAAAAATCATCCACAAAATTTATATTACATAACATGCAAAACACTCAGTTTATCGGTTTAAAGGTTCCATTGAAATAAACATGCAGCGATCAGAACAATACACGTAACCGTGCAATAGACTTATCATCAAATTTTGACGTTTTGCTGACCGTGCATCTCAGTATATTTATCTCAATAATTAACCAACTTGATACACAAAATTTTTGTTTTACAATAAGTTTATTTCATGCCTCTACATATTTCGAGCACATGTGCTCATCATCAGGAGGTCAAAATTGCATTACACAGTCTCTGGTATCATCACACCTATAGGTGTGATGATACCAGAGGCTGTGTAATGCACATGTGCTCGAAACATGTAGAGGCATGAAATAAACTTATTGTAAAACAAAAATTTTGTGCATCAAGTTGGTTAATTACTTATCATCATTTTCTTTTACATTAACCAACTTCTTGGACGACAGCCACTCACCATTCGTACCCTGAGGATGAGATACGCCGTGCTGGAAACGGACTCTTTTAAAAATGTTCGCCCAACACAGGGAGACAACTGAAATTAACTAACTTTGGTAATAATTCCTGAAATATAATTATTTTTAATCTCTGCTGCTAAGCCTGTATGGATGCAAAAACACGAAACAGTTTAACTGAGGCGTGTGTGAGCACTGAGTCATTTCATTATTTCAGTGGAGAATCGTATGCAATTTTGCAATTTTCTTTTCGCTATAAAAGTCTCTGCTCAGCACTGACCAGTGTTTTTGATCCCCCAGTGTGACTTAATTGTGCGGGTGGTAAAATCGAGAAGAATGAGATGGGCGGGGCATGTGGCGCGTATAGGGAGGAAGAGATGTGCACAGGGTTCTAGTGGGGAAACCTGAGGGAAAGAGACCATTGGGGAGACCCAGGCGTAAATGGGAGGATAATATTAAGATGGATCTTCGGGAAGTGGGAGGGGGTGGAGACTGGATGGAGTTGACTCAGGGTAGGGACAGATGGCGGGCACTTGTGAATACGGTGATGAACTTTCGGGTTCCATAAAGTGCGGGAAATTTCTTGACTAGCTGTAGAACCAGTTAGCCTCTTAAGAAGGACTCTGCTCCATGGAGTAAGTAAGTAAGTGTGACTTAATAAAGTAAATGTTCAGATACCAGTAAAGCATCATCTGCGTGTTACTGGTATTTAACTTCATAAACCTGGGGCGACAATTGGTACAGTACAATCTGCTTTTCCAGCAACAAGCGAGTTTTGGTGTAATATTCTGTACTTATACTTAGTAGGCAGCTATTTAAAATCTCAACCGGACAATTTCCTCAAGTCTCAAGCCGCATGTTTTTCGTGATCCTCATTCTTTCCCAGATGAATGGGAAGCTTCAAACAGGTCCACATTTTCTCCTATCGTTCCCAACGGTATCTACCTACATCTTGTCTTTCGCAGACGTCAAGGAGCTGACAATCGCTCAGCAGTCCAAGACATTCTTTGTGTCTATTGTTAGTGCTCATATCCAGTCTCTTGTTAATGCTTCAGGCTCGGACCGTCTTTCGTTTCGCATCTCTTATGTAACCTAATTTGTAGCTCAGTCGGTATAGCGACTGACTACAGGCTGGACGGTCCGGGATCGAATCCCGTTGGGTACGAGATTTTCCGTCCCTCCAGATCGGCCCTGGGGACCAACCAGCCTCCTGTAAAATGAATACCGGGTCTTTCCCGGGGGTAAAGTGCGGCCTGGGCGTGCTGCTGACCACTCACCCCCTTCTAGTGCCGCGGTCATGGAATGGTAGAGCTGTACCTCTACCCACCCTCTGGACCACACTGAGCCTGTAACGGGATCACTTTACCTTTACCCTTTTTACGTAACCTAATTTATCTAGTCGAATCAGACAAAACGTGAGACTTCGGTTTTTCAAGGCAGTAAAACTGATCATCGTTTTCTGAATTATGCCATCTTATTGTCTTATGATTGGTTACCAACGTATGGCAGGGACCTGTAGCCTCTACTTTTCCTGAAGAAGTTTTCTCCGAAGTGTGGGAAATCACAAATGAAACCATACGGTGACATAACACAGAAGAGAAAACTATAAAAAAATTCTTCACATATTACAATAAAATCTTAACCGGCATTGTGCAGTGTTTTCCTTCGGGCGGGCCTCGAGATGAAGCTTCTGAGCTTAGCGGAAAACACAGACAGAGCTGAGGTCACTTGTGATGACGATGGTGACAAGATGGGGTGATAATAGATTGGAACAGGCGGGAGAATAGAAATGGGATTGGAAGCGAAGAGGATGAAAATAACTTGGAAGAAATTTCTTTAAAAGATGAGGGAAGGGGTAAAATTGGAAGAGAATTTGAAGAGATTTAAAGAGGAAGAGAGTAAAGTGGTTACAGAATAAGAAATGGTTTAACTGAAGGGAATTACGAAAAGCATAATATATTGCATATTGCATGTGAAAGAGAAGAGATAAATGAAGTGTAAAATAGAGCGTAGTTTTCCTCATGTAACTCTCATGTAGCTTCATATTTTTACCAAATTTTCTCTATTCTTTTCCACAAGTCCGGCCCCTTAGTGACAAACATTACCGTAAGTAGAATTTCCACTTCATTTAAGTCGTTTTACTCGTTTTCTCAAAAGAATGTTACAACGCGCGCCTACGAGCTGCGGTATGTCTCTCCATCTTTAACAACACGATACCCGAAGTAGATTTCCATAAATTTTGAAACCAGGAATTTTTACTGTCATTCGTCAATAATTCGAAAAAGAACGGACACTTTGCATGACTACTCACACGGGGTTCAGTTCACACTTCTAGAATAACGGGCGCATTAATGTTCTTATTATTTACTTGAGCGAAAATTACTTGAAGAAAAAGTCATCCAGCCGAGTGAAAACGCGGGTATGAGCCGGGGTAAATGTGGACTTGACGCATTAAATAAATAAATAAGATAGAATTATTAAGGATAAATATGTCATTTAAACCCAAGAGCTTCATATGAAGAAAAAATAAAACAGGTTCATTATTTTTTAATTCTGAAAGAACTCTATCTGAATCTCAGAAGACATACCTCTTCTGTAGACGACTTACTAAGTCAGGAGATAAGGCGAAAGTACCGGAGAAGAATATTGGTTTACCTTCTCGTTCGCACATAAGAATTGGTTTCTGGACCACTGGAGGATTATTTTACAAGAAATAAAGCTGCACGTTCATGGTTTATTTCTTCTTATTCTCCTTTTGTAAAGCCAGTTTCTATTTCTTGCATTGAACAGATAATGTTTTCACCACTGTAATACCTGTTGGAATGAACATCCGGCTGCTCCTGGCCTCTAGAGAAATTCCATAGACCCATATTGTAGACAGTTTGGCGCTTTACGATAGAATTTTTTCTTATAATAAAAGCCAACGAGATGCACTATTTCCGACAGATTTACTGTCCATCATCCGGAGTCTTAATACTGTATTCACAGCAATAGGTATTTGTCATACTAGTTCCATCCCGACCGCGCTAGCAGACAGGCAACATAACTAGTATGACAAATACCTATTTCTGTTAATGCAGTATTAAGACTCCTTACGATGGACAGTAAATCTGTCCGAAACACAGAATTCTTTACCAAAAGAAAGTTGAGAAATAATGTATCTTGTTGGCTTTTATTATAAGAGCATATCACGATGCACGGTCCTCTGAAAGTCAAAATAGAATTTGTTCTTCATGTTCCTGGTAATGCATTGGCCTACATCGATAGCTTGTGATAATGAACTGCGTTAAAGTCTCTGCAGTACTCACCGCTATCTGGCAATGGGAAATTACAGAATTACTTCAAACAGAAGCAGAAAGTACAATGCCTTGGATACCAATTCCTCGGATAATGCACTTTAATTTATTATTAATATGTAACTGACATTTCTGTCTCTCGTGAGTGTTGTGTGTTGTCAGACAAAGATCTCTGCGTCGAGCCGATCACTTATTCAGATACCGAAACAACTCTGAAATGTGCCATCCCCGTTGTATGTAGTAATTAATAGGTAGGGTAATTACAGTCAATGCATTATGTAAACACTCCTACAGCATAAAATTCTTTCGGATGAAAAACCTGATGATGGCCAATGTTGGTCGAAACATATAGTTTTTATCATCTTCTAATAAATATCAATTAGATATATATTGTTGTGTTATTTATTGTAATTACCCTACCTATTAATTACCGACACATCTGTTTATTAATAATACTATTAGATATTCAGAACATTTCAATCCGTACGGATTGAGATCTCAATCTATCAACATACAAGAATGAAATTTTCAATTAATCTGACGTAAAACGTTGGCTGAAGATGACCTACATGTAGGTCGGACCACGTTGCCATGTAGCACTCTTCACATACCTAATAGCAATATTAATGAACAGTTGTGTCGACGGCAGTTACATACTAATTTGTAAAACTATAACCCCGCAACGGAATGTCTAAGATGAAATTTAATTTCTAACTTAAATTACATTTAACGTCCCCGATCATTATTTCACTTCGTGTTGTGTTAGTTTACTTAATTAACTTATATTAAATATGGTTTGTAAATTTACTTCTTTTGCGAAATTTTAAAATTTACAATTGTCTTAACTTCCACTTCTTTGCACTGTGGGTGGACGGGATGTTTTTAAACTGACATTTCCAAGATTTATTCTTCTCTTACCCGGATTATGAATCCAATTCTTAGTTTACGCGCAATAAAATATGGCGTACTTTTGCCCAGTAGCTTAGTTATGGCTGTGTATCTCATGTCCTTACGTCCACACGTAACAAATCGACAACCGCAGAATGGCTTTTCATGAAATTCGACGTTGGGCTCCCGCTGAAATTAGTCGACACATTTCAAATGTGGTTAAAACCAGATAACTATGACGGACACTGTACTGACATGTTGAAACACACGAGTGTCTGCGCAGATCTCAAAAGTATCTCAAATATCTCTAGACGTAAGGCTTTTGAATATGAGTTACTTTGAAGAGACAGATGTGGCTTGAATATAAATACGAAGTATAGGGCTGAGGCGACCTTATACGGGCACACAGCAGTGTGAACCAATTGCCGGAGTGCCTTTTCGTACGTCACACAGTAGTATGGCTCCAGAAGGAGCTTGCATATGTACGTCCGTACAGACAGGCAGTGGGGTGAGTTACGGTAGACTTCCACCTCACTGGCTCTTTTCTTCTTAGACCCCGTTTTCAAAGTGAAGAGAGAAAGAAAAAGAGAGGAAGGGAGAGAAAGGAAAATGGTTGAATCCTCACAGACCGGAATCTCCCTCATGCATGGTCCCGGAGCGCCATCTGCTCCAGACTTGCTCCGCTCCGGGGGGGGGGGATGAACACGGATCGGACCGATAACACGAGCTAACCACTGCACTGAATGTACGGAAAGAGGTCCCGTGGTTGAGTGGTAGGTTGAAGCTGTTTGAAGATTCCCACTCTCCGTCCTGTTTTATTCTTCTCCTTCTTCCTATTGTGGCCTAAATCAACCAGATCAAAGCGCTAGTCACTAGCGAAGTTGATCTTGTGATAATCACCACCAACATATGTTCGGACAAAATGGCTAGAGGAATGGAATATAGGGAATTGTGATGGGGGGAGAAACGGAACAGCTCGAGAGAGATGTGGAGGGGAGACAATCCGTGGGACTGAATTCTGGGGTCCTTGAATAGGGACACTTGTTGTTGGTACAGCTGGTGAAGGGCAAAGGACGATTTGTCTCTGTGAATAATTAAGCACAATTTCATGCAAATGTGGGCGAGCGGAAGAAATTCAGCTTCATGCTCCGGCCGCTTTGTCCCCACAAAAAAAACCCCTGCCGCACCCATTCGATAAAATGCTGGCTCGATCCCAGAGCAGGTACGAATGCGTATGTGAAAAATATATCCTTGTACCTGCCGGAAATCAAACCGCGGTCTTTCAGCTCATATCCTAATCACTCTAACTCAGTTGCCCCAGGTCATGTTCTTTATGTTGAACTTATATATATATATATATATATATACACACACACATATATATGAGTGTGTGTGTATGTGTGTGTGTGTGTGTGTGTGTGTGTGTGTGTGTGTGTGTGAAGGAAATAAAGCAAATAGAAGTGAAATTTGGGTTGCAGATAAGACGAAAGGGCAGAAATAGCAGCAGTTAGAACTTCAAGATCCTTAGCTTCGTACACACGGTTACAGGCTAAAATACAACACTGAAACAGGTGGGATACTTGAGAAAGATGATATAAGTAGCTGACGAGTTTGCAACGTTTAGGAGTGTAAGGTCAATCATTCAGGACGACAGACAGAATGTCATAATGAAGACTTGTAATCTAAATTCCTCAGCAAGTGTAACTGATTAGTTACCTTTTTCGAAAGCTCTTCGGGTTTGCCACATTAACGGTACAACATAAAGGAATCTTCAAAGTAATAATAAATATTTCAGTAATTATTGGCTGTAATATGAATTAACAAATTAATTTATTACGGTTTCCTTAACAACGCTATATATGGTTTCGATTATATCTACGTACTGAGCCGAATGTTTTATAACTGATATCAAGTCGCAAAGTAAGGAACATTAGTAATGTAAACTGAACAAAATATATATATACATTTAATGACAAGCACGACAGCATAATAAATGAACAGTCAGCACACAGGTGTCCAGTACGCATGCAACTCACACATACACACACACACACACACACACACACACACACACACACACACAGCAAGATCACGGACAAATCACTATATCGTAGATATAGAATCATAAGTACGCCTACACAATTATATTGCACTGATTATCCAAATAAGCAAACCAAAAAAATTAAGTGTTCCTCCTAAAAAGGAAAAAAAAAAACCTGGAAACTGAGATTACCAATGTGTCTGCTTATGTCAGTGTTCTAAGTGGTGCAAAATGTAGGTAGGTTTCACGCTTTTTATAGGCCACGAAGGCCCTTAGGGTGAGTAGAAGCATAGCTCTACTCTTTCTAGGTCCTCGGCACTAGATAGGGGTGGGGAGGTCAGCCCCCCGCCCCGGCCGCCTCTACCCCCGGGAAAGACCCGGTACCCATTTTACTGGAGGCTAGGTGGGCCCCAGGGCCGGTCTGGACGGGCGGAAAATCTCGTCGCCACCGAGATTCGATCCCGGGTCGTCCAGCCCCCAGCTCAGTCGCTATACCGACTGAGCTACACGGCCCACTGTGTAAAATGCTACTCTTTTTATTTCACTCAGTTTCTAACAACAACATGGCTGGCGAACAAAACCACGGGTCGGAAGCGAAACGTCTGCCATCCACTTACTTTACTTATTTACTCCATGCTGCAGAGTCCTTCTTGAGAAGCTAACTGGTCTGCAGCTAGTCAAGAAACTCCCCGCATTTCACGGAACCCGAAGGTTCATTACCGCACTCACAAGCGTCCGCCACCTGTCTCTATCCTGGGCC
>Ga0123357_10013711_pt1 | contig 10537 bp, 12 predicted proteins | sample TergutEmb28metaG_FD_89873 | JGI IMG/M metagenome (GOLD analysis project Ga0123357, IMG submission 89873) | Embiratermes neotenicus P4 segment gut microbial communities from Petit-Saut dam, French Guiana - Emb289 P4 | ecosystem: Host-associated > Arthropoda: Insects > Digestive system > Gut ...
GAGTTTTCTGTTCATTTATAGTTAGTTAGATAGTTGTGTGTTAAGACATAAAGCAGTGTCCTTCGGAACTGTGCTGTGTCACTGTCCGCCAAGTTCTGTATGTTTGAGTGGCATCTCTGTGTTGGGTGTGCTGCAGTGGTTAGGTGCGGGTAGGGGGGGAGGTCATGATAAACTTTTGGATGTTGGAGGATAGATGATGCGGAGGTGGTAGTGGTGGTGGTCGTGGTGGTGGTGGTGGTGGGGGGGGGTGTTTCTGCGTGATTATTGGAGCCTGTCGCCCTATTCCATGATAATTGTTTTGGCGATTTTTTGCCCTAAAGTGTGCCGATTGGTCTGTGTTACAAAGGGGGAACCAATAGGGAGCTCTTAGTTTACTTTTGATTGTGAGAAATTGTTACATTGTGGGCCAGTTTTGATCCCACGCCAAACCACCAACACAAATACAAGAGCATTTTGCTGGAATGACGTGATATATATGTTCGTGAAACGGCGGTGATTTGTGTAAAGTAACTGATGAGTCTGCAGAAGGTATACGAAGGACAGAAGTTCTCTTGAGACGCCTCCTGTGAACGAAAATCGGACTTTCTTTGTGCCAGCAGATAATAAGACACATTTTTCTTCCTAAAATCCGCGTGTTTGAGTTCGAATTCTGCAGTTACAGTTCATTAATCACTATGTTCATACAAGTTCACTATTCTATCTGCCAAATCATTTGTCACTGGCCGCCGTTAGGGTCCACACGTTCCAGTCAAGTATGCTGCCAGTAATGTTAATTTTTCCCGCTCACCCTATGTGAAGAAGATGCTGGAAGTGGCTCCGCTTGGCTCGGACACGCGTTGTTTCGCTGAACGTAGAATTGCTGCTTGTGAAACTGCGGACACTGCATACGTCATGTTTCCTTTTAGATCGTCTTTAGTACGAGGATTGTTATCTTACTCTGTATGTTGTGACATGCCCACAAGCAAGTACCACACGGGTCTAAGTCCGGTGATCGGGAAGGCCACAATCTCTGCTTGTTTTTCTGTCATCAGAAACACTCCGTAAGTGGCGCATAGAGTTTAATTCCAGTCATGACGTCATAGCAGACTTGTATCAGAGCGTAACACACCGGTGGGAGTTTGTCTTAAGAACAGATGTGACCAGTAATTCTAGTCACAGTGACACCTTCCCTCACAGTGGGTGGCTCAGCGTGGGGCCAATACTTGTTGTTCTCAGCGTTCACGTAGGCCTATCCATTGAGCTGAAACGGCGCTTCGTCGCTAAACAGAACGATTTTGGGATCAGTTACACCTACTTACCTCACATCTTGCTCCGATAACGCGCGTGTGACAGGGCCGCTGACGCGTTTGCATTTCTTACAAACAAGCTGACAGGAATTTACGAGTAGTATTAGATACGATAAAACCCAATATGACGTGGTATCATGCTGGACGGCCGCAAACATGCCTGCAGGTCTAACTTTACTAAACTGTACCCCACCCACACAGCGGGATGCGTTGTCTGTTAGCTCGTTGGTTTGTATAACGCAGACGAATTTTGTTTACTGCGCAGTACGAACCGAATACTTCAGTATAATTCACTTCTTCTTGAAGCCGCTCGTTATCATGTGGACTCCATGTTGTGATCGTTCGCAGTGCTGTGCTGGGTGTTTGCGGTCTAATGCAAATGTTTTCAAGATTTTCAAACCCCAACGTGAACGCAGGCATGCATGAACGTTTTTATGCGTGCCGTGAGGAGAAGCGCGAACAGAGGCTGTTGTGCGGTTGGTGAGGATCAGCTGAAGTCGGAGGGTGAGGGTCTGACACAGTTCTTGGTGAGTGGGAGCGAGTGGATCTGCTAGACAGCGAACAGAAGTGTCCGTGTTTTGCGGTCGGCGTCACACCGCATACTGAAGTAGCTGAATCTTTAAAGTAGCAGTGACACTCGACGTAAGAAATTCAACTTGACTCACGTAACTAGAAAAACACTGGTGATGAGGAATGGAGTGGCATCCAGAAAGTGGCAGAACGTCGCTGTAACAGCAGTGGCTGCGGTGCACGTTGTCAGCGGTAAGAAGTAGATTTCACAATGCCTTTGGTTCTCTGTTAGGTCCGCGGTAGCAAAACAGAAAAAGAACTAGCTGTTACAGCTAAACGTAACACCCCAATGATTAGCCCTCCAACCCTGTCGAGCAGTTTTGAATCGGTCGCATTTTACCGATACATTTCCTCTTTCTGCCTCTTGACCTATGAAGACGGAGGCTCTGTGTACCATCGAAACGCATGTAGCCGATTACCCAGAAGAGCCGAGTCTGCAGCCACACTACCGTGCAGTGACGTCACATCAGGGCGCAGAAGCGGAAACACGGCGTCTTTCTCGTCGGCTGTATCTGAGGCTCCGTGACACGAAGAGAGTGCAGCTTGCGCCGTATTTATCCAAGATGCCTTGTGTACCGAATTGTCAGTTTCCTTTTCGATTTGCACCACTTCGGTTCACTGATTGGTATCATAAATGGAAGTGAGCAGAGCGTTTGGCGTCGGCATTAATCGAGGTACTGTTTGGCGGACTGTGACGCCGTACAGTCTGTCAGGTACGTACGTACGTACGTACGTACGCCCATCTTCACAACATAAGCGTCCTAAAGAGTCATTGTCCTGTAAAGTCAGGCGTCCCCCCGAGCTGTAAAGTTTATTGACCCGGACGGAGACCCAAGCAACGTGTATTGCATCACAAGTACATTGCACCGCCGGTCGTGACGTAGCGCCAGGTTAATCACGTGACCGACTGCTACTACAGAGGAAGTGACGTCACGATTTACTGCATTGCAGACGCTGCCTCTGGGCGGGACCTCCACTGCCTGATCTGGAGAGTGAGTCCCGTCGTGGCTGGCCGAGTTTAAAATGGCGTGAGGGTGGCACAAGGCTGCAAGTGTTGGAGTACTTACAGCTGTGTGGTTTAGTGTTCCGGCGAGTGGTTCCCGACGTTGCGAAGGAACCTAGTGCTTACATCCTCAAGGGTCAAGTGGACCAAGAAGAATTCTTGGACTGCTTTAATCTCGAATATGAAGACTCTGCGTTCCGTCAAAACGTCGGTAACCACTCGACCTGCTACACGGCGTCACACACCAGAAGACGGGAATCCTTATTAATGCTGTTTGATGGAGACAGACAATTTGCTGTACGGGGATTTTTGCATTGAAGTTATTTATGACGATATGCGGCCGCCATAAGCTCCAATCGCTGAAGACTTTCAGAATGCTCTGAAGGCAGGTGAATGGTACAGTTCGGCTCTGTTAATGTGGTGCCTCACTGTAAACGCAGTGTTTACTCTTAAAGCAGAAACATGCACGAGGCGCATTCCATAATTATACTTTCCCACTCTGTAAGTTTTTGTGTTAATCAAGCATTCTACTTTAGGGTACAAAGTAGCGCTTGAAGCAGGGCTAAAACACAACAGATGGTACAAGTGTCAGTCACAGGATCAGTTGATGTGCAATGGTAATACACTGGGAAACTGTTCCTGCGAAGTTTGTATGTGATACGGGTTTTGTGGGCGAAACGTGTTTCTGTACGGTGATGACGTAATGAGAGTGCAGGGTGTCAGAAAACGGCGTAGAGAGTTCGAATATGGCCGAACGGACACCAAGATGATGATGGCGTCTATCGGCCCAGCACGTCGAGGATGGTTGAGATCGTAGAACAAGTGGAGGAACTGATTTTGGACTACTGAAGCAACACCTGGCACATCGCTGATTACGGAATAACGAGGAACTGGAAATGGCTGTCTGTGAATGGCCGCAACACAAGAGCCCGGCGCCTGACCTTCGGAGTGTCCAAACTCCTGCCAGCGTTGGACCATTGCAGCAGTGCGCTCGGAGATTATGAAGAGGCACATAATGTAGCATAGTTCTTCTTTAAAAGGCAACCGTTGCTCGTCTAGTCAACGTCCTCACGTTGTACAGGATCCGAACATTCGTTATAGTGTCAGCAAGTGTCCCTGTCCCCAGCGAGATGAATTCTGTCCACGCCTCCGTATCCTTTACTTCAAGATCCATTTTAATATTATCCTCCCAAATTCGCCTGGGTCTTCCAAGTCGTCATTTTTCTTCAGGTTTCCCAGCCAAAATCCTGTATGTATTTTTCTTCGCCCTCGTAGGAGCCACTTGCCCCACCCATCTCATTCTGTTTTGATTTGATGCCACGATATTTGCTGAGAAATTGTGATGGTCCTGTTGTTACAGTGTTGTGCAGCCTGTAGTTGCAAAGTGTTGTGCAGACTGTAGTTGAAAAGTGTTGTGCAGCCTGTAGTTGCAAAGTGTTGTGCAGCCTGTAGTTGCAAAGTGTTCTGCAGCCTTTGTCTGATTCTCCTTTTAGGCTCAAATATCGTCGTCCGCAACCTATTGTGACTGTCCGTCAGTACCCTCCTGTACCGTCCGACTGCTTTCTTCTCGTAAATGCTTTGTATTTTTCATAATCCGCATTTTTGTTTAATTTTGCATTTAAAACAGAAACTGTCTTCGCAGATTCTGTACCGGTTGACTTACAGTGAAGAAGGGCGTAATTTTCATCATATATTTGTCTTCGACTTTCTTCTCGGTGCACAGTATAATCCATATCATTGTGTATAATGTCTCGGTGTAATCTTTACACACCCTTGATTCAAGGCAGTTTGTACAATTCTCTTGATTGTACGCACACATTCAGACCACACTTCTAGTATATTTGCGTATCTGAATGCCTGCGACATTGTGTGCAGTGTAGCGTACTGTGGTTGTGGACATGACATATTGCACACTACGGGCAGTAGGGGGTCTCACTTGGTGTATCCACAGCGCTATCTTGGTCAGCATACTGTACGAGTGTTGTTGGAATCGCATTTCCTTCATACCTTGAATTCATATTTACAGTTCAAAACCCAGTGGTAACTATGTGTACCACCAGGTTTGACATTCAGAAATTCTACGTTCTGCCCACACACTGTATTTATGTGTTTTGTGTGGATCTCAGAACAAACAGCGATTATTTCCCTATACAGCATTAACTGACTGGTATTTACAACCGAGGCGGAGTGTTTACTGCGCGGTACGGACTGTAACTATACGAGCAACTTACCTTATATTTCGTCCTTAAATGATTAATTGGAGCTGTAGCAGCGGTGCCCAGATTAGTGCTAAACGAAGCTTGACAAAAAATGAAAGAATTTAAATTGTGTGGTTTCCATCCCGTTAGATAATAAAATCTGAAAAAATGAAAGATTTGTTTTGTGTGTTGCGTTTCGAAATATGTCGATTTTTGTGGAAGCTGAAGGTTCTTTGTCCTGTCTTTAGAACGTGTGAATCCAGAACCTACGCCGTCACGCCATACGTCTTGAAGATACATTTTAATATTATTTTCCAACTTATGCGTAGGTCTCCTAAGAGTTGCCTCTCCTCCGTAGTTTTTGCCAATTGTAATTCTGTGTGTTTTTCCCACTTTCCCGTGCATGCTACACGTGCCGGCCTTCTCGTCTGTGTATGTCGTTTTCTGAGTTGGTAGTACTGTTGTATTACATGCATTGGCTGTGAGTGTTGTGAGTGTATCTGAAACCGGCAGTCTGAACGGGATGATGACGATTTGCTAGCTGTGAGGTGCTCACAGTGGTTCTGATGTGACGTCATGTACATTGGTATAATGAATTTGAGTGCAGTGTAAATTAAATGAATTCAGTGAACATAATCATTATTCTTGACAAGCTGATAGTTACTTATTTCATCCAGAAGTGCCTCACTTGTACGTATGTGTGTTCCATCCTGGGCCACTCGAACACATTACCTACTGTCCCAGTCTCATTTCTGTACTATGCCAATTAATATTATCTTTTAATCCAACGACTTTGCAGTTGCTGGCGCTACGGGGTTCGGTTTCCGGCAGGGGCAACAGATTTTTCTCACCTTCATTACTTTCGGGCCGGCTCTAGAGCCCACCCAGCTGGTTTGTAATGCGTACCGGTTAAAGCGGCTGGAGTATGGAACTAAGCACTCACTTTCAAGCAGGGCGCAGCCGAACTGCGAGCTGAACTTTGCCGCATGTCGTGCACACGTACTTCTGTGGCTGCACCTTTTGCTTTTGCGTCATCACGTATAACACTGGTAGATACACACACACACACACACACACACACACATATCTCCACATATACGCCTGATGTCCCTACGGAGTCGCAATCTGACGCTTGGTATCACGTGACTTGGTAATGTTCAGAAGCAGGATGTCAGCACCTCAGTCATGGTACCGCAGCACTTTACTGTCAAAATCGGTACAACAGTGGGCTGCCCACTGCCTGTTAATTTCGTATGGTTTCTGCTCGCGTGCAGTTCGAAAACCTTGGTGCCGCAGATCAGCTTTTCAGATTAGTCCGTTAACTGCTGACGTGGACGCAGCAGAACGATTTGGATATCGGCACTGTAGGCGCAGGACGAGCCATTCTGTCAGATGTTTGTGACCAGCTGAAGTGCGTGGAGTTGAAGTGCAATTGTGTCTCCGTCTGGTGGCAGATGTACATAAACTGATCTCCACGTTCGTTACAAACTGAACACCTAATAATTGGTGACCACTGTAGGGCGACAGATGCAGTGGGTAGGGGAGGGACCTGCGTTGTTGATAAGATCCAAATATTTGTTGTGTCGCAAGTTTAGCATTGTGATAAGGAACGTTCCCCTTCCTGTCAAGGTCATAGTCGTTCTCATGAGTCAGAAACAGTATATATGCTACCTGTTTTAAAGTTCGACAGTACATTTATGTGTGTGACGTAATTCTAACAATACATAGCTGTTACTTTGCCAAACAGCATTGGTCTGTTGGTATTTGTAATGGAGATGCAGTGTGTCTTCTGTACTACTGGGACTGAGTTTATAAGTGGTATTGAAATGGACTAACGGCGTGCTGTTTGTGGTTCGCCCTGTAGGCGCTCGAAAGCTATTCTCAAATGGCCATCCTCTGACTGTTTTCTGCTCCCATAAATCACGCACTGTAGCCGACTGCCTGCTGGATATCCGAGATACGGGGGAAGTCGGAGGGAAGTTTGCTTATCGACCTGCTCCATGCGGCGATATATATCGATCTCCCTTGCTAAAATGTCCCGTCTGAAATTTCTTAGGATTGGAAGCGAGTGTTGACATGCCGTAAATGCCGTCGTGAATGTTTCCGTTTTGATTCTGCCCCGTGGCTCAGTTGGCACAGCACAGTGTCACTGCTGCTTGTATCAACTGCAGCTGTAAGTGCTTCGGCTAATTCGTTGAGCGTTGGGTGTGTTAAGAGGAGCTGCAAAATGTGTACTGGTGACAAAATATTCGGTTAATTAGATCAAATAGAATGAGATTGGTGGGGCATGTGGCACGCACGGGGAGAGAAGAGAAATGCATAAGGGGTTTTGGTGGGGAAACCTGAAGAAAAGGACTACTTAGAAAACCTAGTCGTAGATGGGAGGTAATATGAACATGGTTCTTAAAAAGAATGGCAGGGCGTGGACTAGATTAATCTGGCTCAGGTTAGGGTGAAATAGTTGTCTATTGTGAAAACAGTGCTGAACGTTCGGGTTTCTTACTGGTCACCCTGTAGCACCGCCCAGCGAGTTGCCATTTTTGCCTGCTGGGTGTAATTTGTGTTCCGTATTATACAGAGAATAAGGTAAAATAATTAGGGTTAACAAACTGGTCTTCATAAGAGAAACGGAATGTGTTTTCTGCTAGTGGGACTTAGTTGTGACCTTCAGGCGGTTAGCTGTGTGTCGGTGCTGTTCGTTCCGGATCGTGATTGCGCCATGAGCCTGCAGCTGCCGTCTGTCTTTACTGTCCGTGCTTTTAGTGCCAGGAGTTTATCGGATCGGCCGCGTAGCCCTAATTAACCCTTTAAAGCCCAATGGTCACTATATGTATCGCCAGTTTAACGTTCAACAATTCTACGTTCTGCCCACACACTGTATTTATGTGTTTTGTGTGGATCTCAGAACAAACAGCGATTATTTCCCCATACAACATTAACTGACTGGTTTGTATAACCGAGACGGAGAGTGTTTACTGTGCGGTACGGGCTGAATATCTATCTAATTCGGGTTAATGTTTTTCTTAAAAAATTGATTGTAACGTTCGCGTTTTCTTCATTTTGATGTCTGTTAAGACACACAGTGTTGTGTGAATTTCGTCTGCTGTCACATCAGAGTGTTGCCTGTAGGCTGTGCAGTCGAGGCGGTTTTATATTGAGCGCTTTCTGCGTTTTATTGTAATTTTTATGTCTTCAAAACAAGGAAGCCTTCAAGACAAATTTACGTGTTTTCAGAAGTTCGCTGTATCTGGTGTGCAAATCAAGCATCGACGTCTTTGCAGCGGCGCTCCCTTAGCTGCTGTGTAGCTAGCGTCGTACTAACAAAGAAAGCAGCCATAAGACCAGCGAGTGCTGCGGCTTCCGTTTTCTGTCTTAGAGAGCATGCATACGTCGTTCTGCTCCACTTTCTTCACGGTGCTGTGATTTGCGTGCCGGTTTTTATTTGGGCGGAAAGATCAATATGGCTGCGTGTTTTTCATCGTCCCCCTGTAGATACTTCTACCCGCTTCTTTGTTCTTATCGTCGTGTGCGGGTTGTTCCTTATACATACGATTATTCTGATATGCACAACAGAAGTGTCTGTCAGCCGCACGCTTGGTCAGTTTAAATTCACGTTTTCTTCTTGCCTTTTAGTCCCTTAGTCAAATTTAATTGGGGATTCGTGTTGTCTGGATATGGCGCTGGGCCGTTCGACGTTTCGAAGGAGCCTTAATGCCTTCATCCGCAAGAGTAGAGCAGTCTAAGAAGATTGCCAAACGCTGAAGGCAGGTGGAGATTCACAAGTCTCTTGTTCCGGTTGGTGCAGGTTTGAGAAGCATGGCGAGCCAGTTGGGGAATTTGGGTGGCGGGGCTTCATGTTTGTTTGTGGGGGTAATACTCTGAAAATAACCGTAATTTGAGACTGCTTTCTTTCGAAACGTCGGGAGACACCAACCCAGCGACACGGCGTCAGATACCAGACGACGCCGAATGTCAACACACCCGCTGTATAAACCTCAAATCCAAAACTCGATTAAATTGAAGCTTTTTATTTGTCGTGAGTTTTTGTCACAAGCGTTTCCGCCTTCATCTTTGTTTTCGGTTTTGACTGTCCTTCCGAAGGGTTCGTATAATGACGCAGGTTTTGTAAATTTCTGGTCCCTAAATGGAGAGCCGAATTGTCGTTACATGTCACCGCTGAACCCAGCCAATCATACCCGCTGTAGCAGCGAACTGTGAGTGTTTCCCGTCACTGTCGATATTGCAATGATTTTTCTTACCACAAAGCACAAAATTTGGTCAAGATGACGTTCCTTTGTTTGCGAGTAGCACATCTCGTCACCTGCATTTTGCAGTTCTCGACGAAGCGGAGACCGGCTGTAGTGTAGCCATGCTTCGTTACTAAACAGTGACATTTGTAGTTCGCATGCCAATCATGCGTGGATCCTAAGAAGCAAGCCCACAAACCAATCGCAGCACCATCATCAGGATCGAGCAGCCTAGGAAAAACATTTACCTTATGTGGTCGCTGTTGCGCAAGTCTCGTTGCTGTGTGAACAGATCCCGGTGGCAGGCCAGGTTGTGCAACGAAACATGCCGAAGACGTCCTTCGACTTATTTATAAGAAAGACGCACTTTCGTGTAATGTTTCGTTGCCACTACCGTATGCTTCATTTGCTAGGCGTGTCCAGCCCTGATCTGGCGTAACGTCTACCAGCTGGTACATCAAGACCAGGAATATTTTGGTAAAACGTAAGGATGAACCTTTTGGTGTATATTTAGATTAACAGCGCACGTTGTTTGGCGCAGCTTATCGTACTTTTCACCTTCGGTTCACGGCTAGGCGGGGAAGGAGAAAGTATTCTGATAAGTGTGACTGGCCAGAAGAGAACGCGACAGCCGTGTTTCTGCGGAACGTAATACTGGTCTAGCAGACTACACGGTGTTACGGCACAGTACACGTATCATAAGACTTTTGGTCCAGAGTTTGATGTATTACGTTCTGCGGTATGCTGTTCTGCAATACGATTTTTGCATTACGCTGTTCTGCAGTACTGTGTACATTTAGGGTAGCTAACGAACTGCAAATGTTAACTGACAGACTGCTGCGAATTCCCATCGGCTTCTCACTTTCTTCATCGAAAGGAAGATAAAGAAGTGGCAGTCCCTCTGCAGTAACTGTAGTGGCAGTCCCTCTGCAGTAACTGTAGTGGCAGTCCTTTTGCAGTAACTGTAGTGGCAGTCTCCCTGCAGTAACTGTAGTGGCAGTCCTTTTGCAGTAACTGTAGTGGCAGTCCCCCTGCAGTAACTATAGTGGCAGTCCTTTTGCAGTAACTGTAGTGGCAGTCCCCCTGCAGTAACTGTAGTGGCAGTCCTTTTGCAGTAACTGTAGTGGCAGTCCTCCTGCAGTAACTGTAGTGGCAGTCCTTTTGCAGTAACTGTAGTGGCAGTCCCTCTGCAGTAACTGTAGTGGCAGTCCCTCTGCAGTAACTGTAGTGGCA
>Ga0123357_10013713_pt1 | contig 10536 bp, 6 predicted proteins | sample TergutEmb28metaG_FD_89873 | JGI IMG/M metagenome (GOLD analysis project Ga0123357, IMG submission 89873) | Embiratermes neotenicus P4 segment gut microbial communities from Petit-Saut dam, French Guiana - Emb289 P4 | ecosystem: Host-associated > Arthropoda: Insects > Digestive system > Gut ...
CATGTTGAGCATTAAATAATGAAATAATAAAGCAAGTGACATCAAGTTGGTCTCTCTTTATTCAACTTTCATGAATAACTGTTCAGTGGGAGTACAGATGCTCCATGAGGACACATGGACAGGCTTGATGAAGCTAGCAGTCGCTTTTCGAAATTTTACGAACGCGCCTAAGAAACCATCGAATTTCAGTGTCTCAAGCGCATGTTTGCAGTCATGAATATACCCCATAATTATGTTGAGCATTAAATAATGAAATAATAAAGCAAGTGACATCAAGTTGGTCTCTCTTTATTCAACTATCAAGATGATGCACGGTCCAATAAACATAAGAGACACTATCACTTAATTAGGTAAGACGCTGCCTCAACTACCGAAGCTGCTCTTAAAATGTCAGATACCTTTCCGCATCACCAGTACACTTTGCACCTCCTGAGTAGTTAATTCTCCCCTGATTCTGAGAAAGAAGTAGGAATTGAGTGTAGTGTAGAATACCACGCTGGACAACCGGTGAAAATGGTTGCATTCCCTTTGACCCACCCGGCCTCTTCAGTGGAGGCTGCTTGAGGTTAGAGCGACAGTAAGTGCAATAGCCACACAATTCCATCTGCTACAGAAGTTGAAAATGCCAGGAGCCCAACTGTATTCCCTTTAATGCCTGTGTGCCGCGTTAGCTCAGTCGGTATAACGCTTCCCTACGGTTTGGAAGGTCCAGGGATCGAACTGAGGTGGGGGCGAGGCTTTCCGCACCCGTCCAGACCGGCCGTAAAGCCCACTCATCCGCCTGTACAGTGGGTACTGGGTCATTCCCAGGGTTAAAGAGGCCGGACCGTGGCGTTAACCGTCCTATATAAAGCCGAGTTTAAAGAAAGGGTTGTGCTATATCTCTACTGTGCCTTCTTGGCAGTTTATAGGGTGAACTTCACTTTACATTTACCTTTACCTTTGCCTTGTACGTCTTCAAGGTGTTGTGCTTAACCCTTATCCTGCTAATGTGCAAAATATGGTGAGCTCCTAATAATGCCAGCAAATAGCAGATGGAATTTAACTTGGCGTTTAAAGGGTTAATTAAAGGCATCGGAAACATGCTGTTAGCCTAATAGCAGCATAACAGAATGAAGAGAATAAGGATGACACGTGTATGTAATGCATCTGTGACTTTGCCATGCTGACGAGTGGGGGAATGTAATTGTGGCTCAAAGCATTCTTAACCTGTGGGTGTACCGGCAGCTGTACCCAGGGGAAAGTAACCTCTGACCCGTTGTGAAAGAGGAAATTGGTAGGTTCTAGATCTTATGTGAGGAACGTGGCGTTGATAAGAATATTGCTCTGATCTGGGATTCAAACACAATTCACAAATCAGCATGAGAGAGAAGCTATTTAAGTATCTTAATTCTACGAGGTCTCCCTCAGCACGATCATGATTCTTGAATCCAAATACGGTACCCCCACCCAACCCTCCCTCCCCCCGCCCCCAAAAAAAAAGAAAGACGAAGAAAATTTAGCACTATAATCAAGTAAACAAAGGTACAGGGGTGCTGATAAGTCCTTAGCCCGACCCTGGAAGGAAATAAGCTACAGCGACCAAGACTTACGACATTCTACCAAGACTTATGGCGTACAAACAACAGGAATATATTCCTGTTGTTTGTACGTCATAAGTCTTGGTATAGTGTTGTAAGTCTTGGTCACTGTAGCTTGTTTCCTTCCAGGGTCGGGCTAAAGGCTTATCAGCACCCCGGTACTAAATTCAGTGAAATATTTCTGGGCTACCAACGGCGTCAGGTTGTTGAATGGCGAGTGAACCAACTATTCTCGAAACGTCGGGTTACTACTCATTCAACCACCTGACGCCGTTGGTAGCCCAGAAACATTTCTCTGAATTTCGTTGCCGCGAAAGCATTCAGTTATACAAAAGTACTAAAAGTTTCCACCTACACTGTAGCTGATATGTTAAACGTAAATCAGCGGTTGGCTGCTGCACTTGAACGTAATTTTAACCTATAGACTTCTACGAACTTCCTTCTGGGGGTTTTGTATGGTGACATAAATTATTTTTTCTTCTTGGACATCCTTCAATTTTTATCTTGATACTTTATTCCTTTAAAGTAAGTATCACTTGCAGTAAAATGAAAAGTCTCTGAATTTTTAGGCGCGTTTTTTAAAATGGCAGGAAACTACTATTAGCTTTGTCATATCTGCCCGTGTGTCTGTCCGTCCGCAGGGAACAGCTCGGCTCCCACTGGATGGAGTCTTTTGAAATTAGATATATCATCATTTTTCCAAAATCTGTCGAGGTAAGTCGAGTTCTGTTAAAATCTGACAAATATAACGGGTACTTTACATAAACATTTCCGATCATCTCACTCTCACTTCTTCTTAGAATATGAAATGTTCCAGAAAACAGTTGTTGAGGGAATCGAAACACACGTTTTATATGCAATAACGTTTTTCGAAGTTAGTGCCGTTTATAACCTAATGTGGAAAGATGTGGTAGAGCTGGACGGGCCACAGACGACGATGTGGCGCATGTGCATTGTATGCTGGATACTTATGGCTACAATAATGGCTATAATACCTAATACTTGTAGCTTGTCCACTACAACAATGGTTGCGCTAACGTGCCTCATTGTTAGGTTATTCATGCATTGCCTGTCATGTTCCCACACAGTTAGTGTTGTGTTTCTTGCGATTAACTGATTGGTGTTTGTAGTGGGGACTCTGAATGGTCACTATGAAGTACGAAGTGAGTTTTTAAAACATCTGTTGCAAGAAATTCGTTCTTGAGAAGCTTAATACAGGATTTATTTTTCTGTGCCTCCATCTCGCGTCACATAATCCTCTTTAAACGTATCATTCTGCAATATGCGTAATCAGAAGTGGAACTAGCCGGATTTCCATCAAAGCAGATTAGACGATCCTCGTTTCTGTTGCTTGTAGCATAATAAAGGCGGAGGAATGGAGCTGTCGCTCTACTGAGTAGGCTACTGGCTGCAACACCGTAGTCCCCTCTCCCGACAGGGGGAAGGGATTTTACTCTTTTCCAAGAGTACGAATCGGCTCTGGGGGCCAACTGGTTTCCTACACCTAGCGTTTCGAAAGAGCTTTCCGCGGGGATAAAGCGGCCTAAACGTGAAGAAAACAATATAGCTGCATCTAATGTGAGGTTTAGAATGGTAAAAAGAAAAGCAATCCCTGTACAGACCTGGACAGGCCCTGAGGGCTCTAGGAGGTAGAGAGTCCCAGAATATCTATATATTCTGTACATGAATGTGGCAAGGTTGTCAGCCCTATGCACTGGTCGCTTTTACCACCCAGGAAATATCCCTGGTACTCATTTCTGTCACAGGCTGAGTCAACCTCAGGGCCACAGTGCGGCCGGCAGGATTAAGTCAATGAAAAATCCCAAAGACCCCATCGGGAATCGAACCCGCGACCTTCTCACTTGTAGCCCCACCGAGTGCCCCGAAGTTAAAAACAGTGGAGCTTTACCCCTCTCCCTCTGAATGCCTTCATGGAGCGGACAGTAACAACTTAGTTTGTACCGTCACTGAAGACAGAAACAGAACTTTGACAGCTACTCCTCTTTGTGATTGGTCGTTTGTTTCAATCCGCGAACGCCAGATTCTTACTCGGTTTCAGCTAACGAACATATGCCTCTTGTTGATGAGCATCCAGTCTGCATCTGACCCTACGACGTAATATAATCGTCAGTTGGAATGGCGTTATTTAAAAAAAAAACACATTTTGTTACATGATCGTGTATAGGGCACCTGTGTTTAATGTCTGGGGAATCTATTATTGCTATTCTGCTCCACGAGCTGGCAATAATTTGATACGATGATGCAATTCTGGGTGCGTTGTCTTCCCCCCCTCCCCCCCTCACTCCCTCCCACCTAAATGCTTGGTTACGCCATTCCGTCTGCTCGTTCGTTTGCCGCTTTCTCCAGGCTGCTTGCGAGGTGGGATCATCACGACAGGAATCAAAACCTAGCGCAGTTCCGTGCCTCATTCTTTTGCTGTACGCTTTTTTTTTACTGAATATTTTATTTCTCTTTGTTTTACAATCCCTTTAAAAATCCCCCTCCACCATTTCCTGTGGAAAGTTATACGCATAAGGTGTTTCCTTTTCTGGTGGAGTGAGCAACATTCTTCGTTAGCACGGACGAACAGATACTTAATTTATCTACACGTTCCGAATATTGCGAGATTCAAGGTTCTTGCAGCGTTGTTGACAAAATTTGGAGTCTTCCGGTACATGACGCCGTGTTGATTGGTAAATGGTTAATGTTAACGTACGTATTACCGTCAACCTGAACAAATATTATTAGCTTCATCAGTGGATGTTAACCCTTTAAACGCCGAGTTAAATCCCATCTGCCCTTTGTTATCATTATTCGGAGCTCACCATATTCTCCACCTTAGCAGGAAAGTGTTAATGTTGCGGCCAGGCATAAAAACACAAGTAAAAAGTGCGCGCAGATATTTTAAATGTTTGTTTCATCTCACGAATAGGTTGAAGAAATCCAACGAGATGCAACATTATGCAGGTATTTATTTACTGCTAAATTACTCTACACGTTTCGGGCGTCCATCGCGCCCATCATCAAGAGTACATAAAACTGTAGTTGCAGCCTCTGGTACAGATCATACTATCTGGGGAGCAAGCTTCTTCAAGCCTTATTTGGTCACGTTGGAAGAAGCTTGCTCCCCAGATAGTATCATCTGTACCAGAGGCTGCAACTACAGTTTTATGTACTCCTGATGATGGGCGCGATGGACGCCCGAAACGTGTACAGTGATTTGGCAGTAAATAAATATCTGCATAATGTTGCATCTCGTTGGATTTCTTCAACCTAGAATTACGATGCACGGAACCACGAATAAAATTAAAAAAAATCTCACGTATTGGTTTCATACGGAGCTGTGACGCAGGGTAGTCTAGAAACGAGAGGGGGTATTGCGATTAGAAATAGGTTACTATTTATGTATACGCTTAAACTTAACTCAGATTAACACCTGACAGAAGATAATGTTTTTTTTTTTATTGGTCGACAACCCTAGCAACCCAGGGCCTCTTCATTGTTGAGGTTTCGAGATCACACTCAGACACACTGCACTCGGTAGGACTCCTCCAGACGGCGATTAGCCCGCAGCAGAGACCTGTACCTGACAGCACACAACGCTCACAAGAGACAGAAATCCATTCCCCCGGGCGGGATTCGAACCAGCAAGCGAGGGACCGCAGAGCCACACCTTAGACCGCACAGCCACCGAAATCGTCAGAAGATACTAATTAGTCAAGATAAATAGCCATTAGTATTGAAATTAATGTATGGGTACTGGCAAAAAAACCCCAATGTTAACAGTTATATCCAAAATTCAGGTACTGAATTAGGAATTTTAAATTATCTTCCTAATATCCACTATCAGCACCGTAATATGGTGTCGTTTCCTAACCCACTTGCCACATCCCTTGGTGTTCTTTCCAGGAATCGAAGAGCAATCCGCTACCATCTGTTCTATTCCCAAGTATTCTCATGAACAAAATGCGATTAAAAAACGAGTATTATAAATTTACAACGGGATTTTATTATACTAGCTGAGGAAGGGGGGACGGTGTGTGAAATTCAAACGGTTCCATATGGTAGGTGTACAGTACAAGAAGCACAAAGTTTCCGGTATCTCTCCATTCAATCGTGCACTTGTACAAAAACCCGTAACGTGATATTACAATATACTCTTACAGTACGTGATGGCCCATAGCGGTGTTTAGGAATAACGGGGCCCAAGAATTGTGCGTCCGGCACTATTCTTCTTGTGCTGCGCCGCCTCCACCACCCCCTTTCACGTTCCTTCGGCTCAAGTGTGTGTGTGTGTGTCCCCCGCCCAAACACTTGCCTATGATGGAGAATACACAGAAAGCGTAGATCTTCCCTGAACCTGCAAATCATGGACGGCCTCTTTGGGTCTTCTGCACTCTTCTTATTGCTTAATTCACTTGCTTTCTTCCACCCTCTTCATATCCCCTCTTTCAGTTATACGATCCAATTTCTTTTGTTATCTTAGTCCCATTTGTACTTCAACCCCGAATAAAACATTGTGGGGTCATAAAACGCAGGAAAATGAAATGTTCTACTGCTGGAGAGTTATCTGTCGTAGTTGTAACTGGAAATATACAGGTTTTGTTACTACTTTATTGGGCTCACGATACCATTTTGCGCTAAAGTATGCATCGTGCTGACGGGCCCAGAGTAGCATAAGGGCAGTATGTGACAATTTCACTGAAACGTGTGGGCTGCAGAATTGTGACAGAACACGCATTCAAACTGCTGGATAGTTTGCTTGGAAAGACTTGATACGTATGGTTGAAGTAACTTTAGTAGCCATATACCAAGGGTTTTCGCAAGCAAAACACGACAATTAGATGTTTATTGGACCGTGCGTCATTGTGATAGTTGAAGAATAAAAAACCAACTAGATGTCACTTGTTATATTTACTTTACTTCTTAGATACTCAACATGTTTCGGGCATTAATATGTCCATCTTCAGGAGTTTGCGACTCCCCAGCCGAACCGCACCCTAACTCCAACACACAGCAAACCAAGAACAATACAGCCAATTTGGTAATTCAACAACATAGTCGCAAACTCCTGAAGATTGAAATATTAATGCCCGAAACATGTTGAGCATCTAAGAAGTAAAGTAAATATAACAAGTGACATCTAGTTGGTTTTTTATTCAACGACAATTAGCTTCGTCGTATCATCTGCTGCTTGTATCATGGCAAATCCACACAGGACGGGTTTTGGTGAAATTGATTTTTGGTAAAGGTAAAAGGTAAAGTGTACCCTAGAACAGGCCACGAAGGCCCAGAGGGAGAGTAGAGGTATAGCTCTACCTTTCTTTAACCTCGACGCTAGACGGGGGTGGGTGGTCAGCGCCACGCCCCTGCCGCTTTACCCCCGGAAAAGACCCGGTACGCATTGTATAGGAGGCTAGGTGGGCCCCAGGGCCTGTCTGGACGTTTGTGGAAAATCTCGACCCCCCACCGGGATTCGATTCCCGGACCGTTCTTTCAATAAATTTTCGACCTATTCCCGTTTTGATTAAATAATAATAACGGGTACGTTACGTGGGTACGTCTGTGATCTGTCTGTGATCTGTGATCCGTCGCCATGATTAGTCTTCATATCTGGGACAGAGTGTGTTCTCTGTGAGGCACGTGCTAAGGAAAACAAAGGGAAGTCGTGACCAATTCCATATTGGTTGTTAAGACACGACTGTAGGTATGTTGTTTATGTGGCACAGAACATCCCTAGTGTGTGTTGCTGTTGAAACTACCTAGCGAATTTAATAGGTAAACCAGTCCCATTACAGGCCCGAGGTGCCCAGACGGTTCCAGGAAGTTAAGGTTCCCAGATTTCATGACAACGGCACAGGTTGGTGGTAAGGTTGTCAGCCTTACGCAACGGCCGCCTTTACCCTCAGGAAATGCTCCTGGTACTCATTTCTGTTAGAGGCTGAGTCGATCCCAGGACCATAGTGCGATCGTAAGGACTTTAAGTCAATGAAAAATTCCAATGACACCAGCTGGGATCGAACCAGCGATCTTCCCATTTGTAGCACAGCACCTTAACCACTGTGCCACCGCGGTCCATAGCGAATTTGATATCTAGGGAAAATAACAGAGTGATCGCGCTAGAAATGTTATATTCCGAGGAAATTTATCTTGTTTCAGTGATACGAGGAAGTTACTTTTGTGGTCTTAGCAGTGCAGTTTATGTCAAGCCCTACATACGTGTGCAGACTGAAGAAAATGGGTCTTTGTTTTCTACGTGATTAGTCGGGATAAAAAATTGTAAGAATGTAAATTTGTCCCTGTTCTGAAGTGAACACCGAGCCAAGAAAACGTATGGAGTTGGAGGTAGGTCTCCAGCCATTCTTAGACTTTGCACTTGCTTGAAGTGTGTGGCGAGCTTCACACTATATATGTTTTTATCTCAGAAGGTAGCCCAGCAATTGTGCTGACTCAGCTATCCCTTTTAAGGTGGTAAGATTTTCAGCGCTACGCACTGACCGCCTTTACCCCCAGGATATATTCCTGGTACTCATTTCTGTTAGAGACATTTCATTTTTATTTATTCTATGTTTGTTTGTTTGTTTGAACGTGCGTAGATTACGTAACGTCGAATGAAACTACAATTACTGATTAGGTCTATTGCATTGTGAAAATGTGGCCGCAACGTGGTTTGAGGTACTGGAACAGCATTTGGAAGAATTTTCCCAGCATTTTGAGGTGCTGCCCCAATATACGCTATATTCTCGAATCTAATCCGCACCCGAATTTAATCCGCACTAGTTTTTTGCAGATTTCTCAAACAAAAAAAAAATTAGTTCGCGGTTCTAATCCGCACCTCTCCTTCAAACGTCCCTTGCCTACAAGGCAGACTGATCCAGTTATGAATGATGACGGCGAGTCTGACGAATAATAAATTATAAATATTGTATAATATATTATATAATATTATAAATAATAAATAAAATAATAAATTATTGTATTGTATTGTTCTTACGGCACGTACAGCGGCTCTGTCATTTTTCCAAAATCCAGCTCACGACCGCGAATCTAATCCGCACGCGATTCTAATCCGCATCTGATCTTTTAGCCCTCTGAAACTGTAAAAAGGGTGCGGATTAGATTCGAGAATATACGGTATTGAGGTACTGTTCCTGCATTCTGAGGAACTGTTCCAGCACTTTGAGGTACAGTACTGTTCCAGCATTTCAAGTATTGTCCCAATATTTTGGTTACCGTTCCACTGCTTGAAGTACTGCCCCAGCATTTCAGGCACTGTGCCAGGAATTGAGGCACTGTCTCTGCACTTTTTGGAAGAACTGAATAAAACCTCCAAATTTTCAGTCTTAATAGACGGCTTACGGACCACGATTAGAACTCGCGACCTTCCGGATGTATCGCCGAAGTCTTATGCACTCAAACACTACGTTCGGTATGAGATGTATCGTCGTTCCATTAAGGTATTATCAATTAATTGCAAGGACATGAATGCGGTAGTTACCTACACTCTTGGTTGGGGCCTGGTGTACATGGTTGCTGTGACAGGCACAGAGTGAAGACAGAGCGGGATGTTCATCTTAGGAACGCTACATTCAGGTACGAAGATGGGCGGAAGAAATAGCTGTTGTTTACTAATGCACTATTCCAGTGATTCGGCAGGAGATTTGAGAAGAAAACGTCAAACAATTATGACAACTAATACTCTGGATGGGACTTGAACCTGGAATCCATCGGAAAAACTAACGGAGTGCTAAAGAGCTACACTGGCGTTGCTCCTTCATTCAAACCGAACGCGCTTTTTTACGTTACGAACTCTAAAATTGCCGTTTTCCATAGCTCTGCGCATCGTCCAGACCGACGGGACCATTTAGCGTCCTAACCAAAGGGTAGGCTGACCGGCAGCATTTCTTCCGGAATAAAGCAGCCGTAGCATGAATCTAACCACTCACCTTGACTAGTGCCGATGTCAAGAATTCGTGGGATTGTATCTGCATTCGCATACACGATTTCATGATACTAACTTAACTTCACGTTTTCACAGCTGACTCCACTAAGCAGAATCCTTATTGAGAAGCCAGTAAGTACTCATTTTACTCACAAAATTGGTATGGAACGCGATGATGCATGACCGTATTTACAACAGCTCGCCCCATGTTACTGTCCAGAGCCAGATGAATCCCTTCCAATTTATTTAATATTCATTTTAAAATTATCTTTCCACCTACGCCAAAATTTTCCAAGCAGCCTCATTACTTCAAGTTTCCACACCAAAGCCATGTACGTATGTATTTCTCTTTCTTCCCATTCTTGCCACATTCCCCACCAATCCCGTCCTCACTCTTCTGATCACACGAATGAAGTTGGGCGAAGTGTAAAAGTGTAAAAGTGTAAAAGTGAAGCTCTCCATTATGCAGTTTCCTTCATCGTCATGTTACTTACCCCTCTCACGTCCAAATAGCCTCCCCAACAACCTGTCTTCTAATATCCTAAGCCCATATTCTTACCTTAACATGACAGACCGCTTTTCCAGGACCTTTCAAACGACAGGCAATATTATACTTCTTTAGTTACATTACCACTATTTTACGCGCACGAAAAGCGCTGTTTGTTCAGACGTTTCAGTAATAACAAAAGTCCTACAGCACACAACCAGCACACACGTATTCATGGGTCTACAGTTTTTAAAGTGGGGGACCGCGGTAGCACAGTGGTTAAGGTGCTGTGCTACAAATCGGAAGGTTCGATCCCAGATGGTGTCAGTGGATTTTTCATTGACATATAATCCTTCCGACCGCACTATGGCCCTGGGGTCGACTCAGCCTCTAACAGAAATGAATACCAGGAGTATTTCCTGGGGTAAAGGCGGCCGGTGCGTAAGGCTGACAACCTACCACCATCCTGTGCCGTTGTCACGAAATCTGGGAACCTTAACTTCCTGGAACCCTCTGGGCCTGTCCAG
>Ga0123357_10013716_pt1 | contig 10536 bp, 9 predicted proteins | sample TergutEmb28metaG_FD_89873 | JGI IMG/M metagenome (GOLD analysis project Ga0123357, IMG submission 89873) | Embiratermes neotenicus P4 segment gut microbial communities from Petit-Saut dam, French Guiana - Emb289 P4 | ecosystem: Host-associated > Arthropoda: Insects > Digestive system > Gut ...
TCCATTACGCAATAAGGACATTACAGCATTTTTAAGGCATCCTGAGCAATGTCTGATTCCTTCCCCACAAACTGCTTTTTGTTTCACAAATTTATCTCGCTTAGTTATCGAAATATTCAAGTTTTTTTGAAAAGCAAGCGTAAAATTTAAATACCCTGCAGAATAATTCAGTGAGCTGGGATTTACAGATGGGATTTAATATGGTACACTAAGGGTTAATATGAGAGTATCAGCTACAGTCAAGAAATTTCTCCTCAGGAATATATGGATATTTTTCTTAGGGGAACATTATAGTTAACTTACTGTACTTTTATAAGTATTAGTAGTTAATCCTTGGACAGAATAATAAAGCAGTTACATCATAATAAAAAAGTGAAAATTGTAATTGATTGAAAATGTATATTATCATTAAGTATTTTTGAAATGGTTACTGATGAATGGGAAGAAGGCAGAAAGTTTGGAAACTAATGGTCATCTTTTCACATGTTAGACTGAGCAAGGAACAGTTTTCTGCACAGACTTCAGTGCATTTCCATTCTGAAGTCAGGATTGTATACAGCAGACGGCAGCTTCATTATCGCAAGGAGGCAGAAGAAACATACAGTTGTAATCGTTTTGATTTTCAGTCTGTGCAGTTATTTGATTTCTGTAGCTACCCTCTACCTGTATTGCTGGTCATCTTCCACTTCTTTTGTTTGTGGTGTGACAATTCCCGTTGGGTGCTTTGGTACTGTTTTCCCTGACAGTGATTCACAGAGTGCTCTATTAGGGCCTATATTACTCTTTCAGATTTGTCATATATTTCCTGGCAAACTTACACATGAGAATCTATATAGGAACTGTGAAACATTTCCTGACATGAACCTACATTTAGACAGTAATTCATCTGGGAAGATATGATGCTAAGAATGGCCATATAATTCAGTTTTCATTTCATTTCTTTGTCATACTCATCATGTTCAACCATTCTTTCATATGTGATGGAACACTTTGAGGGGGGGAATGTTGTGTATTCCAAGGAATACAAAAGTCATAAACTTGGTACTTGTACTCAATTCTTATTGGAATAGTTGGGAATTAGCATATTAAAGTTACTTAGCAATGTGGGGTCATTTTTACAGCATATCCTTCCCAGACAGTGACATGTTAGAAACATCCGCAGGGGGTAATATTTCAGGCACATTAGTTCTGTTATTACCCCTGTTATTCATATTCTTCACATATACTTTTTAGGGTGAGTATTTTTTCATAATCAGCGGGATGCTCATATAGCAGTCATTTGTTATCCAGGCTTCAGTTTGTGCCTTAGAGAGGATTCTGTTTGATTATAAGGACTAATTATATTAATGTACATGTGTCTTTATGTAAAGGTTCTGTTTTCATCTCTTTCATCTGAAAGTCCCTGCACATCTCTCCTCTGCTGTTCATGTTATTAGTTCGGGACAGAACTAACTGCTGAATGTTGAAGCACTGTCAAGTTACTGCCCACTTGTGTCCATTCTGATGGTCTCCTGGTCATACAGTTCCATTTCACTGTTACTCAATAGCCATCTTCATGAAGAAGATTTTGTCACATATTTCTGCGTCTCGCATACATAATGCGTTTATCAGGCAAGTTTATATTGAGTTGCCTGGAATTTGTGCTGCAGTCCAACAAAATTACCACCTTCTGGATGAAAATTCATCAGGAAAAAAAAAATGATTTGAATTACGTATTCCAAGATCCAGAAGCTGTAGTTTGTTGTAGAATTTGCTTGTGAACATTTAAGTTTTCCAGAACAGGGGAACATAACACTGACATAATGTTCCATTTTCCCTAGTTAGGGCTTCCAACATTTCTGCTTGAAAGGAATTTTGATGAGGCTGTATTTCAGAACAGACTTATATAGGTTTTCATAAAAGAATAGTAGGATTTAAGGCATCCACCGAGGAAAATCTAGTTAGGGAAAGGCAACAAAATATGTTTTTATTTTACCAGAAAAACACAATAATTTCACATGGGCTATATGACATTTAATAGATCTCAATATGGGCACCATTTGTTGCCCTACATATGTCTAGTCTGCGTTCAGCTTCCTCCCATACACGAGACAGCCTCTATGGCATGACTGTTTCAATCGCTGCGCAGATTTTGTCCTTCAGGTGTTTCAGATCTCTTATTTTTGGCATACACAGTGTTCTTGATGTACCCCCAGAAGAAAAAATCAAGAAGAGTTAAGTCAGGGCTTCTGGGAGGCCAAGGTGTAGGTCCACTTCAACTGATCCATGTGTTTGGGAGTTTCTCATCCAAGGCTGCTCTTACCAGATCTCTGTAGTGAGGAGGAGCTCCGTCCATCTGTAGATAAATGTTACCAGCATTGGGTAGATCATCAAGTTGAGGAAACAAAAACAACTCAAGCGTATCTAAAAATTGGTATAATTTATGGTTTTTTCAGTAAAGACGAATGACCCAAAGATGCAATTGCACATTAACCCACACCAAACATTTTGCTTAGGTGAATCACAGACAAACTTATGTGTGACGTGGTTTTTTGCTACCCCATATCCAGCAGTTATGTCAGTTGATGCAGCCATTTATTTGGATCTTACCCTCATTGGTAAACATAATATTATGCATAAAATTGTGCTGATTATCAATTTTTTTCTAGCATATACTCAGCAGACTCCTTTCTCTTTGGTTTGTCAGCAGCTTTGATGTCATGAAGTAACTGAAGTTTGTATGCATGTAATTTCAGTTTCTTATGAAGAACTTTGTGTACTGATGGTTTAGGAATTCCTAATTTTAAGCTATGCTGAGGAGTCAACTTATGTGGGCTGCGCATGAAAGTGTGCCAGGTCCTTTCTTCCGTAATGGCAGGTCTTCCAGGTGACTCTTTTACAAACAGGCCTATTTCATGGAATTGTTTGAACTGTCAGTGGATGTTGTTCACATTCGGGGTGGTTTCCTTTTAAATTCATTCCTGATGCTGAACACTAACGATTTCGTTTTCACATGCCATGGCGCCGACAGTTGAACAGTTACTGGGACCTTGGGACCTTGTGACCTTGAGCAAGCATTAAGTGGGGACACCTGGTGCATGAAAAATTGAGTGACAGAATTCAGTGTTGCCACTTCTAGTGTTTTATACTGCAAGAGTCCTATATTATTGACATCATCCTGCCATTCTTTTATGAAAACCCTTTATTATGCAAGAATAATTGCAGACTATCAAAGGCAAAAGGAAGAGTGGAATGCATGTATGTGGACTAGACCAAAGAATTTGCAATTTTTTTTAAAAACAATTGGAAACTGCTTTTAACCTCTTTCCATCATGAAGAGCACTTGGCTTTCTTCAGTTTTATGAAGAAAAGCCAGGAACTGTTCCACCCAGCAACCACTAGTTATCCAACCACAGAACCTGTACAGTTTCGATGTAAATTTTGTGACTATATGTAACATGTGCTGGACTTTGGTGACTGCATGATGTGTCTCAAAGTATTCATTCATTCATTCCATTGGCATGTGCAGAATGTGATGATTCCATGCCCTTCTCAGGAGCTTCTTCCATTCCTGTCTGTTAGGTACTTTTTCCTGCCACCCTTCTCCACCAACTATTCTTCCATCCTGTCGCACCTCATCTTGCCATCTATTTCTTGGCCTACCTCTCAGTCTTGTTCCTGAATTTGTAAATAATACCCTTTTGGGAATTCTATTTTCTACCATTCTCAAAGTATGTGACTTAATAATTTGTGAATAAATGCAACTGCAAAGTCACCTGCTCATAATTCCTGCCGGTTCCAAAATGACCTTAGGCAGCTGTGGAAAGTGTTAAAGGTGACAAGCAAAACATACAGTTCCATAACAGAGTCAGTCAGTCAGAAAATATAACAGAAACAGTACATGAGTAAATAATTAAACGTAATGGCTTCTGCCATTGTACTAGTACTCTGAAGAATGGCGGCTTACTACTAGCTGATGGAACACTCTTATTTTGTGCCTCCAACCAAGAATATTAAATGTAACAATAACTTGCATGGCACAGTAAGTGTGCAGTGAATTAAAACAAGAAACTTATCTTACTGATGACCATTCAGGGACTTCATCTCATAGGTTCTTATTGCCAGAACATACGTGTAACTGTGAAATCCCAGGCCAATAATAAGTGTAGGAAGATGTGTGAAATGAAGTAAAAGGAAACCTGTCTTCCTGTATATTTTTGTCTCCCTTCTCCCCCCAAAACTAGTCATGAACCTTCACAAGCATCACAGATGTTTTATGGTCTGTCTTGAATTTTGGGTGCTACATTTGACTTGCCAGAGTTGGTGAACAGTAGAGTATGCCACCTCTGTTGAGTTGGGAGCACTCCATTAATGGTTTAGGACAGGTATGCAGGAATTCTTTACAAAAGAAATGGTTCTACATTTGCAGCATCTATGTGAGTAAGGCTTGTTTCATTGTGTCTTCATTTGGTTAGTGCTCAGTGTTTTCCTTTGAAGAGACATACCAGCAGCAGTAATTACTGCATAGTAAATTGTTCACCTTAGTAATCTCTGAGTCTCTTTCACAAATATGGCACAGGTGAGTATATTTGGAAAACCATTATATTAGGTGTAAAATTTGGTTCATATTTCCCTGCAGCTTTTGTTTGAAATATTTTTCACCTGTTAAACTTGCACAAAAACACAGGAACACATGTAGGTCGTAATGGAAAGTGTATGTAATTTTATTGTGATCATAACAATTTGGAGTGGGTCAGTGAATTTTGGACTCCCCCAGTATGAAACTTCAGGAATATTCATTGAGTGTTTTTCTTGTTGCATGCACACACAAGTGGACTGGGGGATTATGACAGGAGCAGTGCAGGGGTAAGAACATGCCTGAAAAGGGGCTGGTTTATAAGAACCTGAAGCCAGAATCAGAAAGGTAGTCAGAAATGTTACTGCAGAAACACTGGATTAAGTCTGGCAGAAGTGAATTACCCTCTCAACCCAAGCGGTGCTATATGAGGTGCAGATTTATGTTGAACTTGCACATTGTCAAATCTCTAAGAGCTGACCATCAGTATGACTGAATATTCTTTCATCTTACCTTTAATACACAGTGCTTTTTCAATTCTAGCATTTCTGTATTCATCCTGCATGGTCATTGAGGTGTGAGGATGGCTAGCTCCAGATAGGGCCCAGGAGTGTGTTCTTGTCATTGAATTGCATCAGCTTTAGGTTGTAAGAGCAAGGAACAACACTCTACTACTTTCTGTAAGGAAGATGTTAAAGATAAAATTGCTGATTTTCAGTGAGACATTGTGTCAGCTGCAAAACAGATGTGTAAGATGTTTTATAAACAAATCTGAAATGTTTTGGGACAGAAATTATATTATGTACGTCATAACTACATAAAACTTGGTACAAAATTCTTCAGTACTGTCTTCTAACTAGAAAATTGTTGTTGTATATATTATACTATATACTACTATATAATATAACGAGATCTGCACAACTGTCAACATTTGAAACATTTTCCTATTTATTAAAGTAGAATCATCTCATTAATCACATGGTATCAGTCCGAACATATGAAGTGTGTGTATCAGGGGTGTCCATAGAATGCACATAACCCAGCAACTAGGCTTATACAGCCCACAAAAATTCTGTTGAATTTATTTAATTATTTCTGCTAGTGAATAACATGTTCCGGTGTGGAGGAGATTGCATAATGAGGAGCTAAATGATCTGTACTTCTCACCCAATATTGTGCAGGTGATAAAATCGAGAAGAATGAGATGGGCTGGGCATGTGGCGCGTATGGGTGAGGACGGGGGTGTACAGGGTCTTGGTGGGGAAACCGGAGGGAAGGAGACCACTGGGGAGACATAGGCATAGATGGGTGGATAATATTAGGATGGATTTCCAGGAGGTGGGATGTGGGTATATGGACTGGATTGGACTGGCCCAGGATAGAGACAGGTGGGGGACGCTTGTGAGTGCGGTAATGAACCTTCGGGTTCCGTGAAATGTGGGGAATTTCTTGACTAGCTGCAAACCAGTTAGCTTCTCAAGAAGGACTCTGCACCATGGATTAAGTAAGTGAATAACATGTTCAGACAGATCACAGAGTTGTCCAATGAGGATTGAGACCAGGCACAGCTATCTTGGGACTCTAACCAGTACTCCGACTGGCTCATGTTCAACTGCAAGTATCATCTTTGTGTGGGTGTATAATTTGGGACAGTTTCATGTTGAGTCATGTCAGCACCTTGATGTGGAGAAACAGTTCGTCTGTGAATTGCTGATTATTGTGAACCACCCAACACACCTGGCAGCTTGAAAGGATTTTATTGTATACAGTCTGTGAACAGCTTCAGGACATTCATGCAAATTACATTTTAGTAACAGACGCTGATAATCTGGTACATAAACTTTGTCAGTACAGTGCAGTCACTGACCTAGTCACTACTAGCTGAGGATCTGAAGTACACAAAAATGGAGGAACAAAAGGACCAAAGATCTTTTTTACAATAACTTTCCCCTGATTCTTTTTGTTTGTCTCCACTATCCAAGAAGGGTAAGTGCCACCCCAGTTGCTCTCCTTCTTCCACCTGTATCCTATGCTACTTGTCTCCAATTAACAATTCCCTTCTTTCTTATGTCATTCTTCACAACATCTTTCCATTTAGCCTTGGTGTTCCTTGCATCATCCATCCCGACTGATAAATGTTCAAACTTTATTTTTAACATCACTTCACAGGGTCCACTGTCATGTTTCAATGTATTGTGGCATATGCACTTGAGTTTTTGTTCCAGTGTGCCATTTGCGAAGATGTAACAGTTGTAATAAGAAGGGTGTAGTCATGGACACTGAAACAATGAATGGATTGATATGCAATGTGCATGTACATTCAGTACACATACCAGGTATGCTCCTGAGTAATGCTGTAGGCTTGTATTCTTGAGGCATTTAGTTTGAATCTTGATTGGGGTACCAACTAATAGAAAGTACAGACACAGAGCTCTCCTCAGTAGTGTAGGAACTATGCACACAGCAACCTGGCAGCCAGCATTACTACCTCATAACTCAACACTGCTGTCTCTCAACAAGAGGCTCCATCATGTGGAGGATGGAGCACAGCTGTGTTCACAGATTGGGAGGCATGGGGCCCATGTGTGGCCCGTAACAGGCCCAAAGGAGGGCGCAGACGACTGGGCAAGTGTTGGCTCAAATCAAGTAGTCCAAAGATACCATTTTACTAATGATATTCTCTAGGCACAAAGTCAGCTGCAGTGTGAATGTAATAATTGTGGTCAGTATGGAATATATAGTGTTATGTCGACATGTCCTAAATGATTTCAGTTCAGTGACATGTAAATTGTTACCTAAAAGTGTCTTGTCAGTTTTCTTCTGTAAGCCATTACCTGTACACAAACACACTGCTACATAGTCAGCAAAGTAAAATCATACTACTGTTGGAGTACAAGTACTGATATCATTAATATATTCCATAATATTATTCATATAAATAATAAATAAATAAGGGCTCAGGCAACATTGATGTCTAACCTCAATTATTTGAGGTCTGAAGTTCCTACATCAGTCTCTTCACCCTTCACACAAAATTTTAAATCTCCATATTGAACTGAATTGCATTATACAATTCACCATATTCTCACTCACCCCTGCTCTTCTCACTTTAAACCTTAAGGCTGCTTGATCTGTTCAAATGCTTTGTCAAAATTCACCAAACACCAATAATTTCATCTCTCATTTATCTCAAATATTTTTCCACGCGTTTTTTAATTACACAAATGTTGTCAAACTTTCTAACTAATCCAGCTTCATATGGTGACAGCACCTTATGATTTATTAAACATTCTCTTAGTTCCCTGGCCAATATCTATTAATATATTTTCCCCAAAACTGGTCATAATGAATTTGCCTTATAGTTCTTTGTATCATGTCAGCTCCCCTTCCCCTTATATTGAGCATAATTTTGCAGTTTTCCAAACAGTTGGAAATTATTTATCTTTAATCTTATTCAAAACTCGGTGAACATTCTAATTCCCTCATCATTTTTCCAGGCCTCTGCCACTATACCATGAAATCCAGTGTCATTATTATTCATAAATATGTTGAATTCTTCACCCTCCTGTTCTGTAAAGTAAACATCCAGTTCCTCCACATAATCTCGGCCCCCAAGCTGAGCCTCCTGTAATGTCAATTCCATTTTCCACAAAGTTAATAATGCACAAAAGTAATGTAGAACACAATATGCTGTTACCTCAGAAATGGGTTTCTCCACCTTGCTAAGTGGACAGAGATCAGGACAGTCATTAAGAGGCATTTGTCACAATTAATTACACAATGAATGTTGCAGAATTCCAGTCATGCTTTTGACTCAGAGGCTGAGAAAAAACAAGTGATAAAGAAGGTGTTTGAGTTGTCATGCCTTTCAATGATATTGGCTGAACTGTATCCCAACATCAGTGCAGCTACACATATGGTACCAGAGTTTGTACAAGCTGAAACATGTGTTGGAGATTGCAGGGTTTGTAATTTTTTCACTTCACACTACAAGAGGGACTGGCTAAGGAAAACCTAAGTCATAATTATAAAGTATGTGTGCTTTCCAGGTGCCAGAAAACCGGGCAGGACACACAAGCACAATACAGACTGGCTGAACGTGCACATATCACCCTTGTTTGTCCTGAGTAAGTACAACCACATTTGCTGGATGTCCTACGACCTTGCCCTGTTCATGGACAATAAATGATAACAAAGTTTTTTAACTGATTATTTACTAATGTCTGTGTCTGGGGTGTGATTGGCCATTCTGTCCAAATAGCCATATTTCATCTCACAGACGTTTTGAAGTTCGCACTTCATATACTTGAGAAAGATCAACAAGATGCATCTGTTTCTTAAAAATTTATTTCACTTACATTATTAAGAATATTGTGCATCTTGTTGGTCTTTCTCACATATGTGCATCACGATGCACGGTTCATAGAATGTAAAGTCCACACTTCATATTAGTACACCATCTTTTCATCAGCAGAGTGTACCATTGTGTCCCCTGTATCCTTCTCGACCAAAGAAAGCAGAGCAGGGTGTTGCTGCCGTTTAAATACAGATGCAAGAGCAGGCAGGGTGCTACTTAGAAGTCTGTAAGGATATCCAGTGATCCTACACCACCAATTTATGCAGGATAATGCTGAAGTATGCACTGACATTATGTGACTGCAGAGCAACTCCGGAGGATGTGGTGACATGGCTCAAAGATGGTGAAATAATCATGTCTAACGCAACCAAAGGTGACCCGCATATCATGGTGGACATGTACAACAAGCTCTACCTGGTGGAAGTGACACAGGCCAGTGAGGGTAACTACACATGTTTTGTGGGCAACACACACATGCAAGAGGTCATGGTATATGTAGTGTCACAGACAAAGTCACACACACATGGTAAGGCTTTGGGGATATACATCTTAGTATAAATCATTAAACTTTATTGCCTCTTTGTTGCATTACTGCAGTGGTTTATGAGCAAAGACAAGCTGTCCAAGCTTTGCACTTATGGTGCATTTGCTAAGTATTTATGAGAGGCACCCATTACCCTAATCATGTCTGTCCATCTATCCATTGGCACACATGGAACAGTGTGACTCCCACCAAATATTTTTTTGGTAAGATGTTACACTTCCTAATTTGTTTAGTACCAATATTACTAGCTGATATGTAAATTATGATTGCCAGCCTGATGGTTCTGGAATACTAAAAATTCCAATCTCCAGACAACAAATTGTGATCCTTTTGTTGAAATGTGGCTACTAACCCCACAGTACTTGTAGATTTAAGATCCCCTTTTCCTCGACTATAGTCTGTTACCATGGAGTAAAATCTGTCAGGAACACAAAAAACAGATTTAAAATCTCCTATTCCCAAACGTTTAAGTTAAAATGACCAATCGTCTTCTTGTATGGCACAATGGCTATTATCAGTCCTTGACTGCCTGTTCTTCAGTTGAGAGATGTGATGTTTTACGGTGAGAAGTTGTCAGCCTCTCACCCAACCCCCAAACTGGATAACTAGACCTCTGTATTTCTGACCCCAGGAGGCAGGGTGACCCAGCTATACCCATAGGCATTGTGTAGCCCTGGACCTCAGGATTACCACTTCTCATACTCAAAATAATCATCAGCCCCTGAGGCCAACTTATTTGTAAAGAGATGTGATGGACAGGCTCTGATCACCATCTATTATAAACAGCTGTACTACATGGTGAACAGTGCCTATTTATTCAACAATATAACAGTAAGTCAGTAGATGTAAAAGGCTCTTATGATTGTACAATATTACAACAAAAGCCAAATGTTTAAACTTTAGGGCCCAAGTTCGAAGTCATGTAAGCATATAGATGGAGGTTAGATTAGCATTCATTCATAATTTTCTCTGCCTTCCATTAATTACATCAAAATATGTATGCCTACTCTGAAGAAAAAATGGATTAAATGTGAATGACTTTTCCATGCTCTGTGACTAAGAACCACAGAAAATGGCAAA
>Ga0123357_10013719_pt1 | contig 10535 bp, 4 predicted proteins | sample TergutEmb28metaG_FD_89873 | JGI IMG/M metagenome (GOLD analysis project Ga0123357, IMG submission 89873) | Embiratermes neotenicus P4 segment gut microbial communities from Petit-Saut dam, French Guiana - Emb289 P4 | ecosystem: Host-associated > Arthropoda: Insects > Digestive system > Gut ...
GGTGGTGGTGGTGGTGGTGGTGGTGGTGGTGGTGGTGGTGGTGGTGGTGGTGGTGGTGGTGGTGGTGGCGGCGGCGGCGGCGGCGGCGGCCTTGGCGGTGGTGGTGGTGGCCGTGGTGTTGGTGGTGGTGGAGGTGTGGTATCACAGAATTTTTTGTCACAAAATCACAGTATACCTTGAGCGACCGAAGCGTATTGGGGAAGATAATATTGAAACTAATTTAAAGAAGTGATAAGAGGTTAATCTTAAAATTTATAAACAAGCAACATGAGAGGTGGATAAAAACGGAAGCGACATCACTTATGACAGGGTTCAGTAAAGTATTCTTTTGACCAAGGTAATGTAACTTCAGTCTGTACAAGAAACTATTAACTTTTCAAGACTTGCAGGAACTTTACGTACCACCAAGTTTAACATTTAAAAATTCTACATGTTGATTACATTCCGCTTATGAGTTCTCAGGACAAAATAACGACTTGTGCCTTATACAACATAAACAGTTGGGTTTTTATAACCCAGGTGAGAGTGTTTATATCGCGGTACGGACTGATGCCTTATATAACACAGATACGTTTCGTCTTTAAAGGGTTAACTTCTTGATCAGTTGAGTAACTGTTTGCAAGGACTCTCTTTCAAAAGGTAAGTTAGTGTAATTCAGTTCAACAAGAAATGTTTGACACATGCCTCTAGACAACTTGATTTCAGGTATACGTATCTGTAGTTGACTGTATAAGCTGCACATTTCCGTTATATTTGCCGGATTAAGTTAAGTGCCGCGACGTACGACTGACACGTGCCAAAGATCTGTGTATGGAAATCTATCTGAAGCTCCCACACAAAAACAGATGTGTTTCAAAACATTAGCGTGGATAGAGATAAATCTGATAAGCATGACCTTTATCAGCTTCATTAGATTCGATAGACAATAACCAATTTCAAATCGATTATTATTGTTATTCATTGCTACGTTGTTAATCTTCTATGACGCAGAGGTTTGCATATACAGCACAGGACGAAAAAGTGTTTTATTTATGGCACTCTTAAAACTCATTCACGACAGTTCGGTGCATCCAGACTGAAGGCGCATGAGGAATTAACGTTCCGTGCAGTGCACCGAGGCAGATATTGAAAGGTTAATGCTGTTGCATGGCTGGTGCTTGAATAATGAATTGCAAAGTATGTGAAAAGGGACGGTTGTTTCTGCACCTACTGTAGTGGCATTATCTGCAAGGGACTGGGGCAAACCCAGAGAAGATTCAGCCAGTCTGCGGTCCAATATTTGAATCCGAGACCTCCATAAAAACGAAGCAAGAGTGCTAACCATTCTGACGTGAAGTTCGGTGCACAGAAAGCGGCCTTTGTTTTATTGTTCTCTCTCTCTCTCTCTCTCTCTCTATATATATATATATATATATATATAAATGTGTGTGTGTGTGTGTATGTGTCGCGCGTTCGCAAAGAAAACACATAATTACATAAAGACCGAAGACATGCGCAACATGCGAAGGTGGGCTTTTTTCAAGAGGCTTTCGAATAACCGGGATTAAAAAAAAAAGGGAAGTCAGTTAAAGCAACGTGGTGACCATTACCTGCTCAAGAAGGCCTGTCGCGTGCAGGCAGTCAACAGTTGAATTTACAAGTGAATATTCTTTTAGCCACCTTTTCAAAGGGTAATGAAGATAAAGCGGCCGGAGCAGATGGCTTTCCATCTAGTAACGAAGACATGGCAGTAATGAATACAGCTATACATTGATTTCGCGTACGGCTACATAGGGACTTTACATACTTATACTTCACTTATTATCCACACTAGTTGCGGCAAAATCCGGCCAGACAACACTTTAAACCTACCTGCAGAAACACACTAAAATTGCACTTTCTCCGTACAGATAATGTCATGAATACAAACCCTTACTTTCAAATCCTACAAATACAGAGAATGACAGGCAACATTTCTTTTTTTGGAATATTTTGTTTGGTCGACATTAGCTTTATCTTAAACAATACCAATTACGAACCTTTGTATTCATCCCCGTACCAATATAGGACGTAAATGCCTGCTGAACGTGTATTGTTTCACAGTGGTCAAGAAATGTTGCCCCTGAAGCTTATCCGAAATTGTGATATCGTCTGCCAGCCAAATAACTGCCCACAACATAACTTGTCTCTGTCTCTATTGCACTATCTCCACTGCCAATCATTTTAGACAAAATAGTGTTTATGGCTCCATTCTGTGTTTTTTTTTCGGCATCCTTCTCAAAGGACGTGAGTCATCGAATGACAAATAAATAGGGTTATTTGGATCTTCAAACGTGTTGTTTAAACACGCTGTCTCCTGCTAATATTATACAGCGTCGGTGTCAGACAAATAAAAGTGTGCGGATCATTATTGGAATGATACCGATAAAGAAAAACCGAAGTACTAGGAGAAAAACCTATCCCAGTGACACTATGTGCACCACAAATTGAACATGGATGGGAGGTCAAAATCGGGCCTCTGTAAAGAGGATCCAGCGTCTAGCCGTCTGAATCATAACAAGGGCCTCGGATAATCATAAATGACAATTAATGAGGTGTGGAGGAAAGGAATTCTGGCCTTTTTTTTTTTAGATATTACCCCAAAGTTTGCCTGCAAGTGTTGTAAAAACTACCATATACTCAGTACACCATGATTGCAGGCTGAAACTATCATGTGGAACCTCCAGAATTCTAACCCACTCTCCGTCACCGCCAACAGATACATTTACGACAATGGGCCACTTAAACGCGTACGGAAAATATGCTCCAAATTTTCGCTGGACAAAGTTTACCAAAACTCACCTCATGAGAATATATTCCAACTGATAAGCCACTAAGTAAGTTCACCAGACGGTTCGAAAATTTCGTGACTCAAGTGCACAAGATGACATGAATGCCAGGTGGCTCGCTGCCCAGAAATGTGGTCCAACAGACCATACAGCCATACAAGTCACAACACACTTCCGGGTTCAAGTCCAAGTGCAAGGAATTTCCGTGTTGCTAGTGCATTTCAGCTAATAAGTGCAAGGTTTGGTCTTTCCCAAGTATCTTGTCTTCCATGCACGAGCTGGGAACAGATTCATAAGACGCATTCACCCGCTGATCTGACCAACGGCGAGAAAATAAATCGAAATTGAATTACAAGTAGCGAAAACATAACGTCTCAGCAAGTGTATTTTGGTCATTGTAGGTGCATCTTCTTACATATAACATCTGTCGGGCGAATGCAGAGTTTGTTCCGGTTACTCGTATCTGCTTTCTTCAGCATCAAATCCGACGCATAAACATATATCATTGTAGATTGTGATGCCATTATTATTATCATCTTCATCATAAACATCAAAGATTGGATCCTGTGATCCGTTCCGTCTCCAGAGTTACAGCTGTTCGCGCCGACGTTTTTTTCGGTCTTCCAATTGTTCTCCTTCATTGTGGTCTGTAGTGGTATGATTTCAAAGGGATTCGGTTTTGTGACATTCTTTGCAAGTGTGAAAGCCAGTTCCGTCTGTATTCATCTATCTCGTCTAGTATGCTTGTAATCCGTAGTTCGCGGCGTATGTAGTCTTTTAGTTTGTGGTCATAAAGGGTGTAGCCTGCCAGAGGTCTCAGTAACTTCATTTCTGCCGCTTCAATTTTTCGTATTATTATTATTATTATTATTATTATTATTTATTCGTAGTGATTGTATTATGGACACGGAGCTTTTATTTATTCTAAATTATACTTCCATTTTCGTGTTCATTTTGCTTATCTCAGTCCACTAAACTTAAGACTCATATTTGTAATATCACTCGCCAATTTTCGACAATTGATTGTTTATGAATTCCACATTTTTCAATTGTTGAATCTAAATTAGAATAAGCGACTACAATATGGAATTCAATTGCCTCTACTGACGACTAAAAGACTCGAAAATATTCAGCGAAACTTTGTAGCTTTTGCTATAATTGATATCTACAACACTTTGTCAGATTTGATATTATTTTTTAGGTTTACACCATAAGATGTCTTGACGAATTACTTAAGGAAGTCTTTTGCCTGTGTTTGTTTTAATTTGCTTCTTATTCGCTGTCCTTTATTGTTTGTGTTTGTAAATTGTTTCTGTTATTGGCACTTGATTGTTGACTCAGCGCGCTAAAAAATAAATTATTATTATTACTATTACTATTATTTTACTGAATTCACAGCCGTTTAGCTGGTGTTCAAAGAGTGCGGGTCTCTTAACCGACCAAGCATTCCCTATTCATTACTCTGTTTTAATCTTTCCAAGTATACGGTACGTGTAGGTACTGCTGCTTTCTGCATTCGAATGTATACATTAGGGCATATTATTATTCTTATTATTGTTTAATTTATTCTCGCCTATTATTTGTTAGGTGGTAGCCTTCTGGTAAGTCCAGATCTCAAAAAGGGATCAAAGCGATTTACCCGAGCAATTTACGAATTATGTGTGAAATGATTATAATAGTAATAATAATAAATAATAATAATTATTATTATTATTATTATTATTATTATTATTATTGTCGTTGTTTGTGTTGTTGTTGTTGTTGTTAAGCTGACAATTTCTACGCATATATTTCCACGGTAAATAATGTGTGGCGCTACACCTCCACTTTCTGCGCCTTGTAACGGCAAAATGTTTAACAAGAACAGAGATGTGTCATCCCCCAAGTTGTTTTTCATTCCTGTCCTCTCTAAAAATTTATTTCGTGTGCATATCAATATGTCCAATATCTTACATTCCGTTTTAGTTACTGTTATTATTTTATTCTTCATAGATACGAGACAATACGTCTCTTGAAACTGTATGACACAAAGTGACAGCAGAAAGCTATGATTCAGGTGCGGCGATTGCCTGAGGAAAGCCCCGAGTGCGGCAAGCACTGCACGTTCCTCGCAGGTCGCTGGCAGAACAGTAATAGCACGAAGCCGCCTCTCATAGGTCAAGCTTATTTTAGCACCTGCTGCGGCGAACGGCTACTTTTAGTTGCACTCCCGTTGTCTCAAGAAACTGTAGACCGTTCCAATAATTCTAGCCTCTTTGAAATGCAGGGCTATCAAGTTTGTCCCGGAAACAGTAACTTAGCTACTCTTATTTACAGTGAAATACCCAACTTGCTCCTGAACCCATGTATCCACAATTCTATATATATATATATATATATGAACTTATGCCCAAATTCTGTCAAAATTCATCCACCCACAATTCAGATTGTCCATGTTTATAATTTTGTCTACACCTTCTCCCGGAATCCATCTGTCCCACCAGCAATAATATCTATGTAAAATTTTATGGTAAATTTATCCTGGGATCCATCTTCCCTTAACTCAAAATAGGTCTTTTTAAACTTATATGCCTAAATACCCCGGAACCAAAAATTCAATTCCATGATTCAAAATGTAATGCACAACTTCTCCCGGGATTCAATGTATTCCTAATTAAAACTATTTCCATTTATAATTTATACCCAACTTCTCCTGGAATCCATGTACTCCTGACTAGAACTATGCCTGTGTATCATGTCATGACAGGTGCTCCAGGAAACCATTTATGCTATCCCTAATTCAAACCATCCACAACTGAACTGGTGCAGAAGTCATCACAGACCCTATCAAATATCAGAACATTTCATACTTTGATTTTCAAGAAAACCACCTGGAGTTAAAATCATTCCTAATCCGACACTCAGTTTGTCTTGTAATTCATTCTTACCTAATTCCAACAAAGCAGAATCTTATGCCCCTTTTAATTAATACCATTAAATTCCTGGCAAGAACAATTTATTATTGAATAACAAATCCAGTCAACAAAATACAACTACTTGCAACAGGTGACATGCAATAGGTGCACAAGCTTTACACCCCGTACGTAACGTAAAACTGTCACAGCTGTGAATATTAACATAACAGTCTTCTAACATGACGCCGTGTAGTTTGGTGGTTAGAAACTCAAATGTAGAAGATACCAGTTATGTCGACCGTTAAGTTATAAGAGTATTATCTTATGTGACAATTGTCACTAGCCACTTCCCATCGATCTGCCGTGCAATAAACAACAGTTTGTTAGATGATACGCTTGTCTGCAGGCATAAGAACAACGTTACCTGCACCGGCTTTAAATATGGTGTGTAAAAACCAAATATAAACTGCAATATATTGCAATAGGTGGGCCCCGCCTCATGACAAATGGAACAATGGCGATGATTGTGTTGCCTGCATTCACGTAAAATGGCCTGCGTGAAGAGTGAAGAGAGTTGTCACATAAAATAATGTCCCTGCAAGAAAGAACTCCAAACTACCCGGCAATAAACATCAGAAGTTCCTAATCTTTCTGCAGCACATACCAATATGAAAACATTTGTTACCACCCTGTAGAACAACTCAGTATTTTTCAAAAAGGAACATAAAATTAGGACAGTCACTAACTACGGTGGAATATTTAATACACTTAATAGTCATTAACTGTATTGCATAAGATCAAATTCGCAAAGAAAATACAGATCTAAAGCTGATTTTTAAAATTATGTGGCAATAACATACATAGTTCATTAAGATTTCAAGCTCTAAATGGAAAATCCTAATTTATATTTTTAAAAGTTACTTCTGCTAAATGGTATGAAAATTTAATTACAATACGTCACCAAACCAACTGCAGGTGTCACATTACAATACGTCACCAAACCAACTGCAGGTGTCACATTACAATACGTCACCAAACCAACTGCAGGTGCCACATTACAATACGTCAACAAACCAACTGCAGGTGTCACGTTACAATACGTCACCAAACCAACTACAGGTGCCACATTACAATACGTCACCAAACCAACTGCAGGTGTCACTTTACAAGACGTCACCAAACCAATTGCAGGTGTCACATTACAATACGTCACCAAACCAACTGCAGGTGTCACATTACAATACGTCACCAAACCAACTGAAGGTGTAACATTACAATACGTCAACAAACCAACTGCAGGTGTCACATTACAATACGTCACCAAACCAACTGAAGGTGTAACATTACAAAACGTCACCAAACCAATGCAAGTGTCACATTACAAATCATCATTATTGATCTAAATTCAAAAGTGTTCCTACGTTCGCCATGTGAGCTCTCCTCCTACTGAAAAGAAAAAAATAATAAAATAAAGGAAATACATTTTTATCTTCAGATATAGAGGACTAAATACTTACACTTACACAAAATTCTGCGCTCTCAACCGAGTGATTCTGTTCTTATTCTCATTTCACAACTTTGCACGGTCGCCAAATTAATGGTGTAGAATAAGTCCTGTTTTTAAAGCATGAATACTCAGTGACTACAACGGCACATTTCGTAGACAGTTTGAAGAAAATCGGTCGATTTTGTCAGGAGTATTATCACACTTAGGAAAACCTCGGGTCTCATAGTTTACCTGAGAATATGACAACTTTCTCCTAAACACCGAAAGCTTTAGCGACAGGGTATCTTGTGGACAGTACAACAAATATGGTCCGTCACAACAACCTCACAGACCGACCGTGGTGAAAGAAGTATGAAGGTACTCCGAAGCGTCTGTAATTTTTGCCACTTCGACGTGGTACTATCTAAAGACTACCCTGTGAAAATCTAAAATCTTTCCCTGATAGAGTACATTAAAAAAAAGGTGAAAAGGTGAAAACCAACGATCTTTACACCAGTGAATGTGATGCGCATCAACAGTGAACGGAAGTAAAATGAACAGATAAACATAGGTCTACATTTTGTTCATCCAATTCACGACTCTAAATGGGCACTACGCTGGATGGGCTGACAAAATTATGCAATGTCCTGTGGGCAGAAGGCGCACAAACGCCTTGAAATTGCATACCTCCCGCATCGGAGACAGATTCGTGTAAATATTAGCAGCAGATGAACAAACATAACAATGGATATGTCAAAGTATGAGCCAGCCGTAATGACAGGCAACTTCTGATGGTTCGTTGACAGTATTGTTCATTCACGAAGCAGGTAGGGGCATTGACTCAGCAGGTGGGTTAATTGCGCCTTGCACTCAAAATAAATTGCATAAAATGGATTAGGTGGAAATTTGCTTTGGCATAGACGAAACCTAAACTGGACGAGTTTCGCCACCGCACTGACCCTTTGTAGTGAAATATGTTGTCAGACCTTCGCACTAAGGAGGGGCGGAGGTGGGGTGACCAACTCAGAAAAATAAAACTGAATCTAAATTTCGATCCGAAAAAAAAATATGCAAATTCACACAGACGGCCGGCACAAGTGTTGACATTCTTCATCCTTAATTGTCTCCTCAGTCAACATAATTAAATGTAAGTATTCAGTAGAGGGCGTTTGACGTCCTCTGCTGTATGTATGTATGTATGTCGGTTTCAAAACGTTGTTCTACGTTGTCCGACACCTAGACTCCTCTGCTTCTTATCTTCCCACTGGCCTTCATTTGGGTTTCTTTCGTTCGTGGCCTTCCTTATACCTTCCATCCAGGTTTTCTTCGGTCTTCCTCGTGCTCTCTTTTGTTTCGGCACCCACTTCAATGCTATTTTGGGTATTCTTCCTTCTGCCATTCTTTGAACATGGCCGTACCACGTAAGTTGGTTCCGTTCAATTTATTTTATAATTGGTTCTTCTAATCCAGTTTGTTGTCTTTCACGTCCACTGCTTCACACCCTAAAAATATATCGCGTGCATTTCTTTAAGTTACCAGAATGCAAGACAGAGCAACAGTATAAAACAAAGTTACGCCTACATTAATACATTCCGTAGCAGGGCTTAAATACTGAGCTACGGAAGTAACCAGTCGACCTTAAATTCACGAAGAATTTAAGAGCAGATTAATGTCAGGAAATGCGCGGTACTCCGAAACAGCTTCCATTTTTTGGACTATTCCATCGCAAGCTTATAATTAAAACACAAATTTTCAGAAGCCGGTTCTGCTCAACGAACCAAGACAGTGGGCCCTTTAAAACGAAGTTTTACCTGTCACTGTAGGCCCTTGTCAATGCACTATCAGAAGCCGAAATAAGTGAGCACTTGTGAATGTTCACTACGTCATATTTTATCTTCCTATCCCCAAATCTCAGTCGTAAATATAATAATAATAATAATAATAATAATAATAATAACAATATTAATAAAGTTTTCCTGTTACAGGCTCGGTGTGGCCCAGAGGGTGGGTAGAGGTAAAGCTCTACTCTTCCATGACCGCGGCACTAGAAAGGGGTGAGGGGCCAGCAACACGCCCCGGCCGCATTTTACTCCGGGAAAGACCCGGTACCCATTTTACAGGAGGCTGGGTGGGCCCCAGGGCCGGTCTGAACGGGCGGAAAATCTTGTCCCCACCGGGATTCGATCCCGGACCGTTCAGCCCGTAGTCAGTCGCTATACCGACTGAGCTACCCGGCCCACTAATAATAATAATAATAATAATAATAATAATAATAATAAAGTTTATTCTTTTGCAAGATTTGGTAAAGAGAAGTGGTGCATTCAGGGTTTTGGTGGGAAAATCCGAGGGAAAGAGACAACTTTGAAGATCCAGGCGTAGATAGGATAATATTAAAATGGATCTTCAAGAAGTGGAAAGGGGCATGAACTCGAATGAGCTGGTTATGGTAGGGACAGGTGGCGTGCTATTGTGAGTGTGGTAATGAATTTCCGGGCCCCATAATATGGGGAAATTTCTTGATTAGTTGAGGATCTGTTAGCTTCTCAAGAAGCACTCTGCTCAGAGGAGTTGGTTTGTGACTGTGAAACTTGCGCTCTTGCGTGAAGAGCGGAATATAAGATCTGGGTTAATTGTACAGAACACTCACCATACAAGTTTCCAATAGTGTGTTTTCTGTACAATTTATCAGTCATTAAGAACATACTAATCAAGTCAAGAAATATTTCTGGTGTCTGACAAATGTTTGCTGAGGAAATGCCTGGAAATGACGCCCAACACCGCAGTGAAACAGTGGCGGACTGAAAAATCTTCAATATGTATATAACATTAATGCAGTTCTGTTATCAGATATTTCTAGACATTTCTCACAAATGAAGAAGATACCTTAAATGGAGGTCACCTCTGGTGTCTGCAGGTCTGTGACGTAGTAAAAGCACGCCAACCGTTAGGCATTTATTTTTAATACTTGACACTGGATACTTTCACTAAAAGTTACCAGCAGAATTCCGATCTTCATCCACGATGGTCGATAGTAAAAGCCCGTTGATAAAGGACCATAAATCAAGTTTGCGTTTATCTGAGTAATTAACCAACTTGAGGCACAAAATTTTTGTTTTACAATAAGTTTATTTCATGCCTCTATATGTTTCGAGCACATGTGCTCATCATCAGGAGTTCAAAATTGCATTACACAGCTTCTGGTATCATCACACCTATAGGTGGCCGTCTCTCAACCTGTGCACGAGACGGCCACCTATAGGTGTGATGATACCAGAGGCTGTGTAATGCAATTTTGAACTCCTGATGATGAACACATGTGCTCGAAACATGTAGAGGCATGAAATAAAC
>Ga0123357_10013720_pt1 | contig 10535 bp, 7 predicted proteins | sample TergutEmb28metaG_FD_89873 | JGI IMG/M metagenome (GOLD analysis project Ga0123357, IMG submission 89873) | Embiratermes neotenicus P4 segment gut microbial communities from Petit-Saut dam, French Guiana - Emb289 P4 | ecosystem: Host-associated > Arthropoda: Insects > Digestive system > Gut ...
ACATACACACATACACACATACACACCACACACACACACCACACACACACACCACACACACACACACACCACAAAAACACACCACACATACACACACCACACCACACCACACACCTGTCTCAGCTCTGTAACGTCTCAGTAATATGAAATCAGAAGCACTGAACGATAGTGTTATTAGGAACAATTCCGAAAGTAACTTTCATGCTGAATTACGTTACAAAGCTACAGCCTCGCAGTAACGATCTGATGTGTTCCCTTATTCTTCGTTACTCATCATAAAAAGCCAGCTCTCTCCTTCCTCATCGATAAATCCTTAGATGCAAGAGAAAGTCTTTCCGAATTTCAAATTCAAGTACCTAATTTTACAAGCCCAAGAATGTACGTAATGATTCAACTCAATAAACACAGCATACTTCTGTTTCTACACTACTACAAACTGAGCAATGAATAGTACTTGTTCTTCAGCTCTTTATGTACAGTGGATATATAGCGTATATGAAGAACGGCTGCTCTGTCGGAGGGCAGATAATGTGATCAAGCGGCTGAAGTATGGCCGACCGAATATGTCCGTGCGTTCGTCTGGACAGACTGAGGAAAATCACTCAGAGTCAGTCAGGATAGCAAACAGTGCGCAAGAGATTTGAAAGGGGTATATTTTCGAATAAACTGCTGGGTTGATACAAGTATATCAAGGAGAAACTTTATGTGAAAAAGATAATTTGAAATCGTAAACTGAACAGAATGAGAAGCAGAAGATTATGACAACGTTTAAAATACAGACGCTGTCGGTAGTTGTGGGTTGTGCTAAACTCTTGAATTTGAATTTGAAATATCACATCGCAACCCACACACCCCACACAGCCAAGCCACCTTCTAACCCAATACGAGGCTCTCTTAGTGAGAACACAGTAGGCCTAAACCGGTACATGAAGGCATGGCGCTACCTCCACTGTCGCAATTGGAAAAATAATTTCATTTTAATTCGAATAATTACTGCACTACAATAGAACGGACAAGCTGTCTAACATTTCAGCATTTCCTTTTATATACCGAGGACTCTGGCCAAGCGACACGAATTGGCTGTGTAGTGGACACTAATTAGCATCCACTCTTTACTGTAAATCCTCACAAATGTTTGTCGTGGTTTTCTCGGTCTCTCCAGGCGCCTGTATGTATGACAGACCTGGGCTTCACAAACTTTCCAAAAATCGACTAAAACCTCAACATTCTAGGCACTACGGGGATGAAATGAAGAAACTTCCATAATGAGGATCCATAAACATTAGCGGCTACCGAAAAGAATTCGAGCACCTGGAATTTGTGGACCCCTGTAACAGATGACATGATGGGTCCATCTATTTCGACCATAAACAATCACTCCAATTGAAAAAATGTTGTTTAATAACCCAAGACGTAGTCAACCTTTAGAGACACAAACGCTCGGTAATAATAAACATTCTCAGTTCAAATAAACGAAGAAAAAAAAAATAGCTGAAAGCAAACCCGCCCCCTTTTATGCTGACAGTGGCTCAACTGGTAAGAGTTAGGACCACAGGACCTCAGCTGACCCAGCAAGCTGTCAAACTATAATGCCTGTGACTTTATTCTTGCCGTACACGAGTTGAATCCCGGCCCGGATATCGACTGTCATTATCACGCTTCTGGCAGTTCCTCCACACACACATGAATACTACCTTGCTAAGTCCACGAACGCTATAATAAGCAGACCGGCTTGCACATGGAACGCGACTGAACACGGTCGAAGGTAGTTCTGGGGGTCATTTTCTTAGGATTTTGTTTCGTTGAAACAGTTTTCTTGATTGTTTCAGTGTTCTTGGCTTGGATGTTGTGCATCCTTTTTCGTAGACGGAATTAGATACCCTTTACAATTAATTATTCAAAATCAATCAGCATTTAACAGACAAGGTTACATACAGCATCGTTGCATAAACTACACATACATAACAACATTCCATCACTGGACACCAAAATAACTAAGTACTTGTCCGCTGTCGTGATACTGATATCCGGGATCAATATTCAAACCAGGAGTCCCCTAATGAGACGCGTTACAGCGAAATAACAAGCTATTTATGTCGAACGAAGACTCTGAACATATTGAACGTTTCAGACACTATCACAGCACTGCATACCAACCCTGGGAAAAGATACTCTGGAAACAGACGAGATCTAAGGCAGCAGCAGCAGCAGCAGCAGAAGCAGCAGCAGCGGCTCAGCGCTCGTTTACGGTGTAGTGCCTTTCAGTTACTGCGACGCAGATGGAGACACGCGAAGAATAAATGAATCCCGCTAACTTACAACGGGACTGTCTAGCAGAGTGAAGGAGTCAGAGTACACGCCGCGATTAATGCTTCACACCTATCATAAATGAATAGAATGACGAAAATAAAAATTCTTATTGAAAAGTTGTGACTCATTCAATCCGTGAGCCAAACGCCAAGTCACGACTGCAGATTGACAAAGTCGCGTGGAAAGGAAAAACACAGAATATTCCACACGAGACTTGCAGTTTATGAAATACAACGAATTCTGAAGAGAGCACTTAAACCGACGAATTAGCCTCGCCACGTTACCACTACAGCATAATTGTTTCCGGTCACACTCTCACGGCAAAAGCAACGTATTTTAAAATTTTACGGTAAGTTGACCCTACCTGTTTACGTTTGATCACCAAACATAAAAACCATATTTTTGCTTATTCCATAGATTATATAACGACGCTGGCCCAACTGTACTGGCTATGCAGTGTAAAATTAAATGAAGAAGTTAACATAAATTATCAGATTATGAAAATTCGGAAGAAAATAATTGGGATTTTCATGGCAGTAAAGATTCATATTGATCTCCTGGATAATTACACCCTGCATATAAACGCAGTATTTCCCTCCGAAACGTCGGTATCCACTTAACGGCGATAACACGGTGTCATGTCCCAGAAGAACGCCATATGAATATAAAGGGCCGTGGCCAGTGTGACGGTAGTCACTGCTTTTGTCTACTACAACGAAGGAAACCCTCAAACAGTAGAGTCGGTAGCCAGGCCGAGATTATAACCAGGTACTTCCTAATTACAAGTCTACGGCCCCCGACAGGGCGACACGGTCGGGTTTCTGTCTGCTTCAAGTTACGGCACTGAATCACGTGTAAGCTCCCACTGCCAATTTTATTTTTAAGAAATGCAAAGAAATATGGATGTAGTCTCACTTGACATGCCAGACCTATACTATTAATAATTTATTAACCCTCATTTAGTACAATAAGGCAGAATACACCATCTTCTCACCCAGTTACTCGTTTTGAAGTGTGATCTCTATTAATAATACCAAGATTACATGATTTTCAACTTGCCATTAGTCAAACCCCCCAGTCCGTAAACCTTACATGCTACGAGGACGGGGGTTTAAAAACATGGAAATTGTCTCGACAGATGTGCCATCATCTGACGTCACAAACATGAGACATATAATAAGAATCCCCCCTCTAAACTCACTTGCCACTGCGCTCAGCAGCCATGTTCGATCTGCTGGTTTGAATGGGGAATGCTCGTTATTGATCTACACAGTGCGCGGCTCCACCATTGTTATTTTAAAGCTTCTCTTTTGTTTTGCATCGTGTATATAAAGGTAGGGGACCAGAAAGGGGTATAAAGGATAAAGAGGGAAGAGAAACTGAATAATAATAGCATTGCTTCTGGCTGGAAACTTTGACTATAAATTACTAACATACATAACCAATTTTCTTGGTGGAAGACTCTGCCCATAGAGAAACTATGGAAATAGATTTCAGTTAAAGTTTTGGAAGATGGAGGAGAGGGAAGTATAAAGAATAAAGATGGGCTTTACCGAAAATTATTCTCATTATTAAAAGCGGATCACACAAAGCTGAATATTCAATGAGGAGAAGTGGATAAATATTACACCTGAATAATTCCCTTCTACGGCCAACATTTACCTGCAATTTCTACGACTTTCCTTGAAGCAACTTCCATTAAAGTTCAAAATCAAAACTACGCAGACAATAAACGTCACCCTGCCGCTTCCAGAAATGTTCACAATGACTATTGTTCACAGCCTCTTCATTCTGCTGAAACACATCATCAAGTTAGTCATGCTGCAAATAAAACGGTTTCAATTAAGATCATAAACTAAAACGTAAAAGTAAAGTGGTCCCGTTACAGGCGCGGTGTGGCCCAGAGGGTGGGTAGAGGTATAGCTCTACTCTTCCATGACAGCGGCACGGCCCGGCCGCACTTTACCCCTGGGAAAGACCCGGTATCCTTTTACAGGAGGCTGGGTGGGCCCCAGGACCGGTCAGGACTGGTCTCCACCGGGATTCGATCACGGACCGTCCAGCCCGTAGTCAGTTGCTATACTGACTGAGCTACCCGGCCCAAAATATCATAAACTAGGAAGTGAATTATCCCAAGTAACCAGTCTCCTTGGATCCTCCCCCTCCTAAGCATTATTATTATTATTATTATTATTATCAGTATTATTATTGTCAATTATCGTTATTATTACTATTATTGAATGAAAGTCAGTGGGCGTTGAACACAATTACATTGCTTCGACGAGGAGGCGGCTGGAAAAATTTGTGATCGCATAATTATACATGAACAGCGTAGCAGAATGTCCAGAAAAGTTGTTGCCAGTTGCTAGCCATATACAACGTCGGAGGAAGCGGGACAGAAAACTGTGAGAACGAAATACTTGTAGGACGATACTGACAACGGGAAACCGAAGCAGCCGGACGAAGAACAATGCGTCCCAGTGCCACTGTGGCAGCCAAAAAATGTGCATGGACTGGCATCCCCGGTGGAAGTCAAAAGTGAATTTTATTTTACAGAGAGAACTAAATAGAAACCAAAAATTTGAGGAAGGTCAAATTTGTCCGTTAAGCCAATGCAACAACAATGCACCAAACGTCACGTAGCCATGTTCAGTAAAACACGTACCTACACGCTGCATTATTTCGGCTATTTCGTGGTCAAGGTTCAATGACGAAACGCAAATATATTGTACGGTCCTGTCACTAACAGCTTCGGGGACATATCCTAGGGAAATAAATTATGAGAATAGTCTGAAGACCGACGAGGTCAAGGATTGTGATGTGGATATACCTCGGAAGGTAGTGAATACGATGGCATGAACGTGGAAATCCAGCTAATGCCAATGCACAACATTTTCGACCCACCGCTTGTCTCATCGGAAAGTATGTGCACCCTCAAAACGGAAACCAAGAGGGCCCTGTATCCCTATTTCTATAGTAAAACGAACTAGATGCACCAGTGTATCGAATTTATTTTATTTTGGAATGACGCCCTACTTGTTTCGGACGGTCTTTCCGTCCATCATCAGGAGTTCAAGACCGTACATACAGCAACAGGCATTTGTCAAACAGATACTGCGGTCTGCTTGCTAGCAAGCTAGCAAGCAGACAGCAGTATCTCTTTGACAAATGCCTGTTGCTGTATGTACGGTCTTGAACTCCTGATGATGGACGGAAAGACCGTCCGAAACAAGTACGGTGTCATTCCAAAATAAAATAAATTCGATACACTGGTGCATCTATTTGCTTTTAGTATAGAAATATATTACGATGCACGGCCCTAGGAACGTCAAATTTTGCACTGTGTCCGTTCATTACAACAGCGTTTCTATCAACATCCGGCGGACACGGTACACAAAATGTAGGTGCGACACATGCCGAAGATATAACGGCGGGGCTAAACAGAGCTTCAGTTATGCAGCAGTGACATGAGGGAGCAAAAGTGGTTGAATATCTGCACGTTGTATTAACTGTCTCCATCGAGTAGAGTCTCTATTTTCAGACGCTTAAGGCAACAGTCCCTCAATCTGTCAAACAGAATTAATCCCCACCTTTTACTGAACATGCTTTCACAAATGCTCGCTACTAGGCTTTCTCGTAAGTCAGAAGAATCGAGTCTACGCTCTCAAACAATGCGCATCTTAATATTATCAACTCATCCCGTCCTAGATCTCCTAACTCATCAGATTCCTTTACGGTAGCAACACTACAACTGTATGGGCTTTTCAACTCTTCCACTTGTGCCAACATGTTCATTAATTTCACCACCCTAACATTATTTATGAAGAGAACAAATTGTTATGCTCTTAATTACGCAGTTTTCTCCAGACACCATTTACTCTCTGTTAGGTTCAAACACATTCGCCAACATCCTGTTCTCAGGCACATTTACTTACCTACTCCTTGGAGCAGAGTCCTTCTTGAGAAGCTAACCGGTTTTCAGATAGTAACGAAATTCCTCGCATTTTATGGAAACCGAACGTTCATTACCGCATCCACAAGTGTCCGCCACCTGCCCCTATCCTGATCCAGCTCGATCCAGTCCAAACCCCACATCCCACTTCCTGAAGACCCACCTTAATATTATCCTCCCATCTATGCCCGAGTCTCCCAAGTGGTCTCTTTCCCTCAGGTTTCGCCACCAAAACCCTGTATACGCCTCTCCTCTCCCCTATACGCGCTACATGTCCCGCCCATCTCATTCTCGATTTTATCACCCGCACATCATTGGGTGGGGAATACATATCACTAAGCTCTCATTATGTAGTTTCCTCCACTCCCCTGATACCGCGTCCCTCTTAGGCCCAAATATTCTCCTCAGAACCCAATTCTTTAACACCCTCACCCTACGTTCCTCCCTCAATGTGAGGGACCAAGTTTCACACCGACACAAAACAGGCATAATTATATTTCTGTATATCTTAAACTCTAAATTTTTGAACAGCAAACTGGAACACAAAAGATTCTGCACAGAATGATTGCAAGCATTCACTGACTTCAATCGGCTCTTAATTTATTCCTGTATAGAATTTTGATTCGCTAGGGCTGTTCCCAAATATGTGAACTCTTCCACCCTTTCAAAGGAACAATTATCAACCTTTATACTGTGACTTCGTCTTGCATTCTGATCTCGAGACTTTGTCTTATCAGCATTTACTTCTAGTCCAGTCTCCTTACTAGCAACTACTAAAGCTTCTGCGTTTTTCTGTATACTATGTATGCTTCCTACCAACATATTAACATCGGCATAAGCCAGAAGCTGATGTGCACCATCTAATTTCAACCCATCATGGCTTACCAGAACCCTCCTAATGGCGTACTCTAAAGCAAAGTCGCTTCTCAGGCACACTCAAACCATAATGTTCTTTCGAAATGTACGGACTCGAAATGGGTTAAACAATACTAAACTGGTTACTACCAAAAAAATTACGGAGCTGTGGACAACTAATACATCTCTTCGGTACGAGACTTTCAGTTCATAATGAGATGCGATATGCACACAGTTGCAAATTCCACCGCTGAATGGCTGCGTGTGGCGGTTGTTACGTGAGGCTCGCACTCAGAACTCCGGCGATCGAAACAATGAACACGGCAATCGTGATATCGAGGTATTCACATAACCATCATGTCACGTCGCTTGTCATGACAACCCAAAAGACAACTGAATGTTGGTACGACGAAACTTTTCATATCGATTTCAGAAAAAAAAAACACGATAATAAGATCCAGTATCTATATCAATAAATGTCCAACAAGATGTAACTATACACAGTTTATTTTATCTGTAAACTGCCCTACATGTTTCGGGTAGCTTCTCCACCCATCATCGGGAGCACAAATAACTGTATCTACAGCATCTGGTACTGGTCAACTGTAATAGGTAAAATAATTATTCACCTAACATTTATATGGATAATTATTTTCATCTATTACAGTTGACCAGTACCAGATGCTGTAAATACAGTTATTTGTGCTCCCGATGATGGGTGGAGAAGTCACCCGAAACATGTACAGCAGTTTACAGATAAAATAAATTGTAAAGCTGCATCTTGTCGGACATTTATTGACACAGAATTGAGGTGCACGGTCCCATGAACAGAAGATCTAGTATCATAGGGCAAAACCAGGTTCTAGTACACCCAAGTTTCTAATTCAGGTAGCATCTTTCCCTAGACCAATACATTACACACCTCGCAGAAGCTTCTTTTGGTGATGAGTGTACGCAGTGTGCCGATGTCACTAAGCCCCCTCAAACCTCACGTCCGTACGTCAAACACCCCACAAAAATAACAAATTACAATTCAAAATAAACGACTGTGACGGTGACGTAATACTTCACACAAATTTTGCCTAATTATTAAGCCGCAATACGTGAGACAGCTCCTCGCAGGAACGCAGTATCTATAAATTCTACTCAGCTAAACAAAAAGATGATACATGGCCATTTAAAATGTCGTTTAGTTTAACATTTCAGCTTGATTTTCATATTATATTGCACAGGAATTTATAGGTACACCATAGAGAATATTATTATACACGCAATCCCATTAATATTTTGAATTTAAATTAGATACTATAAAAGGGAAAACACCGTAAATTTTACAGCGCCGGTGCTCTGCGATGGGTGAGAGGGGTTGCAGCGTGGGGGAGGAGGGTGTGGTGGGAGAACCGAGCTTTTTAGTGCAATGTAAAATATCTCTCGTGTGTAAATCAAAACAATGAAACATACAATACATGCCCATAACGAATGAGGCAATAAAAGCTACCAAATAACTCGGCTGTTGTGAACCAAAAAATAATACGGGGCTCCACAGAATCCGAATTACATTTAATATAGCGGAGCCATGCTATGTAAATAACAGGCAAATCATATATACGTCAGGTTTTTTAGAGTACGCAATTTTTAGTGTTTACAAAAGCATCGTAAAACAAAAGTAGAAGTTTTGGCGGCCATGGGGATTTTGTCATGATATATAAAAGCAAATATGTGGAAGTATTTTTTGTACAATGTTGTGTGTGTGTGTGTGTAAGAGAGAGAGACAGAGACAACTCTATATAAAAATCTGTTTTGTTTGTAGTTTGCATGAGTTATTGCATCCATTACGAAGTAACTTCATTAACACATGACAACAGACAGACAGAAGTGTAAATACTACGTACAATCCAAGCTCATGGTATGCATACAGCATATGGGTGGGAGTGAGACAGGCAGACAAAGGGATGGAACCGTTACTGGAGGACCGGGGGGAGGGAAATCGAAATGAAATTCAAACCTAAAATCGATGCCTTGATTTACTGCAACTAGCAATATGTGCATAATAACTTGATACTGCTGTCACTTTTCTGCGCGCTCCATCTGTCATTACATAGCGACGTACAACCCAAAAATCAAGTCACAGCCGCCAATGTTCTTGTCTTCTCACCACAAACGAGGAGAAAGCAAAAAAGAGAAAAGAAGAAGAATAAAAACCGTCACATTATGACCCAGCGGACTTCAGTTATTTATGGCCGCGATGCGCTGTATTTCTTGTAGGATGTGCCATAGATCATCGGCCAGCTAAAATGCCCGCAAATTAAGCAATAAATCATTAAAAATCATTGCTACTGTTATATTACAACTTCACATGAAGGCCTATCCATGTTTAGAAGCCAAGCGACCGTGACCTCTAACACTGCTCAAGAGATGCCCAACATAGTTGCAGCAGACGGGTCATGTCTACAATATATGACAGGAATCTCGAACTCAAGTAGGCCAACCAAACGAACAGTTTTGAAGTTCCAAGTGGGAAATAACGTTATATTCAGCAATAAGGAGAGTTAAGTATTTTCAAGGGTAATTATTTTAATTAAAATCCGACACATCATTAAGATAGGTCCATACTTATAATAACAAAATTAAAACAAGATTGCTGATCTTGTAATGTCGTATAAGGGCTTCCAAACTACTTTGGTAAATGGGTTGGAAATTATATCTCTAACATTAATGTTTACACGGATGCTTGAATACAGTTCCCCAATAATGACTAATATTTAATACACCTGGCTAGGCAGTTGGTCTAGCACTGGTGTTTTGTTACTACCTGACCAGGACATACATATATTCAATGACGACGGTGTATCGCTTCAGCAGCAGCAATTGTACAAAAACCCTGTATGTTACCCTAACACAATATTAGGATATGACATTGTTTTAATCACGTATTTTACAACTTTATTTAAAATTAATGTGTAAGTCACTTTGTTTCGTGATTTTATTTGCTAACGTTTGATGCTTCCTAAGGGTGTTTGAGAACATGGTGTTGAGGAGAATACTGGACCGAGGAGGGACGAGGTAACGGGGGAATGGAGGAGATTGCATAACAAGGATCTAAATGATTTGTACTCCTCACCCAATATTGTGCGGGTGATAAAATCGAGAAGAATTAGATGGGCTGGGCATGTGGCGCGTATGGGTGAGGAGAGGGGGGTTTATGGGGTCTTGGTGGGAAAACCTGAGGGAAAGAGACCACTGGGGAGAACTAGGTGTAGATGGGTGGATAATATTAGGCTGGATCTCCAAGAGGTGGGATGTGGGTGTATGGAGTGGATTGGGCTGGCCCAGGATAGGGACAGTTGGCGGACGCTTGTGAGTGCGGTAATGAACCTTCGGGTTCCGTGAAATGCGGGGAATTTCTTGACTAGCTGTA
>Ga0123357_10013721_pt1 | contig 10535 bp, 2 predicted proteins | sample TergutEmb28metaG_FD_89873 | JGI IMG/M metagenome (GOLD analysis project Ga0123357, IMG submission 89873) | Embiratermes neotenicus P4 segment gut microbial communities from Petit-Saut dam, French Guiana - Emb289 P4 | ecosystem: Host-associated > Arthropoda: Insects > Digestive system > Gut ...
GGACATATTAATGTCCGAAACATGTTGAGCACATAAGAAGTGAAATAAAATAGCAAGTGACATCAAGTTGGTCTTTTATTCTTCAACTATCACAATGATGCACGGTCCAATAAACATAAGATACTGCAAATTAAGTCTAAACCGTTCCCTTACATGCTCTTCAGCTCTGTGTGTTCGAACCACAAACAAACACAACATTTGTTACGTTCCGTTCTGTAGTCGTGTGTAAACTCATGGTCTATATAGTGAAATCACAGTGTCTGTTGAAGCCCTTCTTTGACTGTGTTATTACTCCGCTCAGTTCGTTTTCCCCGAAAATGCTGCATATTTCGGTGTATCTTGGCTGAAGGCAAATGAATTGGAAAACATAGTTTTATTTGTAGAAAGAAAGAAAGAAAGTAGTACTCAAGGCAGTAATCCCTATCGTACACTAATGCTTTCTTTACCAAAACAAAGTGTGTTTTGTCACATTCACTACGTAGATGCCTCTCAGTGTTATGTGTCTGTTTCTTTAATGTCTTGAGGGTCGTGCTTTCCTGCCCGAATATTGTATTGGGGTCAGTGGCTGAAGATGTTAGCATTTGTGTCAATCGTCGTCTAGATGACGCAATAAAGCATAAGTCTGAATGTCACTTTAGATTACTCACACTGAATACACATTGAAACTGAAGGAATGACTTTCTCGCAGTCACTCAGCTTTATATTGAAATTGCGTAAGCTATAGAATATCTATTTTATGGAAAACCAAAACATTTCGAAGATATTTCCTCTAATTAAATGGCGAATGGTGCTTGTTGTATATTTAGCAAGTTACGGCCGAACACATTTTTGGACCCTTATGGGAGTTTTGTCCTAACAATGAATGAAATCGAATTAGGCAGGCAAGTGGCAAAATTCGTTAATAAGCAGTGGCGGATTGTAGGATTCTCTAAGATAACTTTCTCGTTGTAATTACAGTAATTTGTAGTGAGAAGCTCTAAGGCCTATTATTATTATTATTATTATTACACATACCGTGCATAAACGTTTATCAGAATCTGATCAAAAACTCAAAGAATATCTGATATGAAGTAGTTCTTTTACGTCTTTTAATAAAAGGAATTGCTCTTTAAAATAAGCAAAGTTAAACGGAAGTATAAATAAATAAATACAGCATTAGGATTTTTTTTCTAAATTATTCAAGCAGTTCTGGCGATGTTGTATGCGGATAGACGGAAGTCACAAAACCAAAACCTTGTCGTTCACAGGTTTTCGAAACGCGCCCAAAAAGCGTTAAGGAATTTAATTATGACGGCGTTGAAAGCATACATTTAAGGTGTAGACCGGCGATAAATATGCTTGCATGACAAGAGGAAATGCACGATTACTGGCAGCTCTTATATAGACCTGTTTGTTTTCCGAGAGATTAAGATAGGAAAACACTGTGTTTGTGTATGTGTGTGTGTATGTGTATGTGTGTGTGTATGTGTGTGTGTGTGTGTTTTAACACACAGTTGACTTGTGTTTCTGCTGCAAGGGTTGCCTGTTTAATTACGGGTAAGTGGCAATAATTATTTTTGACATAGCTGTTATCATTCCTTTTTTCTTTTATTTTCAGGGAAACCGTGTTCTGACGTCATTTTGGACTGCATCCCTCTTCGCCGTGTTGATAACTTCAAAGTCCCACAAAGATTGAATATTTCATGACACAAATAGAAGAGAAATGGCTGCAACGTGGTAGAATTCAGCTTACCTTTCTAAAGAGCTGAAAAAAATCGTCGAAACTTTTTTTAAGTTCTTATTTCTTTCATAATGAACATCTTCATGGACTGACACATCACCGTAAGAGATCACAGAAGCAGAAAACAATTTTCTACTTTATTTGTCAATTTTGTGAAGTTTCTCGCTTTACAAGCTCGTGACGCCAATTCTTTACGTCTCGTATTTTGAAAGAAGAACATGTACGTAGCTGAGGAAACTTTTATAAGTTCGTAGTCTACTGATAAAACCAAAATCTCTGTCTCTATTGCATGAAGACGATCATTACACTATGAGAAGGTGCATGCATTTTTTTTGTGACAAGTTACTTCGGTTTACACAGGAAAGTTTCTTGTGAATATAATATTCAAGATTACTATCAAATATGTTCTGCGAAGAAATTTGCGCTTTGTAAAATACAGGAGATGCAGGGAAGGGAATACACGTTGAAGAGCAAATTTAGCAGAAACAAATACTCATTCACAAAGAAAATTAGCAATGCGGAAAGATAAATTTTAAGAAGAACGAAGAAATTCAGTACTGAAGTTAGTTTTACGTGCTATTTTATAACTCGTTACTTTCCAGTCAGCGGATGTGGGTAGTGTACGAAGGCAAATAAAAAACTTTCTGTAAAACAAACAGAAATCAAAGATTCAGGAGCATAGTCCGTGTTATTTTATAACGGAAGATAAATGGGCTTAATTGTACATCATAACTGACGATCAAATGTAAATCAATTTCGTCTTTTAAAACATTTTTAAGTGAACACAAAATAATGTGGAACGCTAAATTTTACATTTAGTTGGCACAAATGATTTTTTTAGAAGCCACGATTTATAATTCCAATTGACAATAGTAGATATATTTTGGTGCTTCATTGTATCTACACACAGAGTTCTGATGTCGTTGCTGTCGAGTAATTATTTTGTAAGAGATTTTGAATAAATTATAGCTACGAGTTGGAGGAAACAGGAAACTAATTTGGACGCCGTTTTGCGACCCGTGTACAGTATTCGAGATGAAGAGGAAGAAGGCAAACTATCAAATTTACAGCAACAGAACGCTTTGAGTGAGGCTCCTCGCCGCCACTCCATGGCACTTTGTGACGTCACCAGATTGTGGTACTCTCTTCTTGTGCTTGTGGTCGGCCTACTAATTCTGGTGACGGCAGAAATGTTTATGAAGAAAGAGCACAGAAGTGCCGTAAGCGAATCGACAGGATCCCGGGTGGTGCTGTTTCTACGTGAGGTTTGCTCCCAGCCCCAAGTGAACATCACAAGACTGGAGAGGCTTGCAGCTCAATTTGTCGCTTCGGTGGAAGATCGCGACCCATTACAAGTGGATATACTCTCAAAGTCAGGTAGGTTTTAATGTTTTTCTATCTCCGTGGGCTACCCGTGTTCAATATATGAATGTTTCCAACAGCTTTTGGTAGTTTTAAATAGCCTGTGTGGCAATTTTTTTTAAATATGTACAAGGAAAGACAAATTCTGAATTCATGCTATAGATATAAAAAGCTTGCAAAAACTGGTTTATATGCAATAATGAATGAACTTCCGTTTCTTGCATCTGTAATAAACGAGCGTAAAGTTCGGTATGTATTCAAACTGTCGAAAAAGGCATCTGGACATATATATATGCGTTACGAAACGCCTGTAAGCCTTGCCCCTTTGATGTAAGTTGGTCTGTTCCTTGTACTAGTTTGTTTTACGACGCTCACTGTAATATAGTCTATGCATTAATGGCAAGGTAAATTATTAATTACAAAGGGATTTGGAGCTACATGTCATGGCTTCCTTCCAAGATTAGAAGCAGGCGTTTTCCAGGTATATATCTTCAGTATTACTGCTCCAGATATTGATTTATAACTTCGCGCCGTTCTGTAAGTATAAAATCGCCCGAAAAACCAAGCGAAAAGAGAAGACTGCTTCATGTATTGAATATAATTAACATCCACAAAAAACTTTATTATAAATTTATGTGTTTTCAGGTTTAAATTCGGTAATAACTAAGTTATTACTCCAGCGAATATTTGAACTCGTTCAAAACTCCCTTTTAATTAGTTACTACACATAGGCGTTTATCCATCTCTTTCTAACATTGGGAATTAAATATGATCCGAACATCTTGTGGTATAAAATATAGGAGCATTTAAAGCATATAATATCTTTACGAAATAATTAAAATACAAAGCTTAAAACTTGGAATTTAATAGCCCTGGAATTTTTAACCTCGCATATGTGTTTTATCATGCAGTGTGCTCTATTTAGGACAGAGAGCACACCAAGCTAGATACGCGACGTGTGGGACATATTCTCCGTATAGAATACAACGGCGATTCACGTTATACCGCACGCAGTCTAATGAATGGAAAATCGTTTGAAGAAATTGAAGGTGCAAAACGAAAAAGGAATGAAAATGAAATCCGTGGTAACTTTGCTCTTTTTGTAGCAAGAGAGTACGGGCTGATGGAAGAACGAGAACGTAATGGCTATCACAGGTTATCTGACTTGTCATGGAATCTTTAGGAGATAATACCTTCCTAAGAATAGAGGCTAGGGGATAGGCGTAAGATACCTAATAGTCACAAATAGAGAAATAACACTTCGTACAAAACCTCACGTGACATAGTATTGCGTAGCATTGGGTTGGAAGTAAATTACAGAGTACAGAGTTGTTGTAAACTAAAATGTAATAATTACATAATGTCATTTACTTAAGTTTTAATACTAATACTAATAATACTAATAATAATAATAATAATACAGACTAGATCTAACCAAAAGTAATACGTAGCACAACATTATGCTTTCATTTGCCACGTAACGACCGCGTGGAATTAAGTGATAAAAATGGCAGGGTTCTGTAAGCTGACATTTGATTAGCCGTTAGGTCAAATGATTATTTGCAGAAAGGCCGCCTGCAAACCAAAATATTTAATAAAAATGTAATGCAGTTAAGTTGCGCAATTTTTTTATTAATAAAATTTATGTTACCGAAAAATTGATCAGTGAAGGGACTAGGGCTCGATATGTATAATTACGGATGGTGAATTAGACTTTCACATACACGGTGGCTAGTCATTAGCTTCGATATAACCCAAGTATCAAAAATAAAATATTTAATATTTGCGAGGATGCATGATTTATGTAGAAATCTTGAAATTTAAAAGGAGCTTTAGTTGAGCTAGGGATCCGGGACAGCGTAGTCGGCATAGTGAGTAGGCTACATGCCGGACGATTCGAGGTTTGACTCCCAGCTGTGTCAAGAGACTTTTCTGTCATCCGAAACATCCAAGTCGGCTGTGGGACCCATCCAACCTCCTATTCAGTGGGTACCGCTTTTATTTCCAGAGGATATGGCGGCCGGGGCGTGAAGTAAACTCTTCACCTCCATGTAGTGCCTAGGTTAAGAGTAAGTGGAGCCTTACTTCTGCTCCTCCTATACTCTTTCATGGCTTAACCAGATCCAACTGAACTCTTTCATTTACCCAGTTTAGCATGTTCAGTTACAAGAACTTTGTAAATTTAATGTTTAGACAACATGTTTAATGTTGTATGCTTTCTTCTTGGTGATTCCCCGGCGTCTGAATTTTATATTCCAACGTTTCGGAACATTCTGTTCCATCTTCATAAGCAGGTAGGTATGAAGTATACTTCATACCTACTTCATACATGAAGTATACTTCATACCTACCTGCCTATGAAGAAGGAACAGACAGAGTATTCCGAAACGCTGGCGTATAAGATTGAGACGCCGGGGAATTACATTGAAGAAAGCATAAAACTTTCAGAACACGGCGAAAGTTTGAAATCTAGAGCATTAAATTATTCGCATTCTAAAGTCTAAGATTTTATGCTTACTGGGTGATTTTAAAATACATAATAACTAACAGCATTGCAATATGGAATGTAATCTTTGTGTGAGAAGATAACGTGCTCTGACGATGAAGATTACTCCAAACCTGTCGAGAACACGAACGTTATATTCCAGATTAGCGTTGTGCTTTTTGGTTGTTTGTAATGAAATAAAATTATTTATCATAAATGTTTATATTATTGTATATTATATTTTTGTGGAGCATATTTTTGGTTTTTAAATCGGAGTTGAAACAAAGTAAAAAAATCAGAGCGTCTGTGAAGGACAGCATTCATTTCAAGAGTAAGAACTTTTTGTTGTCGTGTCAGCCTGGCTTATTGGCGTCGAGGCTGCGGAATGCAATTTACCGTCATCGATCTTTCTGGAAATAAAACTAAAGAGATCTGAAATTGAACTATATCCAGCGACTGAGTTACGGATTTAAGACTGGATGATTGGTCAGATAATTTGAGATAATACTGGGTTTTAATTCACTTCAAATATCATTTAAACAAACCGACAGCTCGGCGTAGACAATACTGAATTTTCCGCTCTGACCCAGAGTAGTGCACAAGATAATACTTTCCCAGCCATAAAGTTCTACAAATATTTGTATTTGCCAGTACCTCGAGATAATATTATTATTTGTTCTGGGAAGCAATACGTTATAGGTTTAGAGAAATGTAAGTTCAGTGTTACATATACAGAGTCTTCTCAGTTTTCAGTATTTTTCGCCGCCTGTACGTTGGACGTTTTTGTAGATCATGATTGCCGACGAGACAAATTGTGTCACGGCTCTCAAGATGTATGTACGTAGGTTAAACTTGCAGTTTTTATTTAAATGTTAGAAAGTTTGTATTAACATTTAATTCGTCAAAATAGTTTCGTAAGGTAACAAATTAGGGTAGGTTATTTTGTGAGTTTTAATTGTAGTGACAGTTATGGCTTCATGTCTGCATCATAGTGTTAAAAAGTCAGTGTTTACAAAGATAAAAACAACAGCAACATTAACAAACTAAATGTGAAGCTTCTATTTTGTTGACATGTTGGACCCCTCTGAAAATCACAAACACTCATGCTTCAGATATGAATTCCACACAGATTGGCTTCAGTTTTTTTTTACTGACAAAGTTGAGGGATTCTGATTTGCTTTATATTGATACGAAGACACGGTAAAGAAAAGTTACAAACTAATTTAAGCTTTGTTTACGAATTAACCTCAGATTAGTGTGATGAGTTTTCATTTTAATGACAGAAACTTTAGGATTCAAGCTTCGGCAATACTGATAAAGACACAAGTTAAACACGAAATTATGTTATCAAGCGTACATCTGCTTTACAACACGTGATCACAAAGGTCAGTTGTTCAAATTTCATTGTAATGAAACAAAAATTATTCCCTGAGGGTCTGTGTCGCACAAACTGACCCTATTGGACCCTTTAATTATATATTACAAACGTCAATTTGGTTAAATTGCCGTCAGTGTATGCAACAATGTGAGTGCGGCAGCCGTAAGCAACAACGACAATATCAGCCTTTCAGTAAGAACGTATATTTATAATATTTTGAAAGCTAATCTTAATTATCTTCTTGCACGTAGAATTTGAAGCATTTCGTACAACTCGAAGTGAAACACAAAATTCAGTTGCAAATACAAACGTTCTTTATACTTTGCAGTTAAATAAAAATTATTTCTATTTGAAATAGCAAGTTATCGGATAATCCTGTAACCTCAAATTAATAGGCCCTAACTTAATATAACATAAATAGGCCGCGTGCGTTAAAATAATCTGCGCCCTGACGGGTAACTAACCTAACCTAAACTAAACTAATTTAAATTAATCTAACCTGACCTAACCTGATCTAACCTAACCTAACCTAACCTAACCTAACCCAGCCTAACCTAATCCAACCTAACCTAACCTCATCTCACAGAAATCATTGCCCAATCTTATGTCAAATAACAAAGCACGCAACAATAGAATATAGAAAAAAAGTACAATTATGAGAAGTGTTGCGCAAAATCGCTTGTGCATGAGAAATCAATTAATTTGAGGTCAGACCAATGAGTATTCAGTACCAAAGAATGTCTTAACTAATGGTGCCATATAAACCTGATAATTCAGAACTATGTTGAATACACTAAAAACGACGACGTCAGGAAAGGGAGGAGTAACTATGACAACCGTAACAGTATCAATTATAATTAATATGTTATCAACATTTATTATGTGCTTGTGTATACTTATTTAATAACCATAGTGAAACCCCAGCAAATTCTCTTATGAATATGAGTGCTTTCCATAAATTTCAGTAAGACCACCGTTCTAACTGCAGTTTGTAGTCGCTGAACATTTTCTTAATCTTCGATGTCTAGATGGAAGTAGGCTGTGATGATAAGCATGTGGTGTGTTGCGATAACAATGGTGACAGTATAGCACAAGTGTCTGCTATGCATGAGAGCTAAAACGTTACCTAAATTCAAAATGAGATGTCACATGTAATAAATGCAACCTAATAGTGTTATATAACCTCATTTAACAGCAGAACTCACCGATCCCGGTGGCCATGCGTTCTAAGGCGTAGGTCTGCAGCCGCTTGGTTGCTGGGATCGCGGGTTCGAATCCCGCTGAGGGATGGGTGTTCTTCTCTTGTGTTTGTTTGGTAGGTAGCGGCCTCTGCGACGAGCTAAGCTCTCGTTCATATGAGTCCTACCAAGTGTGTGTGTGCTGTGTGTGTGTTTGTATGTGTGCGCGCGCGTCTAAATGTGTATGTATGTGCGTGTGTGTGTGTGTATGCGTGCGTCTAATTGTGAATGATCCAGAGACCTCAGCAATGAGGAATTTTGAGCCGAGTTGGACTGTGATGCCACAGAAAAGATATAGCCGAACTGAACCTAATCTCATTAAACATTTACATAAATATAAAATTGATATCAACAAACGAATTAAAACAATGGAAATAGAAATTCAGTAATATGTAAGCAAGGGAGATTCTTCACAGAATTGAATGCGCTGCGGGAATAAAAGAAGGCGAAAATTTAGCCCACATGTCCGTCACCAGCACACTTTTCAACAAGGCACGTGTATGTTTGATAAAGTTTTACAGTAAAAAATGTGAATCCATATCACTACATACACACGCCTAATCCCATAATGACGCCGGCTTCTGTTTTAAATGCAACATTGACTGTGTGTTAGGTTGCAATAGCGACAGTGGCATGCTGAGCGGAGCAATTGCTTCTAGGCCATTTATGGGCAGAGCACTAATCGAAATTTGAAACCCGACATCAGCACTAACGGCATGTAACATACCCTAGTGTAACTTATAGCATTGTTTGTACAGCGAATCACTATGGGCTGGACGGATTGCGGTTCTTACCCCTGTAGAGGCAAGAGATTTTCCTTTCTCCGCACTCGTCCAGACCGGCACCGAGGCCCACCCGGCCTCCTACCCAATATGGACAGGGGCCCCTTCCCGGAGGTAAAGCAACAGGGGCGTGGCGTTGACCACCAATCGCCATCTAGCACCGAGGTTAAGAATGTGTAGAGCCATGGGCCTACCTCTTCTCTTGTTCTGTGCCTGCATAGAGTACTGGGGGTACATTTTTACGTATGCTGTAACCTACTGTACTTGGGCAGCCTGACATAAAATCTCTTGTTTCGATATGTCAACAAACCCAACATAATGAACAAAATACATGCTTTAGCGCCATACACAGCGCTTTGCTGACACTCGCAGAACTGCATGCAGAGGAGAAAGCCTTACAATTCGATCATTATGCCAGCTGTGCCGTTACAGAGCCAGAAGCTTTGAAATTCAATTATACTTTATTACAGACGCTGCGGAATACAATGGAAAAGCTTAAATAATGTACAGATTTGAAAATTCGATAGGGGAGCTTGTACCTCTGCTGGTGTCGATGTTGGTTCCAGCGATATACGGGCTATGCAATACCATATGAAGACAATGACGGTAATATACTAGCAAAAAATTATTTATTAACGTGGCGTGTGTAAAGTAAATATCACATCCAGTGTGAAGACCTACATCGCATAATATCCTCGTGAACGATAACCTAACAATTCAAGCAGAGTCCCTGCAGCTCACTTCAGGGCTTTATCTAATCCTTTGTCCACAGATTATCATAATTGTCAATGCTACGTAACACAAACTGTATAGAGCTGTAAAACAAAACAAAAAAAAAAGTTAACCACAAGGCAGCGTAATATCTGAGGCTAAGTAACTTGGACGCGAGAAGTATCATATTTAATTAAACCGCGAATCAATAATTATCTTAGACACAGTTTAATTTTACTGCCCTGTAGTAAAACAGGAGCTTGAATTCCTGTATTCAGCATTCCCAGACTCTGAAACTGAAACAGATTTTCGCGGTGGAAGAGAAGTACCTTTTGCTGCCGCTAGATTTCCATCCTGTAATAGCCTATGTAATTTCTATTGCAACTTCCGTTATAGTAGTCTGCAAATTTGTTTTAGCATCCCCTCTCAGAATTGAATTCTGTCTTCTTGGATCCTTGCTACTGTCATGTCTTTCCGTTTCCCTATAGCGAAAGGGGCTCGCTAGAAGTGACTCATTCAATTTCCGCCTGAGTGCATAAAAGGAAACTGGAGACATTAGCGTCATCCTTAACTACATACCCTTTGAAGAAGACTTCGTGAACATTAATGTACAGTCAAAGGTGTGAAAGTGCTGTTGTTATGTGCTTCTTCATTTCAGAAGTGCTTTACCCTGAAAATGGAATCGGTATATTTTTCTGAAACGTCGGTACCCACCACGGTAAAATCTCAGGTTTCTTAACTGAAGAATAAAAACCAACTAGATGCCACTTATTATTTTATTGTACTTCTTATAGGCTCAACATGTTTCGGGCATTACTATGCCCATCATCAGGAGCTCGCGACTATAATGTTGATTACC
>Ga0123357_10013722_pt1 | contig 10535 bp, 5 predicted proteins | sample TergutEmb28metaG_FD_89873 | JGI IMG/M metagenome (GOLD analysis project Ga0123357, IMG submission 89873) | Embiratermes neotenicus P4 segment gut microbial communities from Petit-Saut dam, French Guiana - Emb289 P4 | ecosystem: Host-associated > Arthropoda: Insects > Digestive system > Gut ...
AGGTCTCCCCAGTGGTCTCTTTCCCTACGGTTTCCTCACCAAGACCCTATACGCCCCCTCTCTCCTCACCCATACGCGTGACAAATGTTAACAGACACTTTAAATAAACACCTACATATATTTAAGACAAATTTGGTTACTAATATCATCATTCTTCAAATGGTTACCACCCTTATCCTGTCTATCACTTTCCCACGGTTCACTGGTTTTTATGTTTTTCGGATGTAACACGTGCTTCGATCTGCGAACACTTCTAATTTGCCCTTAATATTCTAATGAAAGAAACCCACGCGAATGGAGCTTATACAGTATAGTTTCAAAGTTATCTTCCTCTTTCCCTTCACTTCTCTTATCCTCAGCAACCTACAAGCTGTTCCCAGAAACTTCTGTAGCTCTAATATAAATATAAGAATTCCAACAATAACTTTTTTCGCCTATCAGTGAGCAGCTTCACTATAGATACGCCATCGATAAAGAACCGTCCTTTGTTGACAACACCCTTCTTTTTCATAATTACGGAAATTAGCCGGTCGACTCTGTACAAAATTACATACATTTGACATCGTTAATCTGTATTAATATAATCAATAATCTGCGATTTCACAAATATATCTCCTCTTCACAACCAAACTGAAATATATTTACCTATTCTCAACATTTAAGGTGCAAGTTTTAGTGACAAAAATCATATTCTGAATTCACTATTTACTCATCCCCATTCAATAAACACCACTACTTTTACTATTACCATTAATGCTCATGATCAGCTGTATATTGTTATTACACCTTAAGCCCAAATTGATACTCTTCTTGAGTTAATCAATTCCATCTAAAATAATGTTAGTAAGATCACATGTTTTTCATTCAATATGCAGGATAATAGTCCCAAATTTTCATTCACCTTGCTTTTATTATCGCCATAATATAGATGTAGAATATTTCATACTTTGGAATACCTTATTTAGTTTTCTGCATTAACCATACGACATCGTTTCGTCCCTCTTAGGTTCAGGCTCTTCCTTACAAATTCTTAGCTCTTATGTACCGTTACGAATAGAAATGCCTTTTGTCAGACAATATTTCGATATAAGCTCCATTTGCTTCTCAGTATATATGTTATCGCTGCAATTCAGGCCTTTTCTCGAAATTCTATCTAATGTGTATTTTCAATTATAGTCCAAAAACGGAAAAATATATTTTGAGTAAATTTTCATGCTTTGTGTGCAATTTCGGGCAAACTTTCTTGGACTTTAAGTATGACGTCTGTAAAGAATCCATTCGTACGTCTGTTTAAGACACTATAAAGTACTCATTAAATTGAAATAATATCTCATTTTTCTGTTCCTTCCCCTCAACAATCGCACCAATGTTTAGGCGCGTTCGCAAAATTGTGAAAAGGGACTATAAGCTTTGTACATACGTCCGCCCGCCCGCAAGGAACAACCCGGTTCCCACTAGAAGGATTTTCACGAAGTTTGATATTTGAGTTTTTTTCCGCAAACCTGTCGAGAAAAGTCAAAATTAATCAAAATCTGACAAAAATAAAGGATATTTTTCATGAAGACCAATATACATTTATGATAATATCTCGTTCAGTTCTTCTTAGAACAGGAAACGTTTTTGAAAAAAATTGTAGAGAAATTCAATAAACACATTTTATGTTCAGTAACTCTTTTTTTTTTTTTAAAAAAAAAAAATCATGTATATGATAATGCGGAAAATGTAGTATAGGCAGACTAGCCATAGATGACAATATAATAGGTACATGCGCATTGCGTACTGGATAATTAAGGCTACAAATACACAATCAGAACCTGTAATACTTACTGATTTTCCAAAGCAAAATTTTTACGCCTTAGCTTATCGTCGTTATCCGTACACAAAAAAAATCTTGTTCGTTTAACAAAAAAGCTGCTAATGCTGCTTAAAGAAAAGTGCCAATTGCGAAGACCTTGAAGATAAACCTGCCGGTAATCGGTATGGTGACTAGTCTATGCATTGGATAAGCCAGTGTTCGAATCCCTGCTAGAGAAAGTGATTTTCCTCTTTTCCACAACATTCAGGCATTGTCTGACTACCCTCAACGAATAATGTTTTTTTTTTTCTGGAGGTAAAGCTGTCATAGCCTGAAGTTGGACACTCATCTACTACCAATGTTACTCCTTTTCCTTCTATGCGTCTGCATGGCGTGAACAAGGAAACGTTTTACATGTCGTAACAACTAAGCTGTAAATTGATACTAAAAATTAGCCCAAATAACATAAATGACGCCAAAGTAAAACTTCAAAAAGTATGCGCATATTTAGGTTCAGGTCTTCATGGATGTTACGCTTCATCGATCAGCGAGTGTTTACCGGTGCTGCGAAGAAGCACAACGCCTTCTTCGTCAAGTGTTCAGCATTCATGGACACCGTGTGACATAGCCGAAGACCTGAATCATCAGCAGCACAGCCATAAGAACCTCATGTCAGCTGAGAAACTGTCACCTGTGAGTCCTGTGCAGACATACTTAGAATGTGGAACATATTCCTAAGCTGACTGTGGGCACCGTGTCATAGCTCAGGCACGCTGTCGACGTCTGCTGAACATGGAGATCCGTCTTAAATTCCAGCACTGCCCATGTGGGATTTACGGTACACAGAGCGGCACTGAGACAGTTTCTTATATTACAAATTCGCTTGTTTCTCCATTATCATTACAATAATGCTTTATTTCTGTTCTTCTGTCATGTTGAGGAAGGATAATGAGTGCGTCAGAGGGCGCTATAACAAAGACATAGCCCCGCCCAAGACCAAGAATTTTAAAAACGTGGCTGCTAAATTTGCCCCATAACTAACCTCCAGAGTTACCCCTGTGTCTTCCAAGTAGCGCATTTTCTTCAGTTCTATATTGTAAACATCCGTTCTTCGTTCCCATGCGTTCCACATAACCTGCCCATCTTATCCTCACTGATTTGGTGACTATAATAATATACGAGGTATACAAATTATGAAGCTCCTCATTGTGTAATTTTCCTTTCTCTAAGGTCCAAATATATCCTCTTTCTCGAACAGTTATTAACGTATATATGAAAGGAAGGTTTACACTCAGATTTAAAACAGAATATCTGTCTACGGTTTGCAATAAAAAGAATTTGAAATGCTAGTGACGGCTGCGCTCCTAAGATGTTTAGGGCACACCCAAGTGATGGCGCCAAAAGTTATGACGGTGGTGCTGATAATGAGGTTCAGCAGACAGGCGGTCAGACAACAAATAACTTGTAATAGAAATAAGTAGCACGTACATGTGGGAATTGTGTTAGGTACCCTTTCTTTTAATGAGAGCTGCGGCTACGATGTTACGAGGAAGGTGCTTTGTGACCACAGACAGCTGAATTACGAACCAAAATGGCGAGGTTTTATAAAACGTAAGTGTTCAGGATTATAATTATTGGAATCGCCCACTTATAGTTGAATATAGAGAGACCAAATTGGTGTCACTTGCTTTATTATTATATTATTTAATGCTCAACATGTTTCGGGTGTTAATACATCCATCCTCAGGAGCTTGCGACTTATTTGTTGAGTTATTTCGTTACGTTGTGATTTGGGTGGGATGGTGTGGTATCCGTATACAGGCTGAGGCACTAGTGCTTTATTATTTCATCATTTAATGCTCAACATGTTTCGGATGTTAATACACCCATCCTCAGGAGCTTGCGACTTATTTGTTGAGTTATTTCATGGGTTGTATTGCTCCGGTTCGATGTGTGTTGGTGTTACTTTGTGATTTGGCTAGGGTGGTGTGGTATCCGTATACAGGCTGAGGCACTAGTGCTTTATTATTTCATCATTTAATGCTCAACATGTTTCGGATGTTAATACATCCATCCTCAGGAGCTTGCGACTTATTTGTTGAGTCATTTCATGGGTTGTATTGTTCCGGTTCGATGTGTGTTGGTGTTACGTTGTGATTTGGCTGGTGTGGTGTGGTATCCGTATGCAGGCTGAGGCACTAGTGTTTTATTATTTCATCATTTAATTCTCAACATGTTTCGGATGTTAATACATCCGAAACATGTTGAGAATTAAATAATGAAATAATAAAGCAAGTGACATCAAGTTGGTCTCTCTTTATTCAACTACCAAGATGATGCACGGTCCAATAAACATAAGATTCACCCACTTATATTGTATAATTTCACTCAGAAAATTTTAACCCAACTAAATAATTAAGTTGGGCATTCAGTCAGATGCAGAGTGAAACAGCGCGGTGCAATATGAACAGTAAGTGACAAGAACTGAGCACTTCTGGGCTATTACGCGGCGAGTAGTGGTAAATCATTACCGGCCTTGAGGAACAACGTATAGTTCCCGTCTTCATGAGTAAAAATTTTGACCCCCCTAAAGATAGGACCGATAGATTGTCCAAAAAAAAATCGGAAAGAATTGTTACTACTCAGTGCGTAATGGCCCAGAAGAACGCAGGTCTTATCTCCTTCGCGGCTCCAGCCTGAAATCACGCGATGAGTGTCAAATTCTTTCGGCGACAACCCTTTTTTTTTTACCCTTTGTAAGACTTTTTTCCATGAAAATAATTAGAAGACGTATGATTATATGCTGAGGTTTCTTTAAAGCGGTAGAATACTAATTACTTGCTCACAGCACAACCAACAAGATGAGACTTTTCTCAATTTATTTATTTCTGTAAGACGTTCTGCATTATATGGTGAGGCAAATTGAGTCAAAAACACAACTATAAATTTATGACTAAATGATGGTGTTAATTAGCAATGGAAAAACTACATGTTTCGGCATATAGCGGCCATCTTCAGGTTTTGACGACTTTCTTGCTAAAAGAGTTTTATATAATGCGTATGCCTAAACCGCGTGGTGATGAGATCTCGTCACCATTTTACGTGCTTTTGTTAAGCTAAATTTGGTGGGATGTCTATTGGGTCAATGAATTTGTAGGTAGCTGGGTGTGGATCTTTTCGGTTGGGTGTTTTTGACTGACTTTACCTCACCATATAGTTTAAACACAAAGGGGATGGCACACCTCAGACTTTCTATATGTTTCAGACGGGTTTTCCGCCCACCATCAGGAGCTCAAAACTGTACATACAGTGTCAGACCAATACTGCTACCTGCTGCTAGCCTTTCAGGCTAGCAGCAGGTAGCAGTATTGTTCTGACACTGTATGTACAGTTCTGAGCTCCTGATGATGGGCGCAAAAACCATCTGAAACATGTAGAACGTCTTACAGAAATAAATAAATTGTGAAAAGTCGCGTCTTGTTGGTTGTACTCTGAGAATTTATTAGCGATGCATGGACCTATGAATGTTAAACTTATTACTTTTTTTCTTTTTCTACTTAATACCGTTTCAAATGCATACAGTTGACTGACCAGTTCAAGATAAGGTGGAATTCAGGTGGCAGTAACTTGTTTTGCGGCTGACAGTAATTTCGGTGTGTGTGTGTGTGTGTGTGTGTGAAGCAACTACAACTGCCATAAAATAAATGTAACCCACCTCTGTATTATGTCTGGGGAGGTGGGGGACGTTAATGTACAAGCCTAAATATCGGGCTACGATCCTCTCACTATGGCTACCTTAACTAGTACTACTAATTGTGCTACAACAAGACCGAAACTAAACACAGCTATATTTAAATGTCCAGTGCACACTGCGCAGTAAACCATCACCATTTCGGTCATGATAAAGAAATAATGGCTTCTCGTTCGTAGAGACATACAAAACATAAAAAAAAAACTGTACGGGCAGAACGTAGCGTTAAACAAGCTAAATTTGGCGGTCTCAGAGTTTAACAGAAAATCCTGAAAACGCGGTTTGAGTAAGTTATGACGACTGTGAAGATTACAGTCTCCTGAAAAGTAACGCAGTGTGGTTTGGTAGGAAATACAGACTTTTCTGGAGGACCAGCTACCTCCTTGCTCGGGGCAGAGAGATCCTTCTCCCAGCACTACCAGAAAACACTGCGTGTCATCCCAGGAGACGGTAAGATTCGTAACGTTAAAAACGATGGAAAGAGGTGCAAAGACAATGAGAGAATCAAATTGTTCAACAGCTGCTAATCACATTAAAATATGCGAGGCTATACATTCTGAGGATTTATATTTTATATCCAGTTGTAATGCCGGTTCAACAGACCTGCACGCTGGATGATATTGATATTTCTTACGCATTCATTTACTTTACAATTAGAGTTCCTAAGTATGTCCAATACTTTCTTCTACAATTCAACACCCTGCATATTCTTGTAGAACACCAGACACAAATCACAAGAGAAACCCTACAAAAAAAAAAATCACAAAAACCACTGTAAATAGCGAGAGAAAGCTTATATTCCGCAAATTTCGAGTTCCTGTCTAGGGCTGAAAAAGGACCATTTTGATAGATTGCAATAGCAAATGTTGCACGTTATCTGAAACGCATTTGTGGTCATCTTCCTATCCGACGTTGCATGGCCTATGGAAGTAAAAAACGTTCTTTAAAATGAACTGAGAAATACTTCTACGGGAAAATAAATTCATCACCATGGCAAGAAACAATCGTTTAGCATTAAGAAATTTGCCAATAATGGTAAGTTGATGACAACACTGAAATGAGTTGGAAAGTTGTAGTATCCTGGCTCACTTATAAACTTTAACAAGTATAGGTTTTATTTTATAAAGAAAATTTGCTTTTTCCACTTTAAATTTTAGTATGTTAATTCCATAAGGCCACTAAAACTTAGTTTTATATAAGCTTGTAAAGGTAAAGCAGTCCCGTTATAGGCCCGGAGGGGTGCAGAGGGTTTCAGGAAGTTAAGGTTCCCAGATTTCGTGACAACGGCACAGAATGGTGGTAGGTTGTCTGCCTTACGCACCGGCCGCCTTTACCCCCAGGAAATACTCCTGGTACTCATTTCTGTTAGAGACTGAGTCGACCCCAGGGCCATAGTGCGATCGGAGGGATTTTATGTCAATGAAAAATCCACTGACACCAGCTGGGATCGAACCAGCAACCTTCCGATTTGTAGCACAGCACCTTAACCACTGTGCTACCGCGGTCCCCATTATATAAGCTGGTACTCTTTCTAAATTACATGCCACATTAGACTGTAAATTGCGACACTTATCTTACATAATTCGATATTATTTCTGTGATTGTGAAATCTCAGCCTTACGGCTTAACTCAGTTTTTTGCTTATATAAAACTTAAAAAAAGGTTAAGATATCCCGTTACAGGCCCGTTGTGGCCCAGAGGGTGGGTAGAGGTAAAGCTCTACTCTTCCATGACCGCGGCACTAGAAGGGGGTGAGTGGTCAGCAGCACGCCCCGGCCGCACTTTACCCTCGGGAAAGACGCGGTATCCATTTTATAGGAGGCTGGGTGGGCCCCAGGGCCGGTCTGGACGGGCGGAAAATCTCGTCCCCACCGGGATTCTATCCCGGACCGTCCAACACGTAGTCAGTCGCTATACCGACTGAGCTATCCGGCCCACATATAACAGTTTGTATGTACATTAAATAATGGCAGACTTTTCCAAGCAGCACATTCCAAAGACGTGTAGAGGGAGTCGAAGTGAAATTCATGAATTTTTAACCTCAGAAATAGAAGAACGCGACTTTCGTCCTCCGACCGCTTTACCCCAGCAAAAATGGGTAAATTAGCCCACTACTATGACCGTATCTGCAGTCAGAGACTATACCTTCATAGATAGTACAGATGAGAAGGGTTGTGCTCCTACTGGCCTGAACCCAGGTTTTCCTCATAGCAGCTAGCCATTGTATTGACTCCCAGCATAATTCATGTATATATATATATAAATATTTTGATAGAATAAGTAGATATGTCTGAACAAATTAGATCATGCTGTCATGATTCCGAAATGTATTCGCGAAAGGACTGGTTAGAATCTCGGCCAAACTCGGGCTAGTGACTGCGAGTTTCGGTGTTTTCCCGACACTCCTGGAGATAAACTTAAAATGGACCGCGACCGCTTAGTTCCACATATTTTCCCGTTTATAATTTATTATTCACCAAATCACTGAACTCTGTATAATCTGAGCTACTGACGTCATTAGATTCCCGAGCCACTTGAAGAATATCCATCAATACAAATACGAAAGTGACCAGTATGTCTACTGATGGGTGTCGACTGCAGAACGTTGTGCTATAGACCTCATATTTCAGACTGTCTTTATACACAGGCTTCCGTTTATCGTCACACCGAGCATGGTAAGTTTATTGCATAGAACGCCGGCATCAGCTGGATCATTCAGTAAAAGGTAAGGTAAAGTGCACCCCTGTACAGACACTGTGGCTCTGTACAGACCGTACGGCCCATACGGGAAGTAGAGGTATAGCTCTACTCTTTCTTGACCGCGGCACTAGAAGGGGGTGAAGGGTCAGCATCACACCCCGGCCGCACTTTATGCCTGGGAAAGACCTGGTACCCATTGTACAGGAGGCTGGGTGGGCCCCAGGGCCGGTCTGGACAGGTGTGGAAAATCTCGCCCCCACCGGAATTCGATCCCTGGACCGTACAGCACGTAGCCAGTCGCTGTACCGACTGAGCTACCCGGCCATATGGATCATTCAGTGACTGCTGCTATTTCAGGAAAAAGATGGAAGATAAGAGTGGACTACAAAGTAAAATATGAATTATGATCTTGAAATAAGATTCCAATTTGCGTGTTAAACTCAAAGAGCATTTACTTTTGTGTCTTTAGAACCCTAGGTATTCTTGCAAGCGGAGTAACACAATGCACAGTACGACACAAATAGTTTCACCTCTCTTCTTTCTCCTATTATGGTCCCTGGAGTTTTAACGCTATGTAGGCTTGTACGTATATACCAAAATTTCGAGTGACTCTTTGCCTCCTTCTTCAGGCTCGAATAATTATTTCAAAACAGGCGCTATATTCACAACCACTAAGACCAACAAACAATTCTCCCCATAAGAACCTTAAAAGTTTTGATTTTGTTTTGCTTTTAAAATCCCGGAAAGCCTTCTACTCTTCCTTTGAATACATCAGAACGTTAAACAAGGCATGTGAGACGTGGCAACACTGCGGCCTATGTCCATGGTTACCGCTAATTGTGTGTGTGGATCTTCGTTACAGGCGTCGCTGCCATGACAACATATTGCTTTTACCAGCGCGTTCATTTTTATTTCCTACGTGATAAAATACACAGCCGGTAGATAACGAGTGTTGGTGGCAGTAAGGAATGTTCCAGTGACAACAGCCACCAATCTGGAAGATTATTTTCATCTATGGAAAAAAAAAAAATATTTAGAGCATACCACATTTAATATAAATTCAACTTGAGAAAGTCTCGATGTTAGTGAGGTCTGTCCGGGTTGAAATGACACCGAAGGAGTTCTAGATAGGACTAGTGACGAATCCTTCATTTCAGGAATTTATTGCATGGAGTGAAACTAAGAAGAACTACAAGCAAAGATCGCAACTTACACCATGTATTTTTCTTTTAAGAAAAATTTGATCCATAAACTAACACAGATTCTACAATACAATAAAATTACCAAATGTAATTCCAAAGAATCTGATGTATGTTTATCCGTGCATCGTTGTATATGCGTAGAAAAGAAAACCAACTATATGCTGCTGAATGATTTATTGCACTTGTAATCCGCTCAACATGTTTCGGGCACTTATATTGCCCATCATCAGGAGCTCGAGACTATACTTGTGTTATTACCGCATATGGTGTGTAATTCCTTGGTTGCTGGCGGTCGGCGGTTAGGTGCAGAGCAGCAGGCTATGCGTCCGGGATGAGGGAAGCTGCTCGAGCAGCTTCCCTCATCCCGCACGCATAGCCTGCTGCTCTGCTCGTAACAGCCGACCGCCAGCAATCAAGGCATTACACACCATATGCGGTAATAACACAAGTATAGTCTCGAGCTCCTGATGATGGGCAGTATAAGTGCCCGAAATATGTTGAGCGGATTACAAGTGCAATAAATCACTCAGTAGCATCTAGTTGGTTTTCTTCTCTACGTAATTCCAAAGATTCACGCTGGATCAGGCTTTGTATTTATTGATATTTAATATATGGTCAATACAAGCCTATCTTCATGTAACATCTGCCATACTCAGTATCAGTGATTCGTTTTTAATCGCAATCATGCCGAATGTTTAAGAAAGATTCTCGCCTTCAGCATGTTATGTTTAACATGCCATAACAATGTAGACTTAAAAAAAAAAATTTCAGTGTATGTTATCACAAAAGAAAAATTTCTTGGCTCTGAATTAAATATACTTTTTACTAGTCCCACCTCAGAAGACCTGGTTTTGGTTTTCAAAATGTACGAGTATCTTCTTTCTCTCACATTACTGTCATCAGTAAAAAAAAAAGTTACTTACTTACTTACTTACTTACTCCATGGTGCAGTGTCCTCCTTGATAAGCTAACTGGTTTGCAACTAGTCAAGAAATTCCCCGCATTTCACGGAACCCGAAGGTTCATTACCGCACTCACAAGCGTCCGCCACCTGTCCCTATCCTGGGCCAGCCCAATCCAGTCCATA
>Ga0123357_10013723_pt1 | contig 10535 bp, 10 predicted proteins | sample TergutEmb28metaG_FD_89873 | JGI IMG/M metagenome (GOLD analysis project Ga0123357, IMG submission 89873) | Embiratermes neotenicus P4 segment gut microbial communities from Petit-Saut dam, French Guiana - Emb289 P4 | ecosystem: Host-associated > Arthropoda: Insects > Digestive system > Gut ...
AGTGACACTGGGACATGTTTTTCGCTTAGTACTTCTTTAACACCCCTTCAGTATTATTCTCCCAATACTATGTTTACTGGCATTATATAATCGTAGCGGGTAGAGGAAGACGCAAAGTAACTGTATTGTAGAAATTGGCTGGCGGTTGCCCAGGATAGAGGTCGCTGACGACATTTGCTTGAGGAGGCCAAGGCCTACCCAGGTCTGTAGATCCGATGATGATGATGATGATGATGATGATGATACAATCTGGCAGTTTACAGCGTAATTAAACGCAACATGCCGCTCTATAAAAATAATTACGGTTGTCCATATAAACCTCATAAAAACGTAGAAGGTAAGGAGAGGTATAGCTCTAAGCCTTCCTAACCTCGATGTTATATGAGGTGAAAGACCATTTTCAAACCTGGTCCCATTTATCCCCTGGACCCATGGGATAGGGGGCTGTGTGTACCCCATATCCATTCTGAACCTTTTGGAGGAGCGTGAAATCTCTTTTCCCTACCGGAAACAACCCCGTTCATTCAGTAGTTACTACATCGTCTACGCTCTCCATATAGTCTCGTTCCCTTACTGTACACACATAACTACAAATTCAGTTGGAAAGAAATTCGTTTAATCTTTGCCAACAATATGAGTCCTGGGTCATATTCACGAATGTTTTGTCGAGCATGTACAGAGAGAATACTGGAAATGTACACAGCCTTGGAAAATCGCAAAACGTAAGGAAAACATTGTAATGAATACGAAGTCAGCATATTAATCTGATAAACAATGATCGCTTCTCACTGGATATGGGCTTAGAAAAGCATACGGATCTTCATACATGTAAGTTTTATCTGTCCAATCCTATTTCGAAATGCCTTAAAAAAGCAAAGAAAGCGTAACAGCTTACGAGAATAGCGGATTTTTACCGTGCTTTAGTTTGTACAGACATCTTTATTGCTGCCTTTGTCCACGACTCTGAAAGACTTTAGTGTGCCAGGTATACACAAAAAAAAATATCTTTTATTAACTGTGTTACTTTGCTTATAACAAAGTTATGGTGCATGCGTGTGTGTATGAAAACGGAATTATTTCTTCAGTACGACTCAGGACTGTACAGACTTCATAAGCAACCAAGCCGAGTTTCGGTTTGACGACTGTGACAACCACAAAGAGTGCCTCTTAACATAAAGGAATACAAGAACTCGAGTCCCTGTGGAACTCTTTAAAACAAAGTTGCATGGTGGGGGTTTAGTGGATCTTTAAAATCTTCTTCACATTTATTTCGTTTTTTACGTAAACCTAAAATACATTTTTCTTGATCTTTTTTATTTTTTCTTCTCTCCGTATCTGTTTCTCCGTTTTCTTTCATTTTTTCAGCATCGACAGACCCTCTTTTTCCTTACACTTCGTCCCCTGGGGCCATGTTAACATAACGGGACTTAAATAAGGGAACCACGTCCCTTTCAGCGCCGTATAATTTGTTCTGTCTTTGTAAAATGAAAAAAACTGAGTGCAGGAAAGAAACCCCATCCCACTTATTCCATCATCTTCCACTGTTCCATATATTATTAGCGAATTCTGCTGTGTACTTTTAATATACGCATCTCTGGTATGTCATATATTACATTTTTTTTCCTAGTTTCTGCTTACTCCTATTTCATGGTTCCAAACTACTTTGTACAGACTGTAGGGCACTTGTTTTCTTCCTGTGACTATATATATTTTTCAGACCTTCTAGCTTATTTCCAAAGTGAAACTCATAAATACAAGGAAACAAAAATATTAGAGGTACACTGGAATTATACAAGAAAAAAAGTTTTAAAGAATTTTATAGATTGTGCTTCACGTAGTATATACCATTACCTAAACACATGGCCGATATTATTTAATTATACACACAAAAACTTGCACATACATATTATTTAAGAGTCTAAAATTTACATTAAAACATTTCAAACGCTCCTACATATTTCGATCACACGATCATCCTCAGGGAACACATATTTTTCCTTGCTGAAGTTATAATATTATATAATTATATAGAGTCTCAAACTGCACAACATACCACGCACATCCATAACCAGGCTCATTCTAAACAGCGTACGACTCGCACACAAAAACACGACATGCTGCCACAGCACCAAAGTTAACATAACGAAGTAATTCACTGAATGTTTTAAATTATAACTTTAGCAAGGAACGATATATGCTCCCCGAGGATGATCGTGTGATCGAAACATGTAGGAGCGTTTGAAATGTTTTAATATAAATTTTTGACATCTTAAATAATATATATGTGCATGTGTTGGTGTGCGTAATTAAATAATCTACAGAATGCACGGTGAAATGTTAAAAAAATACATGGTCGACTTCTTTCTAAATAACAGAAAATATATATCTGAATACATGCATTAAGGAGAAGAGATGTGAAATTCTGATATGTATGAATTATTACCCCCGCATTAAGATATACCGTATGTTCTATTTATATATTGCCCCTAAAATATAGGCTTTATTACTGCTATTGTTTGTTACATATGGCATTAAGGAACTGCTTCTCATGACGTTCTAATTTTACGCAACACGCAAGGTGTTTTTTTTTACAAAATATCTAATCATAATACATTACAGTGAATTATTATCAATGTACTGTGTTTCCTTTTATCTAACATTCTTATAATACGGCTACTACTTGCTTTTTGTAGACCAGTGGTTTCCAAACAGTGTACCGCGATCTCCACTAATTTTTCCGTGAAATTTTGGATGTTTTGTATATATATAAGAATATTTATAAATAATTCTGTTTAAAAAGAATTTCACTTACACATACATAGTACGAAAAATAACGCTCCTCCGAATGTTCCACGAACGGATCTCCGAATCTGTGATAATATTTGCAATTTAAACATTCCGCCTGCCGTGATTCCTCGTGACAAGAAATAACGAGCCGCGAAAGAAATCCAATCCGAAAACCAGTGTTCTATTTTATGCAAAGTTTGTGAAAGAATGCAGCAATATAAATAGCCGACTAGATGAAACAATGATAATTTTGTTAACAATTTCGATCAGTTCAACATCTTTCGGGCGATAATTTCGTCCATCCTCAGGAGCACTATACTGTGTTTACAGCTTGTGGTATAAAACACAGTCTAGTGCTCCTGAGGGTGGACGAATTTATCGTCCGAAACATGTTGAGCTGATTGAAATTGTTAACAAAATTATTGTTGTTGCATCTAGTGAGCTGTTTTTATTACTATAGCAATGATGCACGGTCAGTCAAACATCAAAAGAATACAGCATTCGCTTGCATAATGCGGATGCAATAAAATCTTAGATTTATGGCTTATATAGTCGCAGTTCTTGGAGTTTCGTCCTTAGATAATTTCCAGTAGTACAGAAAAGTGGAAATTTATGTTCTTACATAAAAACTTAAAAGTTTTTTATATAGGTTTATAGGAAATGAGGGACGGCAATCGTAAGAACAAATCTCTATACGATTAACATTTGATCTTGTACATGCTGAGCTTTTGTTGATAAAGAGGCGCAAAGCAGGGAAGAACAAGAGTGACATGTACTCCGGCCATAGACTGTAACGAGGTGTATCGACTTGAATTGTAAAATATTCTTAAAGATAAGAAAACCCTCACGTAATAACATGAGCGTGAAATGGACTAAAAAGTGCGAACAGAGAGTGGTTCTGCGTGGTTGGAAGATATAAATATCATGATATTTGATGCCACATTTTGAGCCTTTGATATGAAAATGGGATAAAAGCAAAGTTAATTTTTTTGAATTTGTTTCGGAATTAAAAACGGCTGAGCCCTTTCCCCTGCATCATAAATCCGTGAACAAGGCATTTAGGCCTATCTAGTCGTTATTCCTAGTCATCTACAAATATTTTAAGTTGCTATCTGTATGACGCCACACTACTTTGTAATTCCGGGGCTTAAATAATGGAGACATACTGTACTATAAATGAGGTCATGCGTGTGGCAGACAATATTCCTCACTATGCTAATATTAAACTCTGCTCGTTAGTGGTATACGTGATTAATACTCGAACATACTCCGTGACGTCACGCCATCACGTGATTTATTAACAAGGATTTGGAGAACATAATCCCTGTTGGCTAGTATCTGGGCTTATAACTGAACGAGAAGGGGTATGATGAGGAGCAAGGAAAATGTAACAGTCACAATCAAACCCACAGCATTGGAACCAACCCTACTGATCCCCACATTACCTGATAAGCACAAATACTTCTGTGCTGGCGTGTCGTGGGACAAAACCAAATGTGAAATAGTGGTAGATTTTGTTGTCAAAATTGCTTATCACAGAGTGTTTTGATTGCAAAATTGTAGGGAATTAGAAAAATAATAATTTTGTTTATTTATATGCTTGCTTGGTAACACTCTAGGTGCGTTTGCAAAGCAGTGGCGGCAAGCGACGTTCAACATCGTCGTGTCTGTCTGTCTGTCAGTCTGTCTCTGTTGGTGGAAAAGTTCGACTCGTACCTGACGTCTGTATGTGAAAAATGATGGCGGGGATTTTTACTAAAACTTGTCGACAATTTCCAGTTTTTGTTAAGGTCGGACAAATAAAGCAGACACTTCACATGAAGACACACACAAAATGACATCTGCTTTCTTTACTTTTTTTGCTAAGGATGTAAATGTTCGTCCGTTTTTGTGGTTACACGAGCACAGAAGTTTTCTTTCGTAAAAGGTAAAGCTGTCCCTGTCCACGCTAAGTAGACATGCACGGACAGCAGAGGTGCAGCTACACTCACTCTTAACCTGGTCATTAAATGGAGTTAAGTGGTCAACTTCACGCCCCAGCTGCTTTACCCCTGACAAGGAAAACCGGTAACCGTTGAATAGGAAGGCGGGTAGGCCCCAGAGCCTGTCTAGACTTTCCTGAGCGGAGAAACGCCTCTTGCTTCTGTTTACATTCAAACTCCGGATTTTTCAACCAGTAACCTAGCCAATAAAACTACTACAATGTTCCGACTACATCCATCTGTTTATTCTTAACGTGCTGGTGTTACATACATAAATATATATATATATATATATATATATATATACAGGCCAGTGAAAAGAATATTATTGAATAAGGAACTGGCAGCAACGTGGAAGAAAGCAGTTGCTACCTAATAAAACAAATTATAAATTTTCCGTTATCACAGCTAGGAAATGTTATATCTTTAACATGGCAACATGTTCCGGCCTCAGAAATGCCATCTTCAAGCCAGTGGTATAAAATTCATAAGAGGAACTCAACGCAATTGAATTATGTTTAGAACTGAGATCTCAGTGTTACTGTTTTGTTAAAATACGTGTTGCTGTGTAAAATAAAATTGTATAAAACAACAAAAGAGTAAAAATTTAGAAAATTATTTTAAAATTTTTGTGGGTTGTAGTATCGTATCTGGGCATAGTAGATGAAAGACAGCATAGATTTCATGGATCGATGTATTGCAGGCTTTTACCTCTTTCAGATGGCTGTCCAAATATATTTTGCCTCGTTTTGGAAAGTTGGTTGTAGACATCGTTTGTTGCTACAGTAGTGTGCACAAATATTTTAAAACAATTATTTTATCAAATTTATGTGTTCCATATCCGTGAATTAAAAATGTTTTAAACTTATAAGAAAAACCAACAAAAGCTCATTTCTAAATACGTTCCCTCAAATGTTACTATTCAGCACAAACATGTTTAGGTCACTCCTGTAATCCTCATCAGAATATTTTGTATTTTTATGTAAATAAATTGAATTGATGTTCCTGATCCTTGACACCTTGATGATGGCCACAGGAGTGACTGAAATATGTTGGCGAAAAATAATCTTATGTGATTAGACTTATTTATAAATGTGCATTTTGTTGGTCTGTCACATAAGTATAAAATTATTTAATCACATTTATTTTTACTTGCATATATTAGTTTATACACTTTGAATTTACAGAGCAACATGTATTTTAACAAAACTATAAAAATCGAGATTTTTTATCTCAGTAATTAACCAACTTGATGCACAAAATTTTTGTTTTACAATAAGTTTATTTCATGCCTCTACATGTTTCGAGCACATATGAGATGCACGGTCAGCAAAATGTCAAAAAATCAAGATCTTAATTCCGAACACAATTCCAATTGTTTACAACTCCGTTTACATATTTTATACCAATGTTCTGAAGATGACCCTTTGTAGTCGAAACCTGTTGCTACATTAAAGATATAAATAACATCTACTGGTTGTGTTGACAACAGATTTATTTATATTGTAATCAAACTAACACGACGGGATGATAAACCTGAAAAAACATTTTCTCCCTAAGTTCAGGTACATTCCCGAATTTTCCTGAAGGACTAACCAGATCACCTACAGCAAACCTCATTCCCTGTAACCAGTCTGTGGAGCGGTGTTCGATTCTAGGAACTCCGGAATACCAAACATATGTGCTGGCCACACAACCGCGATGTTCGTTAGCGGCTATTTAACCTCAATTATGAAAATGCATAAACATAAATACCGTAACGTGTCATTGAATCCACCTCGTGCACCGTGAAACCGAAAGAACGTGAAAGTGACAGTGGGATGATGGATAAGACATGAAGTTGGATTTTATTTCACCGTCCGTGAGAACTGCCTACTGCAGATGACAGCAACGTAACGTCAGTAAATTCATTTGCTCAAGAGACAAGCAATGCAAAAAGATAAGGCGACGTCCCCACTTAAGAAATATGTCTCAGTGTGGTATATATTCGACTTAGTCTTCTTTGTGAACTGTCAACGTCCCAGGAATAACTAGACAATAAAATTGAATAAAATGACAAAAACAATGAAACTGCTTGAAGATAATCGTAATTTTAAAGCGTAGTCTAAAATGTTTTAGTTCTTTAGAAGGCTCTTTATTAACATTCAACAATATAATACGCACTATACAATGTATACCGCACTACAAAGTCGACTGAAAGAAACAATGCATGTTACTATTACTATTATTATGTATTAACTAGCTGCCGATTCCAGTAGCCGCGCGGTCCAAATAGTGGGTCTGAGCTGTTCGATTGCTGGGATTTTGGGTTCTAATTCCACTAGGGGGCATGGATATCTTCTCTTGTGAGTGTTCTGTGTTGTCAGGTAGTGAGTGATCTGTGTATCAGGCTGATCACTCGACCAGAGGAGTCCTGCATGTTGTGGTGTGTGTAATTGAGTGTGATAGATCAGCCTCGAAAATGAGGAGGGCTGGGCCCACTAGGGGCTGTTGCGCCTTGGGGGGGGGGGAATTAACTGTTGGGGGGGGGAATTAACTAACTCCTTGGAGCAGTGCCTTTCCTGAGAAGCTAACAGGTCCTCAGCTAGTCAAGAAATATTCCACATTTTAACGGAACCCATAATGTCATTATGGCATTCACAAACGACCGACACCTGTCCCTGTATGTAGCCAGAACTATCCAGTCCATGGCTCCCCACACCCTTATTGAAGATGCACTTTAATATTATCCTCCTATTTTTGCCTAGGTCTTCCAAATGGTCTGTTTCCATCAGGACTCCGCACCAAAACCCTGTACGTACCTCAATAATATTTCACTCCAGAAGGGGGAAAGCAATTGGAAGACAGAAGAGTAGATGGAAGGATAAAAGAAACGGGATGTGGCCTTCATTTATGAGGTTTAGAACAGGCTGCAATTTCTGATTTTCGTAAGTGTAGTGGTGAACCTGCGAATTTCATAAAATGCGGGGACCGATGGGTTGTCCCGAAACGTCTGTAAGAAATTGCCACTACTCGCTGCGTAATAACCCAGAAGAGCGCTGTTCTCAGCTATTGCGCGGCGGAGCGGAAACCTGAAAACACGCTTGGTTGGTAGATAGTTACCGACGTTTCAGGAGAGATTAGTAGTTAGCTATATTGCGGACGAAGCCTGAAATCTCACATATATTATGACATATAATATTAATAAAAATGGTTGTAAGAGCATAAACTATAATTAGGTCTGTTGTATGAATATTAATTAGAAAAATATGATTGTCAAAATGTGAATTATTTTGCATTTTGTGTTAATTAGTAATGAAAAGTAGGATCTACGTAGATTATTCATAAAGTAAGTACCGTCTGCGCGTATCTCTCGAGCATCCTCGAGACTGTCACTTTGCGCATGTGCAGTGATTTCCTCTATCAATTGAGAAGCCACAGACGCCATTTCGTAAAATTCGTGTTACGTTTATATGTGTTCCTGTAGGTTAAACATGTTTAAGACAATTGAAGGGGCCGCCGACTGTGATATACTGTCTGTAATTCGTTTTTTGAACGCTAGGATTGTGCTAACAAGTGAGATTCATCACCAGATCTGTCAAGTGTGTGGTGACAATGCGATGAGTGCTGGCATGGTTAGGAAATGGGTTCGGATGTTCAATGAAGGGCGAGAGAACGTGCATGATGAGGCGCGAAGTGGGCGTCCATCTTTGGTGAATGATGATTTGTTGCGTATGGTCAACGAAAGAGTGCGTGACGACAGACGTTTCACAATTTCTGATCTGTCCCTGCACTTTCCTCAGATTTGAAGGACTCTACTCTATGACATTGTCAGTAGTGCCTAACATCGCAGGCGGCCGCATTTTATGAGGAGGGTGTACAAAAACTTGTGCCCCGCTACGATAAGTGCCTCAATAATAGCGGCGAATGTGTGGAAAAAGAGTTTGAAGCATGTAGATTCTGATAACAATAAAATTTTATACGAAAACTTAATCGATTTTTTTTACAGCGAAACGGTACTTACTTTCTGAATAAGCCTCGTAATCTTAGGAAATAAAATACGTTCGAAAATTAAGAATGTTTACCCTCCATAGATTCTTTATGTTTTTACTTCCGTTGAAGAAAACTACATGCAACAATGCACAGTAAATATTTAGCATTAATTTTAATGGGTTTAGGAATTTCATTTTAGTTACCGTTGGATGTGTTTGTAATTCTCACGTGATATATTATATGTAGAAGGTTTTAAATCTGTGACGGTAAACATGCATGGCTCTAACAAAAAGATTTACACCATTGAATGAGTATCAGCCAGTCTCTTTGTGTTTAACCTTTTGACGCCTAACGACGACTATAGTGGTCGTACCGCACCGCTAACCTCTAAATGTTGCATTTTATATATTTATTCAACAAATATAGGTACTTAACATTTTAAACATGGTATATACTCTCCGTTTTTTCCTCTTCAAAATGCAGTTTGTTTCATAAATCTAACGTATTTGGTTCTTGTATTATTCACATTTTATATACAGAGTGTGCTAAAATTAAAAAAATAATTCCGGTGCCAAAAGGTTAAAGTGAAATAGTAAGCTTATCATAACAACCCAAGATTAGCAAAGAAACATTCAGTAATGGAAACGATAGAGGAAAAGAAATAAACAAGTCGCGATCAAACGTATGTATTGTTAAGTTCATGATGTCACATTCTACATCTTGTGTTTTTACTATTTTTATTCTTAGGAACCAATTTTACTGTCATCAGAGAAGTAAGTTAAATGTCTCAGTTCACAATTTATTTTACTCATTTCAGCGAATCTGAGTTATTTGTATATAGAAGAAAAATTAAATTTATGAGATATTAAAATACAAGTTTATGTTATATTATTTATTTGTTGGATATCAATGATCAATGCAAATTCTTAATTAACCTCTAATTCCATTAATTCTGATATATTTCATTCTTATAATCATCATAAAGGGCAAGAGTTACACAGTTTCTTAGGACATTGAATATTTATATCAAGAAATTGTAAACGATTTTTGCTATTGTTGAAGAAATTACAGGTAACAGAGATTTGCGCCTGATTGCTTATTGTATGTAACCGATGAAAATAATAAGTCTAAGTGTAGCACCTTCCATTCCTTCAAAGATTAAAAATTACGGATATGTCCACGAAACGGAGCCCCTTGTGAGATGCTAAGAATCAAGAACCCATTGTCGGATCGGGATGCTTATTACCTTTCAAGACAACCTACAACAGGACTGAAACCCGGAGAAGCATAATTCAGTCTTCACCCACACAACTGATTTCTGTTGCATCCTAATATTTTCGATATATCTGTCCTGTGGTCTTGCAAATGGTCTCTTTCTTTCAGGATTTCCAACTGAAAATTTTTTTACGTTAAATATCTTCCGTCTTTTGTAAGCAATTTATTTTATATGCATCTGAATACTGCAAAAGAGCTGTAGAAATTGACAGTTTACCGTTGCGAATGACACCTGTCATTTACCAGAACCCACTAATATTACATGAATAGAAGTGATGTGTATGTCATACGCTGCCATGATTATATAACCCCGTCACATAGTTAGGGAAGCTCTTCCTTCTAATCCTGTATTTTGGCGCCCGCTACACCCTACTTCCCACCCCACGAATATTGTGGCCGCGGCTTTTATACAGACCCCCACCCCCCCCCCCCCTCCCCCTTCCTCTTCCTTCACCCAACATTATCAACAATCTCTATCATGTCTTTAACACCATAGCCATCTGTCGCGTGAATAGTAAC
>Ga0123357_10013725_pt1 | contig 10534 bp, 6 predicted proteins | sample TergutEmb28metaG_FD_89873 | JGI IMG/M metagenome (GOLD analysis project Ga0123357, IMG submission 89873) | Embiratermes neotenicus P4 segment gut microbial communities from Petit-Saut dam, French Guiana - Emb289 P4 | ecosystem: Host-associated > Arthropoda: Insects > Digestive system > Gut ...
ATACAATTGGCACGTGTTGTGCTGAAAAGAGGGATGTTTGAAATGACTTGAGCCAATCTACATAATTAACAAAAATATATTTCACTCATTACAATGGTGTGTAGATAATTCACCGACATATTGTTATAAATGTACACACGTCTTCATGCACAGTTCCAGCTATTCTTGTCAGATTTTAAATGACACTTGAATTTTCTCGACAGATTTTCAAAAAATATTGAAATATCAAATTTCACATAAATCCATCCACTGGGAGCCGAGTTCTTCCATGTGGCCGGGCAGACAAAGAGAGACGGACGGAAAGACAGACATGACGAAGGAAATAGTCGCTTTTCGCAATTTTGCAAACACGACTATAAATGTTTTGGAATCTTGTTCTGTATCAATCCTCAAGTGAAAGTAGGGAGGCACGTATTCAGCTATTCTCAAACTCTGGACAACTTCTGAGGTTCCTCTCTGAAAAGTGGACAATGAACAAAGTACATAAACTACACATTCCTACACAAAAAGTATAGGCCCACAAATACAATGAATCTTAAGATTTATCACATTAGCCAATGTTCGCACAATGCTCATTCTTGTATTTAAAGGAGCCTGTTAGTTATCCCACACCAGTTAACTTCATTCAGCTTCCTAGTATATCGTTTTAAGATCCACTTAGAGAAGACTTCGCAAAGTTGCGAAAAGCGACTATTAGGTGTGTCGCGTTCATCCAGGTGTTCGTATGAAACAATGCAGCTCCCGCTGGACGAATTTTTGTCAACTTTTTTGTTCTAGGTTATTACTTAAATATATAGAGAAAATTCAAGTTTGATTAAAATTGGGCAAAAATAACAGAAGCTCTACGCGAAGACCAACTTATATTTATGACGACTTGGTCACCTCTGTTATCAATCTTACATTACCTCTGTTATCAATCTTACCTTACCTCTATTATCAGTCTTACCTTACCTCTGTTATCAATCTTACCATACCTCTGTTCCCAACCTTACCGTACCTCTATTACCAATCTTACAATACTCCTACATTTTCCATTGTTAACTTTGCAACCAAGGTCGCCGTATTTAGTACTTTTACCACTGATCTTGTTACCAAGTTCACCATTGTTATCTCTGCTACCATGCTTACCAAATCTTCCTTCAATGTTCATTGGCTGCTACAGTTAGATAACAGGTAATATTAGGTTTCTATCTGTACCTATGTCTACCTAGGGTTCCATAAAATGCGGGGAATTTCTTGGCTAGCTGAAAACCGGCTAGCTTTTCAAGAAAGACTCTGCTCCATGGAGTAAGTAAGTAATTAAGTAAGTAAGTATGGCTCATTACCGTTTTCGTTACACCTCGCCATTTCTCCCTGTCCTAAATCAGGTAAATGTATTCTACACACCTCAGTCCGCCTTCTTCGAGATCCATTTTATTGTCATCCTCCTATCCAGACCTAGGTCTTCCAAGTGGCCTTTTTCCTTTAGGTTTCCTATAAAATACATGTGTGCGTTTGTCATCTCATCCAGGCACACCACATGCCCCTCTGCTCTCACCCTCGTTGGTCTGATCAACCTAATAACATTTGGTGAGGGACGTAAATCAAGAAGCTTCTCACCGCACTATTTTTCCCAGCCTCCTCCTCAGTTCACCTCAGCACCCTCAGCTCTTCTCGAACACTCTCGGCCGACGTCCTTCCCTTAATTCTAGAAAACAATAAAAACGCGCAAATTCTAGTTCTACTTGTTTTAATCTTTACCATTTCACATAGTGCATGACGAAAAAGACTGTGAGCGGAATGCTAGCAGAACTCATTGCATTTATTTGCTCTCAATTCCTTCGTTAATGCAGTGTTTAGGTAGTCGCCAACAAGTATTATGTTACTCGAATTTGTCCCTTGGAATATGCGAAAACTACGTGGGAATCACTGACTTTGGAGGTCGAATAGGACAATCTCGTGTCCCGTAGATCTCACCACCCACAACTAGGAGCAATAGGGGAATCTAAATTATCATGTTGGCCTAATATCGGGTGTTTGGTAGATGTCACAGACGCTGTATAAAAACTGGAGTGAATAAATTGTTTCAAATTAAAAAAAAAAATCTGCTAGTATACGGTAAAGGGTCAACTTTTCACATATTAGTCTATGTCTAGTGAGGGCTAATGAGATTACAACCACTGCCCCCAGTAAATAAGCCGCCACTGACGATTTGAACTGCCTTAAAGCATCATCTCCTTATGGGCTTTTGTTAAAGTGCTTATATAACTTTGGATTTTATAAAATCAGAGAACATCTGGAAACGTTGAATTACGCTAGCGTCTTTGCCAGATGTGTAATGGGTGCAGCTCTCCTACTGGACGGTCTTGGGGAATTAGATAGTTGAGGTAGAAAAGCGATTTTCAGGATTGACTATTTCCATTCTTGGCCTCTGACCATCCATCACCCGCAGGATGTGGTAGATCATATCCATAATCGATACCGCCCTGGTTGACTTGCATTGGCCACATACAAGAGCGGAACGGTGGAATGGTGTACTCCGGCTCTGAACACAAACATTTCCCAAATTACTTTTTTTTATACATCGCCACCTCAATGGTCCTGGTGTTTATTTAATAGTACTACATTTACGAAACGACTTGTATATATTTTTGCAGCAACTGAACCCATAATACCATGGCAAAACTCTCCAGCCGCACGTTTTACAATAAAAATGTTCTCAAGAATTTCGATGAAATTATGTGTGAGAGGTTTTAACACTATGCGTTATCTTCAGGAGAATGTATTCGCAATCCGCACTGGTCTGAATACAAGGAGTGGTGCAGAGTGGAATGACATTTTTCAGAGAAAACTGTTGCTCTACAAGGGCGGTATGAAGCATTCTGCACACGGAGATACAGGCGAAGACATGTCATTTCAAAATGTGTTCAGTGACAATGGATGGGTGCAGTAGGTAGCGACGGAGAGCGTTTTGCACGTTTCGGGTATCCCAAGGCCTGCACGTTCTCCTGGCCTTACGAAACGGATTTCTTCGTACGTCGATTTTTGAAGGATGCGTGCCTACACAATACAGGAGCCGTAGCGTGTAGTTAGGGATGAATTTTCGACCACAAAACAAGAGCTGCTCAATTTTTTTTTACGGTTTTGTGAATCGCTTAACACAACGAGTTGAAAATGCAGGAGGCCACCTTCAAGACGTTTACCATCATGGGTAACACGTAAGTAATAAATTCCTTGTTGTATACATGAAATTGGTGCATTTCACTTCGTCCATTTCCTGTTGCGCAAAATACTACGTGTTTTAAGGATGCCACCCTGTAACAATAAGACCTACCTACAGTTATAAGTCGTGTTGCGACCGCAACATTTAATTTTGCAGATGCCCGCTACTAGCTATGATTTGCACAGATAACTCTTGGACTGATTATTTAGCACATACTATAGCGTAAAAAAGGGGTAAAGTGTTCCAGTTACAGACCCGGTATGGCCCAGAGTGTGGGTAGAGGTATAGCTCTACTCTTCCACGATCGCGGCACAAGAAGGGGTGAGTGGTCAGCAGCACGCCCCAGCCGCACTTTACCCCCGGGAAACACCCGGTACCCATTTGTACAGGAGGCTGGGTTGGCCCCAGGGCCGGTCTGGACGGGCGGAAAATCTCGTCGCCAACGGGATTCGATCCCAGACCGTCCAGCCCGTAGTCAGTCGCTATTCCGATTGAGCTAACCGGCCCACACATACTACAGCTTATTTTCATAAAATGAAATTAAATTTTACTAAACAATCACGCGAAGAATTTGAGAAGTTATTAAGAGGCAGGTGATGCGTTTATAAAAAAAGAAGTACGCTGCAATCCGACCGACGCAAACCAGTACGCACCGTTCGACTGCCTCATAAATACGTAAAACTATACTGAATATTTAAACCACGAATTTTCAAAGTTCTTAAAAGGCAGCATTATAGTCGTGATCGGCAAAGTACCTAACGGAAATGCCGGTCTAATCATAGGTGACCCTTGGCTGTGATAAAGATGAATAAAATGTCATCGAATATCCACGTCGATATTCAACAACTACACAGAATGTTCTGTGATTTTATGTCATAACTTCAAGATTCGATTTCTTACCTCATACGAATTCAAAAATGTCATTTTAAAATGGGTCCTTTCCGCAGGCGTTACAAAGTTACTCATTTCGGACTCCGAATGCTGCACTTGCCGGTGCCATTCGGCCGACTACGCTACGGATGCATACAGCGGGTGACAGGTGACATTTTTACTGTATTCTCGGAATACGAACAGCCATTACCCTTAGCAGACACTCATATTCACACTCACACTGTCAGATATGCTACCAGCATGAAGAGGCACCCTCCCTTTTTTGTAGGATCTCTAAAATGGCCCAGATTTTGTATCCTGGCTGAAGGTGGCTATTTTGAACACTTGTAAACACAGTGTGACACTTTACCACTGTCATATTGTCTGAAGAAACCGGAAACACGTCTTCCACTAACTTACGTGTTTGTGTGTTCTAGATCCACCTGTCTTTATTCTTCCACATTTCAAAGTCCGGCAACTTAGTATAAGTTACAAATCGGGACCATGTTGACATTTTTACCATGGTATGAGGTCAGGAAACTAATCCTGAAGTTATGACTTAAATTTACCGGACATTCTGTACATAAAAATAATCCAGAACGTGACTCATAAACTAGCGAAATGCGTATTATGATTATAGCTACAGTAGCCACTTTGAACTATTTAAACATGTTGTACAAATGGGGCACTTGAAGTACTAAATGTAAAACAACTATGATATTCCGTAAACCGTAAAAAATCCGATTAACCCTTATCCCGCTAATGTGGAGAATATGGTAAGCTCCTACTAATGGCAGGAAATGGTAGATGGGATTTAATTCGGCGCTTAACGGGTTAAATTGAATATAGGTTTACGTAAGTCTGTTCATCGTCAATGTAAACATAACCTGGCAATCGCACCGTAGGATTCAAACTGGTTATCATTATTTTATATTGCAATGAAGTTCAGTTACTCAAATAACATTGCGAAAAGTAATTCCGAAATAAGAGAATATTTTTTTTGTATCATGGGCGGTACGTATCGATGTATCACATATGATAACTCTTACATTAACATGACAGTGACGTCACTCACAAACCACGCTCCTTCGTAATGATGGAATCCAGGGTGTAAATGTTGTCAACTAGGTCGATGTACTAAATATTAATTAAATATTTAGTTAATTGATTTTAAAACTTTTACTTCAAACATCGGTCAGAGAGCGATATATAAGCTACGGAGTAACAGATCTAAGACAGGCAAGGTCTGTGTATTTGTTGAAGTGACATAGCGTTATTACTTATGGGGGGATGAATGTATAGCACTACGCAATGTTAACCTCGATACTAGATACATTGTTTGGTCAGATTTACGTGTCGGCCGCTTTAACCATTGGCACGCAGCCTCTGTTACCCGTAGATTGGGAAAGAGGATGAAATTTAGAGCCAGTAGATTCGCTATGGAGAAGAGAAAAATTTATTCTCCTCTCGGGAATGAGATAGTATTTTCTCTATCAGCCAATTCATTGCTTAGTCACAACATCACTGAGATACGTCGGTTCCTTAGTAAGACACATATATACTTCTAAATGAAATATAATGGCATTACTACCTCTTCTGAAAGGAAGGACAGAACGTACCCAGTACTCCAATGTGAAGAAGCCTAACCAGCATATTTTCAGGCAAATAACGGAATCTCAGGAATAAAAATGTTGTACTATGTAATTTTCCTTACACATGGTTGGTATAGCGTAAAAATTCGTAGAGTGATTTGCTTACAAGACGTAATGCCAAGAGAAACGCAATTATTTCAGGGATTGAAGCAAGTTGACGTAATTCCTAATCTAGAGTACTCTGGTAGAAGTTGCGATATTCAGCCAATAAAACGCCTCTTTAAGTCATGAGGGTCGCATTTTGATTCTGCAAAGAGGAACCTCTTCCTTCGCTACCGTGTCGAAAATATTCTTACACCCACCCAGCAAAAGGAATCCGTGAGTCCCATCCGCGGAGGATAAGTAGCCAGAACGTGAAAATCTGTCCAGTGCGAAAGTTAAAAATGCATGAGGCTTTACCATACTACCGTTACAGGTCCCTATGAATTGGTGTTTTGTGTAGGTACAGTTTAGCCCATAGACCATGGCGTTGCTGAATAATTACAATTTCATGCATAACTTACCTAATGAAACCCTCCAGCAGCAGCACAGGCCTGTGCAGTCACATTACATATAGGCTACTATCTGTAAACACTGCTAACTGAATCGAATGCAGACAGACCAAGGTGGCCTACGTGATGAAGCTTCTGACCTGAATTCGTTCTGCAGGTCTCCGGTACGTGTCTTGACATACCCGTTGACCAGACGTCACTCGTCTTATCGCGCTGTGGCGGTATGTCCACGAGCAGTTGTGCACATGACCTTCCGTCATGACGACCTCTTTTGGTGACGTAACTGGCATAGCTGCTCCCGAAATGCTGGATAATAGAACATGGTCTGGAGTGCAGCAGCTGCAGCTACACTCCAGACCGCGACCAACAACAATCTGGGGACATTATACCACATGCTGTAAATCACAATCTTGCGCTCCTGAGGATGGGCAAAGAATTGCCCGAAATATGTTGAGCTAATTTGAAGCTCAACAAATTGTTATTGTTAAATCTAGTTGGTCATCTACTTTATTTGCGCACATACAAATTTCAGCCTTTCTTCATGGTGCTACAAACTATGTATCTTAGCTGTTACGGTTATCCAACAGTCATGGTCTGAAAAGGGGAAGCTTTGACAGGGATTCCCCGACATTACTAAAAAAACGTTTGAATGTTTTGGGCTCCGAGTCTTATTTCAGTAATTAGATTTAGCAATAAATACACTTTCCCAGTCACAGTAGCCTGGTGACATAACATAAAAACATCGTTAATGAAATGAAGGCTAATATTTTCCTACACTTAATAGAAAATCCGTAACTACTTTAACCACTTTTATGTTGTTGAGTAACCCTACCTTTTCATACCATAATTTTCGTTTAGTTTTATTCTCTGAACAAACACTAGTGATGTCTGCAACAGTATGCATATCATGCTCCATATGCGGCAAAAATAACTTTAACTTTCGACTATCGTCGTCTTTTAAAGGTCCCGTGCATATTAAGGTTCGCTAGTATTACTAGTATGTATAATCCCTTCATATGCTGATGGTATTTTGCATGTATTGCCAATGTTCGATATCAGAGGGAGGGGTGGACCTGACACACATGCTGCGACGCTGCTCTTGATGTCTGTGCTACCCAACGTCCGTAATGCCATCTACTACACTGCTTCACGCTTGCCACGCTAATAAAGTCGGATGTGGCTTTGCCTGGTTTGAGTGATTCGACATAGTCTCCGGCATCAGGCACAGTTGCAGTTAGTGAGTCTACGCTGATGTCACAAGTGTTGAGAGTGCGCGAAGTCGTGTGCGCTTAAAACAGTGTGCTTCTGCAAGGGAGAACAGTGTCTCGCAGCGCCATGGCGTTTTAAAACTTTTTTTATTTATAAATACAGGTCTCTATTTCACAATATTTGTCCAAAATACTTGAATAAGTATAGAAGTTTGTCTGAAAGACGATTCTAGTTAAAATGTCTTTTTGCACTAATCACATAGCGAAAGGCGTGTTGAGGTTTCCTTCCCCATCGATTTGAAGACAGAAGTTGAACTTCGGGACCGGGTAGATTGAATTCAGGAAAAACTCGAGATGTACATTCCTAACCAACAGCATTCAGCTGGAAATCCATAGGGTCGTCAGTTCCTCCGATTCCCCCGTTCTACATAACATTATACTTTGCTACTGGATTTGGTATGTTATCTCCCTTTTCTTGACACAAAATAAAAACCAATTTTCCTAATATTCAACCCTTCCATGACGGCTCAGTGCACGGTATGTACATTTAATTCTTCACATGCTCCCAGCCTCGAAGTCTTGAATGTATTCAAGGTTAAAATATATTTAAAACTTCTCGGTCCTGGGCAGTGGTTGGAATTTAAGGGTTAATTAATTTTTAATGCCACTCATGTCTGGTAGCTTCACGATTTGTCGTATGTTCGTGTGATGTTTACAAATTCGTGCACGAAAATCGAAGAAGTATAATTTGTGCCTGCAACAGTGATGCGTCAAGTGGAATTATGGGACGGACAGGCTGACAATCGACAAATAGGTAACGTGGAATTCTAAAATTTTTTTAATGGTTCGACAGTCCTAGTGGGCCAAAGCCGTCTTATTTTTGGGTTCCGCGATCACACGCAGACATACCACACGCGGCAGCAGTCGTCTGGACGAGTGGTCGGCCCGTTGCAGAGAACTCTACCAGACGCCACACAACACTCACAAGAGACAGATATCCATGCCCCGGTGGGATTCGAACTCCCAATCCCAGCAAGCGAGCGACCGCAGACTGATGCCTTAGACCGCGCGGCCAACGGGATGAGCGCAGTTCTAAAATAGTGATATTACCTGACAAACCGCATTACATTTCACTCGGTTCCGCGCAATGACAGGTGGAGCAGCGTTCGCCGCTGTTTCAAAATGCCATTAATGTTGGATTTTTACTCGCCATATTTAAATTAGATGCGGGGAAATGGTTTTCTGAGGCTAGGACCATACGTCGCACATAACACGTCGAAGTTCTACTGATGGAATTGAAAACGCTACATTCTGATGTCTAAATTCCGATCACCTAGAGTGAGAAGTTACTACTACACTCTTCATCCTTTAACACGGCCCACAACTAAAAATCTTTCACCCGAATTCCGATCTGGAGAACAGGGAAGTCACAACACTGTACATATAATTATGTAATCGAAAACGCTGTTTCAACAAAGCATAGAAATACTCACACTGTCATGCTGAAAAGAGACGTAGCTTCTCAAGAAATTGTGTACGTGTTCAAAAAGTGGTGTCAGAATGTGCGTAACGCATCGAAGTGGATTTATGGCAGCAGGAAATGCAGTGGGCCCAACAATCCTATTTACACTCATAGCACACCACACACCAAGTTAATGGCCATTTAATGGCACTTCGTGGATTAACGAAGGATTTTCTGCAAACCAGTACCTGCTGCATTCAGAGTCCCCGCATTCACTGCGTTGAAACAGATCTTCTTCACTAAACAGAATGGGTGTGGAGGCCATATCCACACCACACACACCAAGAAGGGGCCCATTCACAGAATTAATTCTTGCTTCCAGATCTACATCTATACTCTGTGAACCATAGTAGTGTTAAAGAGACAGCGTACCCACCTGCCTTTTGTGCGTTTTCTTACTGTGTAGCATGGAACCTGTTCCTCGAAAAAATGCCACGTATTTGTACATCGTTGTCAGAATTTACACGACATGGCCTGTAGCAGCTGCATTCTGCATCCGTTAAAAAAAAATGTGGCGTAGAACGTCTAGCAGATGAGATAACGGACTCTGCGATAAACAACGGGAAACTGAAGGGACCTATGGATGATTGTGAAGTAACAGAACCGGTGACACCTGAATATCCATGATTGCCAGATAATATACATAATATATTAAATGGAATACAGGCCTTATTATAGAAAAACTAATTTTTTTTTTCAAAAATGGCTGATTGCACAAACAATGATGCATAATAGAAATTATGTATGTTATCAATATCTATGACTCATAATTATTTTAAATATTGGACGTGGAGAACAGGCGACTTAATAATGTAAACAAAACATTAAGCTATCTCTTTTTGTTGAGTTGTTAGTTTTGATAGAACGTTTGTCCATACAAACTAAACAACAATATTACTGAAATAAGCCGACTTGCAAATAAGAAATGTAGCAAATAAAAGTAGTCCACTGTAAATATCTGCACACTTTTCCCCTTCAAAAAACGTTCTTAAGACCCATTCACAGAGAGTTTAGATGTGGTGGCTAGGACAATTTAGGAAAGCTATTTAAAATGTGGATATTGGAAACTAGATTTATGTATGCTTTCATTGCAAGAAAACTGTCTCATGTCTGCAGATTGTGCCCGAAGTAAGGACCCTGTAATCAAATGCCGCTTCGGCAGCGCAGAGTACGACGTGGGCCAGACGTGGCACCCGCGCCTGGAGACGCAGGGCACTGTGTTCTGCGTCACTTGTCAATGTTACCAGGTAGACCATCACCCTATGTTTAGATAATGAAGCTAACCTCTGACTGCCATTGGGCCGGATGCTAAGATAGCTCCAGCAGCTCACAAGGTAGTCATACGCCTTCATTTCTAACTACTACAAATTGTTCAGTTTTTGTGCTCCTAGGTGTTTTGTCTATCTGTTGTAGCCATCATAAGTTAAAGGTAAAAGGTAAATCAGCCCCATTACAGGCCCGAGGTGCCAGAGGGTTCCAGGAAGTTAAGGTTCCCAGATTACGTGACAATGGCCCAGGATGGTGGTAAGGTTGTCAGCCTTACGCACCGGCCGCTTTTACCCCCAGGAAATACTCCTGGTACTCATTTC
>Ga0123357_10013726_pt1 | contig 10534 bp, 7 predicted proteins | sample TergutEmb28metaG_FD_89873 | JGI IMG/M metagenome (GOLD analysis project Ga0123357, IMG submission 89873) | Embiratermes neotenicus P4 segment gut microbial communities from Petit-Saut dam, French Guiana - Emb289 P4 | ecosystem: Host-associated > Arthropoda: Insects > Digestive system > Gut ...
CTACCGCGGTCCCCCTATTATAGCGACCTTCCGATCTGTAGCACAGCACCTTAACCACTGTGCTACCGCGGTCCCCCTATTATAGCGACCTTCCGATCTGTAGCACAGCACCTTAACCACTGTTCTACCGCTGTATAGAGCCGATGTGCCCGTATCAAATAATGAGGTCATGTAGTTTCGAAAACGACGCTCCCGGCAGGTGGAGATTAAGAGAGAATAACAGCATTATGAGAAAACTATATTTTATCACAACGACCTGAGACTTACGAAGGTGTGAGGTAGAATGCTGTTCATGGAACATCTGCGCCCTGGCCACAAGGCCGAGCGCACAGTCCATAGTAGGAATGACAGACGGCAGCTAAATCAAAAGAGGGATTCGAAGATCTCATGACATACACAAAAAAGTGGCTGCTTTACATTCTCCAAAAACAGCTAGTCTTCTAGCCAAATGTAAACCGTCTCTATCGTCAATCCTGCGGCAGAATCGTTAAAAAAAAAAAAATTATGGGGATAAAAGCGGAACCGCTAGTCGGGTATTTTTAACTCAATTTGTAAGTTTCTTGACTTCTCTTCATCCATCCTTCCACATTATACTGTCTAATCTTTTATGTACCAGCATGGCCAAAACACCCATTGTTGGTACGGTTTTAGGATATTTTAAGCTACTGTAGCAACTTTAAATCTAGCCAGAAGCCAACAGTTTTTCATATGGCTAAGAAATTCCCCGAAATTTTATGGTAAACTGCGTTTTAAATTCGATTGCACACGAGCAGAAACCAGATTTCGTCTTTCAGCGAAACGGACGAGTCAATTTAAATCGGCAGGGGCGTCAGTTCAGTCGACTACTGGCAGCCGAGGTGTGCGCATCAGCGGTAGTAATGCTGGATACACCATGTTCCGAGGTAGCGTGAAAGGTATTGGCTACCCACTCCATTCGCCGGTTTCCCTTTCACTTCCCCTCCCTGCGTCACCGTGTGCCATCACATTTCGACTAGACTCTACCCAAACGCTCACCACGGTGTTTACAAGAGTCAGAACTCAGTCCCGATCCTGAATCAGATAAATACACTCCGTCAATCCATCCGTTTCTTTATGATCCATTTTAATACTCTCCTTCCATCCACGACCGGGTCTTCCAAGTGGCTCTTTGCTTCACGCTTTCCCACTAAATCCCTGTATGAACTTATTTTCTCCCCCACGGGTACCACGAACTCCTCCGATATCATCTTCCTTGATTCGAACATCGGAACACATTTGGCGAGCTTTTCAATCCGAAACATTTCTCCTGCCTCGTGTTGCTTTCCAACTGTTAGATCGAAATACCTTGCTCAGGAACCTGTTCACAAAACCCCTAAGCCTACTTTTCCTCCCTTAATGTAGGAGACCGAGTTCCACATCCATACAAAACAGCAGGCAAAATTATAGTTATGTGTACTTTAACCTTCAAGTTTTTGGATAGCAAAGGGAAGGACAAGAAAGACTCCCTAGGCAGAAAGGCATCAGCCATTACCCAAATTTAAACAGCTTTGAGTTTCTTTGTGCATGCAATTCCCAACCCAATTCAAAACTCAACAGGAGACAAGAAGGGATAAGCTGGAGGTTCTCTCTTCAGGTGACGAAAGAGATTGGGAATACCAAACTCCAGCAGAAGTCGAGTGAATATCAGTCGGAGGAAGTCTCCAAAGTGGTGCAGGAGAGTAACCGATCTCTCAGCACTTCTTCGACCCGCATTGTCTCATCTTCTTCAAGCACCGTCTCATCATCTGTGACTTCCCAGCGCATATCGTCCTCGTCGATTGATGTCGAGGGGTCCTCGCAGGTAAAGACAATAGAGTTCTAGAGTCTCCATGACAAAGTGTAGAGACTGTTCACTATATAAGTTACGGCCAAGTTCCTGGGGCGTGTTGACCGCGTGGAACACACACGGAGTCTCTTTTCTTCAAATCGGACCTACATCTCCATTTCTGACCGTTTTCATTAACAGTTCTATTAACTTGGTTAAAAAGACACTTAAAACGAAACACTAAAAGCATCCTATTCTTCACAATAAGTTAAAATTTTCCATGGCTGAGTGTAACAGAGGTGACATACCGGATTTTCACTTGCTGATAAGCACTGTTTGAGCAGATACCTCTTCAAAGCGACGTACATTTTTATATTGGTATAATGAACCAGCCACTGTCACAACCTTAAGATAATCAATAATGAGACAAGTATTCAGGTCTTGTGGGATATGACGTCAGGATATCTTGGATTAGCCTGAACATGGAGGCCGAAAGATCGTCCGAAACGACGCAGCAACATTGCAGTCTCTACGGCATTTCCGAGAAGACTCGAAACTCGCAGCCATAAACGACTTTCTTTATAGCGAGACCTAGACATGTCAATCAAACAGCTACTAAATAAAATAACAATTCGGTGAAGAAATTCGAAGTAATGTTATGCGTACAATGTCAAGGTAAACAGATAATAGGATATGTTCGGACACGTCCTAATTACTATGTTTCTCACATTAAAAGCAACTGAAACAGTAGGCAATAATTGGTTATAGACGTATAGATTATCCAATTTATGAATTGCAGATTCCGAAAGGGCTGAGCAGTGTAACCAAAAACATAAGGCCTGTCACCCGACAATAAGATCCTTCTCCAAGTGTCCGACTTTGTTGTAGTCTTCGTAATTTACCAAAAACGTGTTCCGATTAATGTTCACAGAGCATTTAGAATTACTGTAATTTTGTAACCAAATGCTCAAACTACGTATTTCGTTTATTCTCCATGCATAATGCTGTATTGCACACCATTATTACTGCCACTCTGTTAATGTACATATAACAGAAATATGTCAGCTATGAAGCAATGCTTTCCTGTACACAGCAGCACAGTAATTTTCACGCGTTCTCCTCCACTGTGTCAATTTTATTACAAAGCAACTGACTTGAACCATCACACTGCTGTAAGAGTGAACAACTCGCAATATCCACTAAAGCTCTCAACATCTATCGTTTCTGTTTGTAAGGATCTTGGCGACAAATTTCAAACACATGTTCGCTCGTACCTCACCACGCGGGTCCACAATGTTGTTATGAGCTGAATACATTAGCTTGACCCTTTAAGCCGGTCCGATAAGATTGTGACATCAGTTTATCTTATATATTTACAATATAATGACAAATTTGAAGTTCAGGTGACCGTGCATCCTGATAAATTCTTATAATAAAACAAACCAAATGCATTAATTTCTCAAACTTATTTTTGGGATAAAACTCTACATGTTTCGGACAGTTCCTCCGTCCATCATCAGGAGTTTTTCACTGTACACACAGCAATGGTATATGTCATACAGGTTTGCTGACAGCTTGCGAGCAGGATCAGGACGGAGTTACGTCCTGTTCCTGTCTGTCAGAAAACCTGTATGACATAAACCATTGCTGTGTGTACAGTAAAAAACTCATGATGACGGGCAGAGGAACTGTCCGAAACATGTAGAGTTTTATTGTAAAAATAAGTTTGAGAAATTAGTGCGTCTAGTTGGTTTTATTATAAGAATGCCATGACAAATCTTAGTCATATTTTGTGCGGTCTGAACTGTCAGCAAACCCCCCCCCGCCCCTCAGATTAACAAAAATTATTCGATAATGTCCGTTTCACAGGCACAGAGAAAGTATATTTGACCGGGCTTCAAGGGTGACCAGTTTTCAGCTCTTAGACAAACAAAATAAAATGTCCGCTCAGTTCAAATACTACAGAGTAGTTAAAGTTTTAATTAGCACTGTCCGTCCGTCAAACAAATAGCTTAAGTGTTTACGATAAAAAAAACTGTTATTTAATGTACAAGTAAAGCTCTATTGTATTTGTATTTTTATAACCTTTTTTATCGTTCTAGACTTTGCCAAAAGACATAAACACATTTTAACTCGCACAATATTTGGTAATACGTGATAGTATTTTTCCCATACCGTATTCATTCTTGTGGAGGAAAGAGTTAAAAATGGAGTCGCCTGCATAGAACTGGACATGTCCCTTCCCCAACCTTCGGCCCTATCCACCCCCCTATAACGCCCCAGTTAGCAAGTTGTAACATCTCACGGATTGTTGAAATGTACTGACTCCAAATTCAAAATCTGATGTTACACTGTGATAATCTGTTATGTTCAATGCATGTATACATAATGTTAATTCCGTTCATAAAAGACAAATAAAGATATGTTTTAAAACAATGTTGTCTCTCTTTTGCTTTCAACTCTCATAGGCTTCAAAATGTTATGGAACACGTTTGCATAAAGTTCCTTCAATCTGACGCCCAGTTCTATAAAAGAACTCCACAAACCTAACTCTATTCTCACCAAGAACGTTTACACGTGAAACATTTAAACAACACAAAACGACATAAAAGGGAAAAAGGAAATCATCACTGCAAAAGCAACAAAGAGGAAAAAAAACCCAGACACAAAGATATGGTTTCCTAAACATTTTGAAGCTAATTGTATGAATCCTACAAACATAAGTCAGTAAGCAATGGATACGTTGTACCAAACAGCGGCAGTTTTATTAGTCTGAGACTATTCAAACAACAGCGGTTACATTCAGAAATGTAAAAAGAAAAATCAGTCAAACACAACAGAATTTTGTTGTTTTTTATTATTTGGGGCAAATAAAAAACATAACAAAATTTTGTTGTGTTTGACTGATACATTATACAGGGTTATTCAAAATGATTGTCGGCGTTTTAACAACTTGTCATACACAATACACTTGAGATAGGAGTATATGTATTTTTTTATTTAATTTCCGTTACATACTTTACAGGTGCTCTATATGTGCACCCTTTGTGATTCTACAAACATCAACACGATAATCGAGTTCGTTCCAAACTGTTTGTAGCATGTCAGCAGTGATTATCAATTATCGTGTTGATGTTTGTAGAATCACAAAGGGTGCACATATAGAGCACCTGTAAGGTATGTAACAAAAATTAAATAAAAAATACATATACTCCTATCTCAAGTGTATTGTGTACGACAAGCTGTTAAAACCCCGACAATCATTTTGAATAACCCTGTATATCCATATATGTGTTAAACACTTCGGGATGGCAAACATTAAATAAAAATAGAACAATTCACACTTCAACCTTCGAACGAGGCAGTTCCGTGATGGGACCATACGAACATTATGGCGTAAATTGATGCATACGGGTTACTTTGTTGTATGAAAGTTTCTATTATTATGAGGTTGCAGTATTTGCGTGCATGGGAAAGAAGAAGAAGATTCATTTTATCTTTGCCCTGTCGTTATTATCTTTTAAAATTGTTCCAAATGTAGCGGAAATTTCCTACACAGGAATTTCAAACTAACTTCACAGATTCTATGTATTTATAATTCGGGTTGTCTTTAATCCACGTATAAAATGTTCAGTTTGCGCCCACATTTTACAATCAGAAGCAGGCGTTCCCATTGATTTCAGATACTGCATCTTGCTACAACAAACGAAGATAAAACAATTTGACATTCAGAGGACCGTGAATTACAAGAATATAAAACTTACCTTTAAATGTATGTAATTGACTAACAAATGTATGTAATTGACTACCAAATGTATGTAATTGACTAGCAAATATATGTAATTAACTAACAAATGTATGTAATTGACTAACAAATTATATAATTGACTAGCAAATGTAAGTAACTGACAAACAAATGTATGTAATTGACTAACAAATGTATGTAATCGACTAACAAATTCACGACGGTAATATATGCTTATCACATACTATTTATTAACTACACGATATGTGATAAGCATATTTTACCACTGAGCATATCTTGGTCAACTACATAAATTTAAACAATCCTTTCATGCACAGATATGGAACATATTAAGTTAAAAGGTTTGATTCGTTATTAATCAACTACTGTGCCCGTTCTCACAGTTACCTTTAACGCCACGGCCCCTCAAAGAACACGGCACAGACGTGAACCACAGACCATTTTCACCTAGCGAACAAAGGCATAACACGTCACCCACTGCATATTTCAGTCTTTTACCGTCCGAAAACCTCCCCAGTGCAGAGTACAACCATAAAAAGTGTAGCATTTATACACCTAGTTTTGCACTTCTTCCATGCAACTGATATAAGTAAAAGAGTTTATTACCAACAAGCTGCACTTGTTCGTAGATACAGTACCACTAATATATATATTTCGGCCATTATTTATAGCCATCTTTAAGAAGCACCAATATATACTCAAAGGCATATACAACGTTACCACATAGCTTTGTCAATTGTAAATGGCAAAATACACAATGCCGATACGTAATTACAACACCAATGTACAGTTAAAACACTTTATTATCCAACAGATGCACAAATATACAATTCGTAGATACAATTAGAATTATTATAAAATATTTAAAATTGCTCCAACCTGTTTCGGATCACAAGGGAGCTCTATACAGTGCTTGGCTAAAATTACAGTAATGGTTCTATCTCGTCCGCTGATGTGGACGTAGTCGGTGTTACATATTTGCTGTAATTAGATAAATTAGGGGCCTGATTTAGAATCAAATTAATGCCAAAACAACATGACATGTAAAGGAAACAACCATAATGAAAGTATAATATAGGACTTACCCCGTGCTGCGTGTGTGTACTGCACAGTCTAGAGAGGCACTGCAGTACCTCTCTAGACTGTGCAGTACACACACGCAGCACGGGGTAAGTCCTATATTATACTTTCATTATGGTTGTTTCCTTTACATGTCATGTTGTTTTGGGATTAACTTTATTCTAAATCAGACCCCTAATTTATCCAATTACAGGATATATGCTGCCATAACACCGATTACGTCCATATCAACGGAAGGGATAGAACCATTACTGTAATTTTAGCCAAGCACTGTATAGAGCTCCCTGATGATGGATCCCTTGTGATCCGAAATATGTTGGAGCAATTTTAAATATTTTAAATATTTTATAATAATTCTGATTTTATCTACGAATTATATATTTGTGTATCTGTTTGATAATAAAGTGTTTTAACCGTCATTGATGCACGGTACAAACATGAAGATTGCCAATGTACAGTGTTGTCTAAGTTGACATTAAGTTAAAATTGTTACAATTACAATTTATATACAGTATTGATTTTAAAATCTTGAGCATTCAAACATCTTGCGATAGTAAATTCGAGTCTAGCTGAATGGTACACAGTACGAGTACAGAGTGGCGATTAGCAGTGTAAAGAGTTTAACGATATAATGACTTACCTCTCGGATAGATTCCAAGACAACACCATTAAAAGATGTTTAGATGCACAAGATTTTAACAATAATGTATATTATCAATAATAATAATAATAATAATAATTTTAACATACTTTTACATAATTCTGACACTGATAACACCGTAGACTGTTGTAATTAACCTTTTGGCGCCGGAATTATTTTTTTTAAATTTTATCACATCCTGTATATAAAACGTGAATAAAACAGGAACCAAATATGTTAGTATTATAAAACAAACTGCATTTTGAAGAGAAAAAAACGGAGCGTATATACGATGTTCAAAATATTCAGTACCTGAATTTGTTGAATAAATATATAAAATGCATCGTTTAAAGGTTAGCGGTGCGGTGCGACCACTATAGAGGTCGTTAGGCGTCAAACGGTTAAGTTCTGACACTGTGTATTTTAACACGGACAGCTGACAAAGCTGTATATGTCTTTTATGATATACTGATGTTTCCTGAAGATACAAATAACAGCTTAGACACGTAGGAGTGGCTATATAAGTACGGACAAGTGCAATTCGCCGGTAATGCACTTATTTATGTAGCATTTATCACCTCAATTGCAACGTGTTCAGGCACAGCAAAGCAATTCAACGCACTTCTTATAACGTGTAAGATGATCACCTCCAAAAATGTGTAGTCTAAAAATGTCGTCAAGAAGCCTCTTTTTTTTTCCACACAGTAGTCCAAATTTTAAAATCCTCATATCATACTATTCCTGCTCCTAATACTTTCTCCTCTCCGCTCCTAATGTCTTCCTCAACATTCGTTTCTTTAATGTCTTATTTCCCTTGCGGATGTTATATTCAAGTTTCAACTCCGTTTAACACCGGAATCATCCGCGTATTTTGATATTTCTATTGTTTATTTTAAAACTGTAACGTGTCAGACATTTTCAGTGTTCAACCCCTAATTGCATCTTATAGTATTCTTCTCTGTTTGTCTTAGATCAAGCAATACAATAACTCAGGACTCGCGGTGCCACCTCAATTCTGCCATCAATGAACCATAATAGCTAAAAAGGAGGGTTTGATAAAGCAGGATGAAATGTAGCGATTATATTTAAGTTGACACAACTAAACTAAACTCACGTCAGTCAATAAATTTAAGGAGCAGATTTTCTTTAGTGCTGGATAATTATTCCTATGACAAAGACATGGTTTGTACACAAGCAGAAAGTTATCTTCTGATATCAGAAATCTTACACTGAGTTACTTTCTTTCGTTCACATTCTTACAAAATATTTCTTTCAACATCCGCTTCAATTTTGACGTTTTGCTGACCGTGTATCTCAGTATATTTATCTCAGTAATTAACCAACTTGATGAATAAAATTTTTGTTTTACAGTAAGTTTATTTCGTGCCTCTACTTGTTTCGAGCACATGTGCTCAATATCAGGAGGTCAAAATTGCATTACACAGCCTCTGGTATCATCACACCTATAGGTGGCCGTCTGGTGCACAGGTTGAGAGAGGACTGGTTGGAATTCCAACCAGTCCTCTCTCAACCTGTGCACGAGACGGCCACCTATAGGTGTGACGATACCAGAGGCTGTATAATGCAATTTTGACCTCCTGATATTGAGCACATGTGCTCGAAACAAGTAGAGGCATGAAATAAACTTACTGTAAAACAAAAATTTTGTGCATAAAGTTGGTTAATTACTGAGATAAATTTTAAAAAACCCTTTATTACTATATATTACCGTAAACACAACTACAATAGAATATAATGCTAATGCAACATGTTTCGACTTACAACAGTCATTTTCAGGCTAAGCTAAGAACCGTTAATGCTTGTTGTAAGTCGAAACATGTTGCATTAGCATTATATCCTATTGCAGTTGTGTTGACGGTAATATATAGTAATAATGTGAAGATATAGATACACAACGGGATGACTTCATTAAAAAAAAACCCCCCGCTTCAATATTACCTACATATCTACGGCTTAGTGTCTCTGAAGTGCCCTACGTTTATTACGTTACAAGACATTCATTGCATATGAGCATTATGTTCCTGTCCTATTGTCCGGCCTATCCCAATCTGCCTTATTTAACGAGCAAAATAATCCTAGGTGAAGAGTGAAAACGACAAACGTACCGTACATCAGATTACAGGGGCGAACTGTCCGCTTTCATCTTTACACTTTAATTCATTTCGTAGCCTGTCTTCCGAGGACACTGCGCCTTCCAAAGCGAGTTCTCCATCGAGTGTGATCTAGTGCAGTGTTTCTCAACCTTTGTGAGACCGCGGCCCGGTAAATTCTTTTTTCATAAGACGAGGGCCCAGTCCCAACAGATTTACTCGTCAGTACCTTTCCAAATCTTTTGAAGTTCATACATTAAACTAACATAAGTATCAATAATTAATTATGGCATAATCATAAAGAATATTAGTACAATTATGTGTTCGGTGTGGCATGTTGACAAATATAAAATTGCATTTAAATTAGTTATCAATTCCAGGAGAATCTCTCGCGGCCCGATATAACTGATGCCAGGGCCCGGTACAGGACCGCGGCCCGGCGGTTGAGAAACACTGATTAGTGCTTCCTCCTTCAGTTTCTTGTATCCTCGCCTTCCCTTAAGGTCGTTCAGTAACTGCTTACGTCTTCTTCCTTGTCTTTCCGTCAATTCTATCCTTCTTTCTACCATGACGTCTCTTAAATATCTGACGATAAACTCTACAGCACAGCTAACCTCACACATGTGTTATAAAATTACTGTTCAATTAGGAAAACACCTTGGATGCGAATGGAAACCAAGTGCCAGAAGGTGCTTCAGTGCTGCCACCTAGCGATCAGGGACCTCAGCAACAGGTTTACGAGACAGAGAGCTCGCACGAGTACTTCGTCAAGGAGGAGGATGGCAAAGTGGTGGAGAAGGTGAGGGAGATGCGCTAGAAAGAGACAAATACGTATGTCACTACAATGCTAACAACACCGGATCACTTCAACCAGTGAATGTCATCTGAAATGAATTTTATGAAATTTTCTCGAGCAGGCATCCGTGTCAAGATATGAAGGTTTTTGGACATTTCGGGAACCAGCTTCAAGGCATATATTAACTGAATTTTTGCTTGCTAACGTGGTCTAATAACGATCTGATTTCATATAATGTACTCTCGTAATTTCAAAGGTTCGATCAACAACACGTAATCTGAAACACAGCGAAGAGATACATAACACAAATAAATAAATAAATAGACTGAGCTATGATCACCGTAATTACTTCGGTACC
>Ga0123357_10013727_pt1 | contig 10534 bp, 10 predicted proteins | sample TergutEmb28metaG_FD_89873 | JGI IMG/M metagenome (GOLD analysis project Ga0123357, IMG submission 89873) | Embiratermes neotenicus P4 segment gut microbial communities from Petit-Saut dam, French Guiana - Emb289 P4 | ecosystem: Host-associated > Arthropoda: Insects > Digestive system > Gut ...
AAACGCATTACTGCTTTGACCCCTGATTGATGCCAATCTGTGGTCTTATGCGGTATTGACTCCGATTTCTCGGAGATATTCCCCAATTTGAGGGAGGTTTCCCACGTGTTACTCACCCGTTTGCCGCTAAACTACGCGATACTCTGCATAATCTCGCGCGACTTGCATGTGTTAGGCACGCCGCCAGCGTTCACTCTGAGCCAGGATCAAACTCTCCATAAATAGTTTATAGAGATTTGTTATAAGCTCTTAATTACTGATACTACTCTTTTTATGAAAGCCTTTCGGCTTTCACGAATTGATTTTTACAAATGACCCTTTGAATTACTTGATTGCCTCTTTTATGAGGCGCTTGTCTGCGTGTTATTTAGTTTTCAAAGAACTTTACAGAGAAAAATATTACAATCTTTGCTTTTTGCTATTTTCAGCAAAGACTTTAATATTCATCTATTTAGTTAGGGTGCCCTTTCGAGTCTTATAACCCTTAGAACTAGTCAACTTCTTTATCCGGAGAATACAAACTTCTGATGCTTAAAGAACTCTCCTGCTTTGTGCTTCCTGAATATTAAACAAAAAATCTAAAAAATTGTCAAGTACATTTTCGCAATTTCAATAATATACAACTTTTGTATTTTTCTGTCAAGGACTTTTAAAGAACTTTTTTAATGCCCGATTGTTATATCACAATTTAAAATCTGTGTCAACTGTTTTTTTTGCAACGAGAATTTACATTATTGCAATTCATTTGTCAAGCATCATTTCCGATTCGGTTTTATTACGCGCAATGTTATATCACAATTCAAAAAATGTGTCAAGAGGCTTTTTGGCAATTATATACTTGACACCACAAGATAAATAGGCTATAATATTCATAACAAAAGAGAAAAGGAAAAGATTATGAAATTTAAGAGCCTATTTGATTTGATGAAACAGTATGACACAGAAGAAAAGTGCCGTGAGTATTTTGTAAAACAGCGTTGGGGCGGCACAAGGGTTTGCCCTCATTGTAATAATAATGAAACAAACAAACCCATCTACAAAACAAAACGAGGGCTATATCGTTGTGGAAATTGCCACAAAGATTTCTCCGTTAGAACAAATACATTTATGGGCGATTCGCCAATAAAATATCAGAAATGGCTTATGGCACTCTTCCTTATAACTTCCCACAAAAAAGGCATCTCTTCTCTCCAATTAGCAAAAGACATAGGAATAACACAAAAATCAGCGTGGTTTATCATTCAACGCATAGCCAATATAATAGACAATGACAACGATAGACTTAGAGGAACGGTAGAAGTTGACGAAACTTATATCGGCGGTAAAGAAAGCAATAAGCATAAAAACAAAAAGACAAAATCCTATAATAAAGTTCAAGGCGATAAAACAGCAATCTTGGGTATGATACAGCGTAGCGGTAAAGTTGTATTGAAGAAATTTGAAAAGATAAACAAAGCCTGTATTGCTCCGCATATTGAACAGCATATAACTCAAAAAGCAATAGTTAATACGGATGAATCACCGATATACAAAGGTGCATTAAACGGACGTGAACGCCGTATAGTTAATCATTCAGCAAAACAATATGTATTTGAGGATAATACTACAAACAGAATTGAATGTATATTTGCTCATCTGAAGCGTATGATAAACGGAGTGCATATATTCTTGTCCGCCAAACACATTCAAAAATATGCTAATATGTTTTGCTTCCGTATGAATACAAGATGCTTAGACGAATACGAAAGAATATCAGCACTGTTAAGCGATACAGCGAATACACGCTTGCAGTATAAGCAGGCAATAGCGTAGAGGGAATATGGCAGAAAAAATGATAGCAGGAATACCCGTTAAAAAAATACGGGAGATAGACGCACGGGCAAATGATACAAAGAAAAAATCCAATGAAAAGCCGTTAAAAGTAAATATGGAAATGGATGAGTTGGCGAAGTTGTTGATGAAGACGGTAAAGAAATAAAACTCCTTTAAAATTTGTTTATAAAAAATGTTATATTATAGGCTCAATGAGCCAAATGGAGGTTAAAATGACAAAAGAAGAAGTGTTGAAAATAGTTGACAATAGTTTCAGCAAGGGTAAAAATATAGACATCATAAGCATGGCTACAACTCTCGGCATAAATGTATATAGTGAACCCATGAGCAATGATAAGTCTGCTTTTCTGAGAAAGGAAGACGATACATTTACAATAACGGTAAATGAAAATCATAAAATGGAACGGCAAAGATTTTCTGTAGCTCATGAAATAGCACACTTCATATTGCATAATGATTTAATAGAAAACAATACCTGTGTCGGAAGAGAAAGTAATGCTATTTCTCTTGATTTAGAAAAAGAAGAAGAAGCCGACAATTTTGCGGCTGAGATGCTTATGCCTCAAAAATATGTAGAAGAATATTTATCAAAAAATAACATTCATAAAAATATGTTTATTTTCGACGATGCTATAGTAAAAGATTTAGCAAACAAATTTAATGTTTCTTTTTTTGCAAGCATAGTTAGAATGAGAGATTTGGGGTATAAGGTCGCATATCTATGAAACGTATTCCTCTTAAAAGTGATAGTGAAATTAAAACGGCTGAAAGCAATGATAACTATGAACTAAGAAAGAAAGTGAAATGGGTTATTTTTTATTTGGGCTGTGCTGTTGTTGCTGTCATTGTAGCCTTGTTTATAAAAAAGATGATATGCGATGAGACTTTTTGCAATCAAATATTGGAACTAATAAAGACCAATTTTTCAGGCATAATATTCTTCGTGTTGGCTCTATTTGGAATAAAGATATTAAAATAACCACTATTCCCAAAAGTTTGTAATATTACTTACGCTTTTATATAATACCTTTAATGAATAATTAGGGGTATTTTTTATTTATATGTAAGCCGTAAAAGGCTTATCAAAAACTTAATAGATTATTTTTGAAACCGTATCTTCGGGATACGGAGCAGTTTCGGAATATTTGGAACTTCTCATCACGTCAAAAGTAATCGTTTGCTTAAAAGCCTGTCTCTTCGGAGACGGGCAAAGGCGACGATTATTATTAGGCTGTGATGAGACTAATAATTAATTTGTCGCCTTTTTTATTTGGGCAAAAATAGCAGTTAAATCTCAGTAGAACCCAAAGGGGTTAAAGGAGAAAAACATGGGATGGAGAGGTGTTGAAATTACGAAGGAGTTGTATCCAAATTTGTGGGCGTGGGCTGAAAAAGAAGCAAGTGTAAGAAAATTGATAATGACGGATAAGCCAATTCAAGCAGAAGATGTAATAGAGGATGAGTTGGAAACAGGATTAGATAATCATCCGACAATTCGTAAAGTTACAGCAACAATAGATGAGAAAAAGAAAATTGTAGAAGAAGCTGAAAACAGTTTAAAAGGATATAAAAAATGAAAAAGATTGTTTTGTTGTCGATAACAGTATTAGTTCTTGTTTGTGGATTTAATTCGTTTGCTGAATGCGTCATGCTAAAGGGTTCTGAAATACGCAAAGATGCTAACACATTAAGCAAATATGATTTTGACCGTAAATATGACAGAAAGGCTTTTGATTTACAGCTAAAAATCACATATATACAGTACTATGGACCAATGGTGTATCTAATTAATAAAGAGCAAAGAATAGCCGTTCTAACAACCATTGAAAATGGAGTACGATATAGTCGCTTAAACCTTGATAACCAAATTGAGGTGGGCAATATTGTTACTTTAGAGAATGTTTATCATGATTTCATGAATATGGGAAGTGCAATGACATTTCTTTATTCCGCAGGGATTGCGGAATGGAAAGATTCTATGATGGATGCCCCATACAAAAACGGCTTTCTATGCTTGTTTTGGAAATAAACCGACTTTATAAAAAGTGTTATATTAAGGAGAGATGAGCGACGGCAATGTCTCAAATCCGCCGCTGTAAAGCTACTACTTCGTCTTAGACTTACGTTGCTTGATAGCATCATACAAGACATTGGCTATCAAACTGCCGACGATACCACAAACTACACTAACCACTATCAATTCTGCCATTTTGGTACATCTCCGTGCCTCGAATTAGGGGCACACCCTGCGGGCTAAATAGTTTAAGGACTTCTGCCCCCGCATTGGCTCCCGTATTGTGAACGGGATGGCAACGGTATTATACCAAAAGCAAAAACTCCTCAACTTTATAGTCGGGGAGTTTTTGTTTTAAAGCCTTGTGGTGTTATGTATATAAGTGCCGGCTTTTTGCATAGTCTTCGGATTCTTTTTGTCCGACGGATAATTGATTATTATATCCTCGTCAAAAGGATTTCTGATTATTTCATTAAAAGGAAAATCGGTATTAAAAATATTTTTAAGAATCCGCGCGTATGAATCTTTATTTATCTTTGCGACAAACTCCAGCTCCGCAGAGCCGTCGTCAAGAAGATTTATATTGCCGTCAGCCGAAATCATAAAATCCTTGCAGACGAAATCTTTTATGTAAATAATTCTTTCGGTTTTATTGAAAGAGAATTTAAACGCAGCCGAAGCGTTTATGCCCTTATATGAAAAATCAAAGGAAACGCTGCCGTCAAAGCTGCTTGCGCCGTTTAAAATATCGGTTTCAAGTTTTATATTTTTAAACTCAAGTTTGCCGTAATCCGTCATCACATAGACGTTTGCATTTTCTATATTAGCGCGGTGCAGCTCTATTGTTTTGATTATTCCTTGGCGAGCGCCGCTCTGCATAAATATGTATTTGACGTTGGAAAAAAAGTTATCGTAGTTGAACTTTCTTTTATTTTCATAGTTTAAATTGAGTTCAACTCCGCTTACGTCAAACCTGTTTATGATGATTTCCCTTCTAAACAGCTTTAAAACGTCAACACTGGACGACACTGAACCAATCTTTATCATTGCCCCTGCGCTAAAACCTCCGCGCACAGCCATAGAAAAATCTTTAACTTTAAAGGTGCCGAAAGGAGAAAGAGACATATCCGCAACGGAAACTTCGCGCTGGAAAATCATTCTTGAGAGCTGTTTTGTCTGTTTTATAAGTCTCGGCGAGCTGAAAAATATCTTAAAAGCCGCGACATAAAGTCCGAAAAGTATAAGAAAAAAGAGTATTACAAAAGAAATGATTATTAAAATATTTTTCATTTTTTATCACTTTGCTGAAACTGCCGGTTGAGTCTTAGGATTATCCGCGGACTCCGGCGCGACGGGTTGCTGTACAGAGTCAGATGGAGATGAAACGGTTACGGACTGGGGGGCGGAGACCGGCGCCGCAGATTGAGCGGATAGCTGATCAGCCTTCAATATTATTATTTCCACCCTTCTGTTCTGCTCTTTTCCGCGTTCGGTTTCATTTGACGCCACAGGCCTTTTATCGCCGTAGCCGAAAACCTGCATTCTCGTACCGTCAACTCCACGGGCCACAAGAAAATCATAGACCGCTTTAGCGCGGTCTACGGACAGATGCATATTTTTCTTTTCATTTCCGCTTGAATCCGTATGCCCTTCGATAAGAACCTTATTTGCCGGGTACACTTTGAGTATACCTGCGACTTCATTCAGTGACTGTTCGGCTTCGGGCTTTATAGCGCTTTTAGAAACGTCAAATAAAACTTTGCTTGAAAGATTGATTACAAGTCCGCGATCTTCTTCTTTCACGGAAATCTGGGATTCTTCTTTTGCCGGTTCTTGGGCTTGCTCCGGTTGTTGAGGCTGTTCTGGCTCGGCAACAGGAGACTCTTTGGGCATAAGCATCACGGATATTTCAGCGTCAACCTGTGAAATATTGCCGGCTTTATCAGCCACTACAAAATAGATTTTGTAATTTCCGGTGGGCAGAGTGTTTCCGTAAATATCGTCGATTCCGTCCCATGATATGAACTCGGGCATCGAATCTTTAAACTTAAATTTTTTTACTTCCACGTCATTATAATTGACAACCCTTACATAGCTTTTCTCATAATCTATGCCGCTTTCGTCGCCGCAGCTGAGATAAATGTTTATATTTTTACTGAGATTATTTGTTTCCGAATCTATAAAATAGACGTCATTGCCGCATTTCAGGGACACAAAAGGAGGAGCCGAGTCTATGGTTATTACATTGGAGCCTTCATCGTGCAGCTTCAGTCTTGAAGCCTGAACATCAAATCTATAAGAGTATTGCCCGTCGTCTGCCTGCTGTCCTTTATCGGAAAGCCCGTCCCATAACACCTTTTCCGGCAAGTCACCATTGCCTTTTATATATCTGACAATTTTATTCTTATCGTTTAGCAGCGTAAGCGACCAAGAGCGTATTTTTTTGACTCCTTCGACTTTAGGAAAAAAAGCAATGCCTTCGGTAACTTTTGCGGAAGGCGAAAAGAGTTTATTTTCTATGTTAACGTTTAAAGAAGGCTCTTGTTGCTGAATGACTTCGGAATGAACCGGAGAATACAGGAAAAACAGGGATAATAATATTATTACGAGGTGTTTTTTCATTTTAAGAGACGCTATTTTCGGCCGGCTGCATAACGCAACCGGCCGGAAATATATTTTATTTATTTCTTTTTTGCTTTTTTTACGGCTTTTTTTGCCGCAGGCTTTGCTTTCTTTTTTGCTGCAACTTTTGCCTTAGGCTTCGGAGACTTTGTTTCTTTTTTCTCTTTAACTACTGCCTGAGCGGACGCGAGTCTTGCAATAGGCACTCTGAAAGGCGAGCAGGAAACATAAGTCATGCCGACGTTATGGCAGAATTCGACTGATCTCGGATCTCCGCCGTGTTCTCCGCATATGCCTATCTTCATCTCCTTTCTCACGTCTCTTCCGAGCTCAACGCCGTAAGCTATAAGCTGGCCGACGCCTTCTACATCTATTGTCTGGAAAGGATCGTCTGCGAGAACTTTTTTGCCTAGATAATCAGGCAGGAAACCGCCTATGTCGTCTCTTGAGAAACCGAAAGTCATCTGCGTGAGATCGTTGGTGCCGAAAGAGAAAAACTCGGCTACTTCGGCCATCTGGTCTGCAAGCAAAGCGGCTCTGGGTATTTCTATCATTGTTCCGAAAGAGTACTGCATCTTTTTCATTCCGGTTTTTGCGACCACTTCGCTGTAAACTTTTTCAACTATGGCTTTCTGATTTTTAAGTTCGTTTATCGAGCAGGTAACCGGTATCATTATTTCCGGGAACACTTTTTTGCCGGCAGCCAAAAGCTCTGCGGTAACTTCGAATATCGCCCTAACCTGCATTTCGGTGATTTCCGGATAAGTTATGCCGAGCCTTACGCCCCTGTGTCCCATCATGGGGTTTGTTTCATGGAGCATTTCGGCTCTTTTGTCAAACTGGGCAATGGTTATGCCTATGCTGTCGGCAATAACCTGTTTCATACTCTCTTCTCTGGGTACAAATTCGTGAAGCGGCGGATCCAAAAGCCTTACCGTAACGGCATAGCCGTCCATGGCTTCGAAAGTTCCTTTCAGAGCGTCTTTGAAGAAAGGGAAAAGCTCGTTAAGCGCTTTTACTCTTTCAGCAGTTGAGCTTGAAAGTATCATCTTTCTGAGCGCAAAAAGCGGTTTTTCGGAGTTTTCGCCGTAAAACATGTGCTCGGTTCTGAACAAGCCTATGCCTTCTGCTCCGAACATTCTGGCTTTTTTCGCGTCGGCCGGAGTATCGGCGTTTGTGCGAACTTTAAGCGTTCTTATGGTATCGCAGACTTTTAAGAAGTCAAAAAGCAGAGTGTTTTCAGTGGCGTCAACCATTTCAAGCTTGCCGTCATAGACATTGCCTTTTGTTCCGTTAAGCGTAATCCAGTCGCCTTCTTTGAATATTTTTGAATCTATTTTCATCGTTTTTGCTTTTAAATCAACGTGAAGAGCAGAACATCCCACTATGCAGCATTTGCCCCAGCCGCGCGCTACAAGCGCCGCATGGGAAGTCATACCGCCGCGTGCAGTCAGAATCGCCTGCGCCGCTCTCATGCCTTCGACGTCTTCCGGATTGGTTTCTTCTCTTACCAATATAACTTTTTTGCCTTCTTCTTCCCATTTTACCGCGTCTTCAGCGGTAAATACTATCATGCCGGAAGCTCCTCCGGGACCTGCGGGAAGTCCTTTTGCCAAAACTTTTGCCGCTGCTTCGGCTTTAGGATTGATTATGGGATGAAGGAGTTCATCCAATTGTGCGGGAGAAACTCTCAACACTGCTTCTTCTTTTGTTATGAGCTTCTCTTTCAACATGTCCATCGCCATTTTTACGGCAGCCGGGCCGTTTCTCTTGCCCGAACGGCACTGAAGCATCCAGAGATTGCCGTCTTCAATCGTAAACTCTATGTCCTGCATGTCTTTGTAATGTTTTTCAAGTTTTTTCTGTATGGCAAAAAGTTCTTTGTAATCTTTCGGCATTGTCTGCTCGAGAGTCTTCTCTCCTTTATTGTGTTCGCTCATAGAAGCTTCGTTGATAGGAGCCGGAGTACGTATGCCTGCGACGACATCTTCGCCCTGCGCGTTTACAAGGTATTCGCCGTAAAACCTTGAATCGCCGTTGCCGGGGTTTCTTGTAAAAGCAACGCCTGTTGCGGAAGTGTTGCCCATATTGCCGAACACCATGGACTGCACGTTTACCGCCGTGCCCCATTCATCCGGTATTCCTTCGATTTTTCTGTATGCGATTGCTCTTTTTCCGTTCCATGACGCAAAAACCGCGCCGATACCGCCCCAAACCTGCTCGTAAGCATCATCCGGAAAATCTTTTCCGAGAACTTCTTTTACTTTAACTTTGAAAAGTTCGCTGAGATATTTGAGATCTTTTGCGTCAAGCTCCGTATCCTGGCTTACGCCTTTATCTTTTTTCATCCCTTCCATTATTCTTTCGAGCTGTTTGCGGATTCCCATATCGTCTTTGGGTTCTATGCCGGCGGCTTTTTCCATGACGACGTCGGAGTACATCATTATGAGCCTTCTGTAAGCGTCATAGACAAATCTTTCGTTTTTCGTTTTTTCTATTAAAGACGGGATGGTTTTTGTGGTAAGACCTACGTTGAGAATAGTTTCCATCATTCCCGGCATCGAGCTTCTTGCTCCTGAACGCACGGAGACCAAAAGCGGATTTTTCTCGTCGCCGAACTTCTTTCCTATGATCTTTTCAACGCTTTTCATCGCATTTTCAACCGTCTTTGCGAGTTCAGGCGGATATTTTTTGCCGTGCTCATAATAATATGTGCAAACTTCCGTTGTAATCGTAAATCCGGGAGGAACAGGGAGCTTCAAATCCTTGTGCCCCGCCATTTCGGCAAGGTTTGCGCCTTTGCCCCCGAGCAAATTCCTCATGCTGCCGTCGCCTTCTGCTTTACCGCCGCCAAATGAATACACGTACTTAGGCATTGTCAAACTCCTTTTATGAATTTTAAGACTTGTAAACTTCGAAAATAAACAAGTCAGATTTTACTATTTAAGCTATTTAAAGTCAAGGAAACAACGTTTCGGAACAAAAATTTAACTTTTTTTTAAAACAGATTGAAAATACAATGATTTTTTTATTAAACCGAGAGAGAAATATAAAGATTAACCAAGAGAGGCCGCAGAAAGCAGCCTCTCTTTGTGAAGTCTTATTGCAATTCCAGATTTATTTGTTCGGACAGAAGCGCAACTTCGGGGTTTTTTCTATTCATAGACTGGGCATAATCAAGCTCTATTCTGGCGTTTTCGTATCTTCCTTTCTTAAAATCGCTCAGCGCTTGTTTATAATATTCTTTCACTCTGTCATTGTTCGGGTATTCACTCATGAAGTATTGCATAAGCCCTCTGTAAGCATTGAGGTGGGCATACTTGTACGAAAGCGCGTCTACAATAGATTTAGCCTTTTTGAAGTCGCCGCTTTGAAAACTCTCTACGGACTGGAGGAAATCCTTTCTGTCGGCTCCCCTGTATTTGAGAGACTGGGCATTGAGCTCGCCTATTATATTATTGTATTTCTGAGCATCGTATATTTCCGGCATCAGGTCTACGGCTCTCCTGTAGTACAAAAGACCCTCGTAGAAATTGCCGTCCCTGAGGCTTCTTTCGGATTCGATCATATAATCTTCCGCCGTATCTCTTTTAAAAACATAAAGTTTTTCTTTGACTATCAAAATCTTGTTTTTAAGCTCAAGCGCTTCGGTAAAATCCGGATTTGCAAGGAGAATTTCGTTCAGTATAAGCTCGGCTTTGTCAAGTTTGCCCGAAAGATAAAAATTCTTGGCCTTTCCCAGATCCGAAGAGTTATATCCGCCGTACTGCTGCGTGCTTCCGTCGGATTTTGACGACACGGAATCCGCAGATGACGAATCAGAATCAGAGTCAGCTGCTCTTTTATGAGGCCTTGCGGCGTAAGACAGCGTGCTGAACAATGTCAATGCCAAAAAGAGACAAAAAAGTTTATTTTTCATTTAATGCTCCTAACCCCAGTAAAACTCTATTATTTTTTTGAACAACAGCCCGGGTATTTTAAATATTTTCATTATTATGCCTTCTCTGTTTGTAGGCACCAGACTATCCTTGCTTGAGATAACTACAAGATCTTCGTCGTTTATCT
>Ga0123357_10013728_pt1 | contig 10532 bp, 3 predicted proteins | sample TergutEmb28metaG_FD_89873 | JGI IMG/M metagenome (GOLD analysis project Ga0123357, IMG submission 89873) | Embiratermes neotenicus P4 segment gut microbial communities from Petit-Saut dam, French Guiana - Emb289 P4 | ecosystem: Host-associated > Arthropoda: Insects > Digestive system > Gut ...
CCTCTCCTGCAACAGTCTTGCCAACTCCTGCACATGTAGTAGTATAATGTCATACCAGCAGAACCATTATAAATAGCATCTGACGTGATATATTCACGGCTTAGTTAACGGTCCACTTTTAAGATGAACACCCAGTATATATATATATATATATATATATATGTGTGTGTGTGTGTGTATGTGTGTGTGTGTGTGTGTTTGTGTGTAAGTTCCAAACACTCTTATTAATAGTTGAGTAAAAAGACAAACTGTATGCCACTTGTTTTATTATTACTTTATTCAGTGCTCAATAAAGTAATAATAAAACAAGTGGCATCAAGTTTGTCTCTTTTTACTCAACTATCAAGATGATGAACGGTCCAATAAACATAAGACTCTTATTAATATTTTGTGCCAGGTTAAGAAATTTCCTTTTTGGCGTCTACAGGTTCACTGACCTCATTCTTACGCACTTAAACCCAAACTGTAATCCTCACACCCAATCTCTCAAAGATCCATTCTGATAGGTTGGAGAAATCCAACAAGTTGCAACAGTACGCAGATATTTATTTACTCCTAAATTACTTTGCATGTTTCGGGCGTCCGACGCGCCCATCATCAGGAGTACATAAAACTGTAGTTGCAGCCTTTGGTACAGATCATACTGTCTGGGGAAGCAAGCTTCTACAAACGTTACCAAATAAGGACTTATTTGGTAACGTTTGAAGAAGCTTGCTTACCAGATAGTATGATCTGTACCAGAGGCTGCAACTACAGTTTTACGCACACCTGATGATGGGCGCGATGGACGCCCGAAACATGTAGAGTAATTTGGCAGTAAATAAATATCTGCATACTTTAGCATCTTGTTGGATTTCTTCAATCTAGAATTACGATGCACGGAACTACAAATACAAAAAGAAATCCATTCTGACATTTTCCTCCTATCCACCATTATTACAATACCCAAGTTCTTTCTTCATTCTATATTTTGTTACTAAGTAAAGAATTTATTTTTTAATCCCCCGTGTGTTATGCAGCCTACATGCCCAGTCCATACTTCTCCAGTCAACTACCGTAAAACTATAAAGTGCAGCAACAAACTACGAGCCTCAGAACTCATTTCGCAACGCTCTCCATTCCCCAGTCTTTCTAATTCTACACTCGTATCAAATATTCTCCACGACACATGGCCTTTAATTTCTAAATTACTTACAAATGTCCGTGCTCTTTAACACTTCCGACACGGCGTCATTTTTCTGTAAATTACGTAACGAATTTGGACCTTTATCAGAACACAAGATTCTCACGTAAAGAGAGAAAGTAATTAAGCATGCAGTACTTATTTCGACAGAAAAGTGTAATGAAAATGGAGCCAGGGGCTACGGATTGACACGTCTGAATATCGGAGTGATGTCAAATCCGCAGAAAAGAGAGGCTGCATATCTGGAGCTGTAGCTCGCACTAAATATTTATGCATCTCTCTACACTACAACAGACGGGTTGCGACTGAGAAGTCTTCTGAACTTTCAATTTCTATGAATCTCATCGTTGCACCGTGCATTTCGTAAAATCACTTCAAATATTAACCAACAAATGCACCTATACAGCTTTCATTGAAAACACTTTAAAACACTTAAAACCACTTCGATATGTTTCGACCTTTACAGGTCATCATCAGGGAGATTCGTCGTTCCTTGCTAAAGTTATTACAATTTACGATTTAGTTCGTTATTGTAAACACAACACCTTGTTTACAATAACGAACTAAATCGTAAATTGTAATAACTTTAGCAAGGAAAGACGAAAATCCCTGATGATGATCTGAAAAGATCGAAACATATCGGTGTGGTTTTAAGTGTTTTAAGTGAAAGTTATATAGGTGCATTTGTTGGTTAATAGTTCAAATTTCAATTTCTACTTCTTATTTTTCGGGTGAGACATCCCCGTTGTGTTCACCAATCAACAGAATATACATAATCGCCTGATCACAATGACACACACCACTCGTCTGGACGAGGGATCGTCCAGTCGCAGTGACCTCTACCTGACAACATACAATATTCACAAGAGACAGACATCTCTGCCCCCGGCGGGATTCGAACCCCAATCCCAGCAAACGAGCGGCCGCAGAGCCACACTTTAGACGGCGAGGCCACTGGAATCGGCTATCTGCCATTTACTTACATACTTTCTGTTGTTTATGGCATGTGGTGAGATGGAGCGGAAGATCTTCGTCCAGGGGCTCGCAGGTCCCTTTTGTAACTGCGAAGCCTCTCGGCTCATCTCGGCAAATTTCCACGGTTTTCTTCACACTATGGTGCTTTTGTTGATTAGTAAACACAATACGTCTATTCATAGTTGTATCAAACGTCACATTCCTTTCCTTGGATATTAAAAAAAACTTTTCGATTGGTCATATGGCGTTGGATGACGTGGCTAAAATCATAAACAGCAACTAACAGTGGCCTCAGAATGAAACTTTATTACACTGTTATTTGCGTAGACTAAGAGCAAAATCACAAATATTCTAAACCAGAATACATATTGGCGCGTCGGAGATGCGAAACAGTGACTGTCAATAAAAGTGGGGCGCCTGCTAGATATCAATAGGCGCTGTTTTGAAGGTGACGTCACGTCTGCCCTTCACAAATTAATCGATTAAACCGAAGGTAAGTACACTTTCTTTACTGGACACGCAATGTCACAGCGATTGTTATCGTCTGGCCATGTAATTTGTAATAAATGCCGAAACGACTGATAAGAGTCCGACGAAACTGCGATTAACACAAAACTAAACTAAAATTAAACATTACCAATTGTAATTAAGCGCTGCTGGAACAAAAACAAATAGATAAATAAATATAAAAATAGTTGATTGCAGTAGTTGGGTGGATTAAGTCCAGCCCTCTAGGGGTCGTGCTGAAATACAGCTCCGGGCGTTTATGTGTGGCTACGTGTGTAGGGAAAGCCGTTCCGATGGTCCGACATTCTGTCCAGGAAAACATACACATTGTGTAAAAGATTCACTCTTTAATAACGAGTTCCAGAACCGAAAGGAACAGACGATCCAATTCGTGACGAAAGATAACGATGAATTTTATGTTGACAGTAACTAATTTAAAGTGTGTGTGTGTGTATATATGTATATATATGTGTGTGTATGTATATATATATGTGTATATATGTGTGTGTGTATATATATGCAGTATAGAGTCGTGTGTTTACATGCTGAGCCAAAAGCCTGAATGCAAATTGCAAAGTAAACACAGGAATACAACTACAAGAAACGAGGACAAGAAAAAATCGAAGACCAAACAGAAAGCATTAAAATTAATGTAACGGAAATTCGGTGGGGAAAAAAAACGGACGAAAGACAAGAATTAATACAAATGTCAGAACATTACAACCCGTGATATGGGGGTTTAATAAAGATGAAAGTACCATAGATATATGATATGAGGTTGACAGGAACACAGATTAGTATCTACATATACTAATGATGAATACGATGGTGATGATGGTTATGACGATGACGTACTTGGAAGTGCCAGGTCCCGTAATAATCGTAGGAATGAGGAAGATATACGGAAGTGATATCGCGAAATACGAAGCTAATGAAATAATACGTTTGGGGCATAGCTGTGTATAGTGTTCAAACTTGAAAACTTCGGAATAGATTTGAAATGTTTCGTTGGAGAACGAAAGACTGGATCAGTTCGACCGAAGGTGTGATAAATTAAGAAGTATTACATAGCTTCAAGAAAGAAATAACAACCTACGTACGATAAAACGAATGAAGGCTAACTGGATTGGTCACATCTAGCGTAAGATCTGCCTTATAAAACGAGTTATAGAAGGGAAGATAGACGGGATGGGAAGACCAAGAAGAAGACGTAAGCAGCTGCGGGAGAACTTGAGGGGAAAAAAGAGGATACTGGAAACTGAAAGAGGAGACACCAGATCGCACTCTGTGGACAACTCTCTCTGGAAGAGGGTATGGAGGTGTCGTAAGACAGAATGTGCAATAAATAAATCTTGAAACGCGAATTTCCACGGGGAACAGGAAAGTCCGGATTCCCTCTGCATACATCAACGTCTCACGTTCTGAGTGTCACATTCCGTGCCTGGGAGTTTATTTACGTATCTATTTCACTCCATTTCTGGCCTTCAACATGGAACCGATACTTGGAGACAGACAAATTTGAATTTATGACGTACAGTAAATACTTGCGCAACTGTGTAACCTAGAACACCTCCACTTCCTTCACCATTTTGCCATCACGTGACTCATCAATCAATGGCCAGTCTGTCTATAGAAATTATTGTTCCTCGTCTTCTAGTCCCCATATTTTATGCATTATACGTACATACATATGTGAGCCGGGTAGCTCAGTCGGTATAGCGACTGAGCTACGGACTGGACGGTTCGGGATCGAATCCCGGTAGGGACGAGATTTTCCGCCCGTCTACACCGGCCCTGGGGCCCACCCAGTCTCCTGTGCAATGGGTACCGGGTCTCTTCCCAGGGGTAAATTGCGGCCGGGGCGTGCTGTTGACCACTCACCCCTTCCTGGTGCCGCAGTCATGGAAGAGTAGAGCTATACATCTACCCACCCTCTGGGCCACACCGGGCCTGTAACGGGATCACTTTACCTTTTTTACATACATATATTTAAATAAAACATGTTAAGTGGCGTGGACACGTATTAAGCATGGGAGATAACAGATGGCTTAAGCGAAAAACGAACTGGTCGCCGAACAGAAGAAAAAGAGGAGAAAGACCCGAAATGAAGTGAGAAAGGGAAGTGGCAAGAGTGATAAAGCAAGATAATCTAACACCTGAAGGCGAAGTAAACCGGCAAATATAAAGAAAAGCAACAGATAACCGGTATTATGTGTAACGCTGGAAAGATATGCAATAGAATTGGGTTGTAGCGTCATTAAACAGAAAGAACAAATTGTGTCGTTAGAAACGAGTATCGTTCTAAGCGAGGTGTTTGGTGAAAGTGAAGGACAAACATTTTAAGGCAAAATACAGGTGTACAAGCTTATTATTTAATGTTAATATTATGACATATTTAAAAATTTAAAGTGTAATTAACATAATGTTAATAAAAATCCAACAGATGCAACAGTATACAGATATTTATTTACTGCAAGGCTACTCTACATGTTTCGGGTGTCACAGCACCCATCATCAGGAGTACTAAAAACTGTAACCGCAGCCTCCGGTACAGGTCATACTACTGGCACGGCTACTTCCCTCCAACGTGGCCCCATCGGGCCCGATGGGGCCACGTTGGAGGGAAGTAGCCGTGCCAGTAGTATGACCTGTACCGGAGGCTGCGGTTACAGTTTTTAGTACTCCTGATGATGGGTGCTGTGACACCCGAAACATGTAGAGTAGCCTTGCAGTAAATAAATATCTGTATACTGTTGCATCTGTTGGATTTTTATTAACATTATGTTAATTACACTTTAAATTTTTAAATATGTCATAATATTAACATTAAATAATAAGCTTGTACACCTGTATTTTGCCTTAAAATGTTTGTCCTTCACTTTCACCAAACACCTCGCTTAGAACGATACTCGTTTCTAACGACACAATTTGTTCTTTCTGTTTAATGACGCTACAACCCAATTCTATTGCATATCTTTCCAGCGTTACACATAATACCGGTTATCTGTTGCTTTTCTTTATATTTGCCGGTTTACTTCGCCTTCAGGTGTTAGATTATCTTGCTTTATCACTCTTGCCACTTCCCTTTCTCACTTCATTTCGGGTCTTTCTCCTCTTTTTCTTCTGTTCGGCGACCAGTTCGTTTTTCGCTTAAGCCATCTGTTATCTCCCATGCTTAATACGTGTCCACGCCACTTAACATGTTTTATTTAAATATATGTATGTAAAAAAGGTAAAGTGATCCCGTTACAGGCCCGGTGTGGCCCAGAGGGTGGGTAGATGTATAGCTCTACTCTTCCATGACTGCGGCACCAGGAAGGGGTGAGTGGTCAACAGCACGCCCCGGCCGCAATTTACCCCTGGGAAGAGACCCGGTACCCATTGCACAGGAGACTGGGTGGGCCCCAGGGCCGGTGTAGACGGGCGGAAAATCTCGTCCCTACCGGGATTCGATCCCGAACCGTCCAGTCCGTAGCTCAGTCGCTATACCGACTGAGCTACCCGGCTCACATATGTATGTACGTATAATGCATAAAATATGGGGACTAGAAGACGAGGAACAATAATTTCTATAGACAGACTGGCCATTGATTGATGAGTCACGTGATGGCAAAATGGTGAAGGAAGTGGAGGTGTTCTAGGTTACACAGTTGCGCAAGTATTTACTGTACGTCATAAATTCAAATTTGTCTGTCTCCAAGTATCGGTTCCATGTTGAAGGCCAGAAATGGAGTGAAATAGATACGTAAATAAACTCCCAGGCACGGAATGTGACACTCAGAACGTGAGACGTTGATGTATGCAGAGGGAATCCGGACTTTCCTGTTCCCCGTGGAAATTCGCGTTTCAAGATTTATTTATTGCACATTCTGTCTTACGACACCTCCATACCCTCTTCCAGAGAGAGTTGTCCACAGAGTGCGATCTGGTGTCTCCTCTTTCAGTTTCCAGTATCCTCTTTTTTCCCCTCAAGTTCTCCCGCAGCTGCTTACGTCTTCTTCTTGGTCTTCCCATCCCGTCTATCTTCCCTTCTATAACTCGTTTTATAAGGCAGATCTTACGCTAGATGTGACCAATCCAGTTAGCCTTCATTCGTTTTATCGTACGTAGGTTGTTATTTCTTTCTTGAAGCTATGTAATACTTCTTAATTTATCACACCTTCGGTCGAACTGATCCAGTCTTTCGTTCTCCAACGAAACATTTCAAATCTATTCCGAAGTTTTCAAGTTTGAACACTATACACAGCTATGCCCCAAACGTATTATTTCATTAGCTTCGTATTTCGCGATATCACTTCCGTATATCTTCCTCATTCCTACGATTATTACGGGACCTGGCACTTCCAAGTACGTCATCGTCATAACCATCATCACCATCGTATTCATCATTAGTATATGTAGATACTAATCTGTGTTCCTGTCAACCTCATATCATATATCTATGGTACTTTCATCTTTATTAAACCCCCATATCACGGGTTGTAATGTTCTGACATTTGTATTAATTCTTGTCTTTCGTCCGTTTTTTTTCCCCACCGAATTTCCGTTACATTAATTTTAATGCTTTCTGTTTGGTCTTCGATTTTTTCTTGTCCTCGTTTCTTGTAGTTGTATTCCTGTGTTTACTTTGCAATTTGCATTCAGGCTTTTGGCTCAGCATGTAAACACACGACTCTATACTGCATATATATACACACACACATATATACACATATATATATACATACACACACATATATATACATATATACACACACACACACTTTAAATTAGTTACTGTCAACATAAAATTCATCGTTATCTTTCGTCACGAATTGGATCGTCTGTTCCTTTCGGTTCTGGAACTCGTTATTAAAGAGTGAATCTTTTACACAATGTGTATGTTTTCCTGGACAGAATGTCGGACCATCGGAACGGCTTTCCCTACACACGTAGCCACACATAAACGCCCGGAGCTGTATTTCAGCACGACCCCTAGAGGGCTGGACTTAATCCACCCAACTACTGCAATCAACTATTTTTATATTTATTTATCTATTTGTTTTTGTTCCAGCAGCGCTTAATTACAATTGGTAATGTTTAATTTTAGTTTAGTTTTGTGTTAATCGCAGTTTCGTCGGACTCTTATCAGTCGTTTCGGCATTTATTACAAATTACATGGCCAGACGATAACAATCGCTGTGACATTGCGTGTCCAGTAAAGAAAGTGTACTTACCTTCGGTTTAATCGATTAATTTGTGAAGGGCAGACGTGACGTCACCTTCAAAACAGCGCCTATTGATATCTAGCAGGCGCCCCACTTTTATTGACAGTCACTGTTTCGCATCTCCGACGCGCCAATATGTATTCTGGTTTAGAATATTTGTGATTTTGCTCTTAGTCTACGCAAATAACAGTGTAATAAAGTTTCATTCTGAGGCCACTGTTAGTTGCTGTTTATGATTTTAGCCACGTCATCCAACGCCATATGACCAATCGAAAAGTTTTTTTTAATATCCAAGGAAAGGAATGTGACGTTTGATACAACTATGAATAGACGTATTGTGTTTACTAATCAACAAAAGCACCATAGTGTGAAGAAAACCGTGGAAATTTGCCGAGATGAGCCGAGAGGCTTCGCAGTTACAAAAGGGACCTGCGAGCCCCTGGACGAAGATCTTCCGCTCCATCTCACCACATGCCATAAACAACAGAAAGTATGTAAGTAAATGGCAGATAGCCGATTCCAGTGGCCTCGCCGTCTAAAGTGTGGCTCTGCGGCCGCTCGTTTGCTGGGATTGGGGTTCGAATCCCGCCGGGGGCAGAGATGTCTGTCTCTTGTGAATATTGTATGTTGTCAGGTAGAGGTCACTGCGACTGGACGATCCCTCGTCCAGACGAGTGGTGTGTGTCATTGTGATCAGGCGATTATGTATATTCTGTTGATTGGTGAACACAACGGGGATGTCTCACCCGAAAAATAAGAAGTAGAAATTGAAATTTGAACTATTAACCAACAAATGCACCTATATAACTTTCACTTAAAACACTTAAAACCACACCGATATGTTTCGATCTTTTCAGATCATCATCAGGGATTTTCGTCTTTCCTTGCTAAAGTTATTACAATTTACGATTTAGTTCGTTATTGTAAACAAGGTGTTGTGTTTACAATAACGAACTAAATCGTAAATTGTAATAACTTTAGCAAGGAACGACGAATCTCCCTGATGATGACCTGTAAAGGTCGAAACATATCGAAGTGGTTTTAAGTGTTTTAAAGTGTTTTCAATGAAAGCTGTATAGGTGCATTTGTTGGTTAATATTTGAAGTGATTTTACGAAATGCACGGTGCAACGATGAGATTCATAGAAATTGAAAGTTCAGAAGACTTCTCAGTCGCAACCCGTCTGTTGTAGTGTAGAGAGATGCATAAATATTTAGTGCGAGCTACAGCTCCAGATATGCAGCCTCTCTTTTCTGCGGATTTGACATCACTCCGATATTCAGACGTGTCAATCCGTAGCCCCTGGCTCCATTTTCATTACACTTTTCTGTCGAAATAAGTACTGCATGCTTAATTACTTTCTCTCTTTACGTGAGAATCTTGTGTTCTGATAAAGGTCCAAATTCGTTACGTAATTTACAGAAAAATGACGCCGTGTCGGAAGTGTTAAAGAGCACGGACATTTGTAAGTAATTTAGAAATTAAAGGCCATGTGTCGTGGAGAATATTTGATACGAGTGTAGAATTAGAAAGACTGGGGAATGGAGAGCGTTGCGAAATGAGTTCTGAGGCTCGTAGTTTGTTGCTGCACTTTATAGTTTTACGGTAGTTGACTGGAGAAGTATGGACTGGGCATGTAGGCTGCATAACACACGGGGGATTAAAAAATAAATTCTTTACTTAGTAACAAAATATAGAATGAAGAAAGAACTTGGGTATTGTAATAATGGTGGATAGGAGGAAAATGTCAGAATGGATTTCTTTTTGTATTTGTAGTTCCGTGCATCGTAATTCTAGATTGAAGAAATCCAACAAGATGCTAAAGTATGCAGATATTTATTTACTGCCAAATTACTCTACATGTTTCGGGCGTCCATCGCGCCCATCATCAGGTGTGCGTAAAACTGTAGTTGCAGCCTCTGGTACAGATCATACTATCTGGTAAGCAAGCTTCTTCAAACGTTACCAAATAAGTCCTTATTTGGTAACGTTTGTAGAAGCTTGCTTCCCCAGACAGTATGATCTGTACCAAAGGCTGCAACTACAGTTTTATGTACTCCTGATGATGGGCGCGTCGGACGCCCGAAACATGCAAAGTAATTTAGGAGTAAATAAATATCTGCGTACTGTTGCAACTTGTTGGATTTCTCCAACCTATCAGAATGGATCTTTGAGAGATTGGGTGTGAGGATTACAGTTTGGGTTTAAGTGCGTAAGAATGAGGTCAGTGAACCTGTAGACGCCAAAAAGGAAATTTCTTAACCTGGCACAAAATATTAATAAGAGTCTTATGTTTATTGGACCGTTCATCATCTTGATAGTTGAGTAAAAAGAGACAAACTTGATGCCACTTGTTTTATTATTACTTTATTGAGCACTGAATAAAGTAATAATAAAACAAGTGGCATACAGTTTGTCTTTTTACTCAACTATTAATAAGAGTGTTTGGAACTTACACACAAACACACACACACACACACATACACACACACACACACATATATATATATATATATATATATATACTGGGTGTTCATCTTAAAAGTGGACCGTTAACTAAGCCGTGAATATATCACGTCAGATGCTATTTATAATGGTTCTGCTGGTATGACATTATACTACTACATGTGCAGGAGTTGGCAAGACTGTTGCAGGAGAGG
>Ga0123357_10013729_pt1 | contig 10532 bp, 3 predicted proteins | sample TergutEmb28metaG_FD_89873 | JGI IMG/M metagenome (GOLD analysis project Ga0123357, IMG submission 89873) | Embiratermes neotenicus P4 segment gut microbial communities from Petit-Saut dam, French Guiana - Emb289 P4 | ecosystem: Host-associated > Arthropoda: Insects > Digestive system > Gut ...
AACTACGTACTATTACACAACAAGACATGCTGCCACAACACCCTGTTAAAATAAAGGAATTATTTTGTGAATGTTTTTAAAATTACTTTAGCAAGGAACAACGTAGCTCCCTGAGGATGATCTTAGGATCGAAACATGTCGGAGCGGTTTTAAGTGTTTTAATGTGCGATTTTATGTAAGTGCTTTTGTTGGTTGATAATTAAAGTGATTCTACGAAATGCACGGTGCAACAAGAATGATATTTAAATGCATGTGTTCTGGTCCTTGTGTTATATCTCCGATGGGATCAGTCTGATTTCAATGCTCTTTTTTGTGGTTTTAATTTGTGGAATGTTATAGTCTTTTTTCAGTGTCTGTGAAAGTTTTTTTTATTTTTGGATAGCTCTTTTCCTGTTACTACCCATGGACTTGATCTGTTCTTAGGTGCGTATCTTAAGTTCAGTGCTTCCATGGTAAACAGTGACTGAGTGTAGCTCTACCTAAACGGTCCACCAGGTTCGTTGCCTCTTTACTTGAAGACGGAAACAGAGCTGGCTTCCCAAAGTCGTGATTTTTTTTAATTTTAGACGATGGACGAAGTCCAAACAAGGAGATTATATCACTATATAATAAGAGTCATTTACCTAGGAGGGAAACGTTAAAGCAATTAGCTGTGTATTAGAAATAATTGTATCCTGACGGACAGACAAAAGACAAGACAGACAATGTAAGTAAAAAATAACATTGAGGTGCATTTGTGCAACCAGTTTTGCAGTAGAAAAACAAAAAGAATTACACATGTCAGGTGTGTGTTTGTAACTTTAGGTATCAAGCCAGCAATGCGCCTGCGTCATATTGCCATCTGTGGCCTGCCCGGCGCTACAAATTTTTTCCATATTATCTCATATGCAGCACAATTTTTTTTAAAAAGCTATGGAATACAAAACATGTGTTTTGATTTTATCTGCAATTCTTAAACATTTATTATTCTAAGAACTGGGTGAGATATAATCAAAATTGTATATTGGCCGTCGTGTAAAGCATCTGTTATTCTTGTCGGGTTTTATTGAAACTTTCGACATATTTTCGAAAAATACTGAAATATTAAATTTTATGAAAATCCATCCGGTGGGAGCCAAAGTATTCGGTGCGGAAGGAAGGGCAAACAGATATACACATATACAGACATGACAAAGTTAATAGTCGCTTTTCGCAATTTTGCGAACGTGCCTAAAACTGAGACTGACTTAAATCAAAGCTCCACAGAACAGGCGCAACGCCGTTCCTTAGTTTGGTCTCACCTTACTTACTTACTCCATGGTGCAGAATCCTTCTTGAGAAGCTAACTAGTTTGCAGCTAGTTAAGAACTTCCCCGCATTTCACGGAACCAGAAGGTTCATTACCGCACTCACAAGCGTCCGCCACCTGTCTCTATCCTGGGCCAGCCCAATCCACTATATATACCCACATCCCACATCCTGGAGATCCATCCTAATATTATCCACCCATCTAAGCCTAGGTCTCCCCAGTGGTCTCCTTCCCTGCGGTTACTCCAGCAAGACCCTATACAATACCCTCTCCTCACCCATACGCGCCACATGCCCAGCCCATCTCATTCTTCTCGATGTTATCACCCACACAATATTGGGTGAGGTGTACAAACCAACTAAAATAACCACTCTCGGTACATATCGGTGTAGCAATGACGTCAGGTCACAATAGGCAAAGATAATCAGGGAGGACAGCAATTTCACACTCTGAAGCAGATGGTGTTAACTTACTATGGAAGAATGCATTATGATAAAAAAAACGCAAAAAATATTATCCGTATAAATATCTCCAAAATCTACATTAAAATGTACTGCTCATTATGAAGTTAAATAATTAACTCCGTAAATTCTGATCATTTTCCTGTTCAAAACCTCCTGTAGTTTCTGCTCTCCAAAACGCTACCTTCGTACATACCGTAGTTTTCACTTGTGATGAAAGTAACACCACAAATTTGAATAAAGCGTAGGTACGAGTGTAGTGAATAACATTCGAAATTCCATTTGACTTACATTTTCTTTTGCGCTGTGCGTGCTATTGTTCATTCTACCTCACGGTCTCTATTTAATCGCTGTAAGTGCTCCGGATGAAAAGTGTAAATTACGAAGCTTGTCACCAATGTAGAATGTTTAGCGGCAACGTTCGCAGTTTGTGCGTGCACAACAGGTCTCTTACTTTCCGTGGATGACTACAGGATGTGTCTTCAAACAGGCCACGACATTCACCCTTCTAATTTAACCGAAGAATGAATTATATATATATATATATATATAAACTCTTAACTGAGAAATATTCTTCACACCTCGCTAGTTACGCTTCCTAATTAAGGACAGAATACATTTTTCACACACGTCATACTTCCGTTCTTCGCCTTCAGACAGATCAATTATATGCAATAGTTAAATTGTCAGTAGTCCTGCTGTTTGTTCGGCAGGCCACAGCGTCACGAATTATCCAAAATACCTGTTAACATGAATTCTGACATGGCTGTTCTCTGTCAATCCAACTAAATTTAGTTCCAAGTGAAATTTGTACCACAGTGCTACTGATACAGGTTTTCTTTTTTCTTCGAATACTTCGCCTTTATCCTAACGGCATCATTCTACCAATGCCCCTTACCTATATTTCTTTCACATACCATCAACGCTGTACAATTTTAGCAACTGGCAGCGTTGTTAACACACGCTCCTAGCAAACGTTGGTTCAGTACATTCAAAATTAGAGCACAGAATTATACCCCACATTTCTACAATTTATTATTCACTGATCATGCAGCAGTTTTAAAGACAGCTTATTTTATAACCCGAAAATAAATAAAAATAAAGAAGCATGATCTACATCCTTGCAATAAATGACTTATTTCTGCCCAGGTAATATTCACAACTATGCCACATTAGAAATATTAACTGTTAGGCACAAAAACAGTTTCATAGAAGGTACTTTTTTCATTTGTCAAGACTGTCAATTACCTCGGTTCACAATTTAGTAAATTCTAGGTTCCTATCCTTATTTGTTCACGCCAAACTTAATTTCAGGTCAATCGACCAATACTCTTTCCCGCGTAATATAATGCAATGGGTCAATAAAATCCCGTGTAAGGGGAGAGTGCGTGTGAAACTTCACGCAATTTAACTTGTGTTTTGTGCAGATAAATAACGCCCAGAGTTGTAATTGGTCACGCCTAGTTCTCTAATGAACCCTGCGCCATCGTTCAATTACATCATAATGTACCTACAAGTTTAATTTCCTACTACAATAAAAGGCCGTTTAATATCCAATTATAAGTACTTCAACTCGTATGTCCCATTTGTTTGTTTATTGTTTTCATTTAGTTACATTGGCACTTTTTATTTTGTGAATATCGCGTTGTACACTCCCATATGAAGATACGTGACACTTCAGGAGACCTACCATTTTGTGTTTACGTTGCAACTCATTTTCATATCACAACCCATGAACCACACGTAATTCACTCTTTTTATCCTATTTTATTTTTCTCGTAATCACCAGTTTAATTTACCGTAAAATTACCTCAATTACCTCGAATGGAAAAAAATAATTAGTGGGTAATCAATAGCGTCCTGTCGTCCTATTATCACGGTTAGAGTTAAATCACAACTTGGCTTAGTGCAAAATAAATAAAAAGTTTACAGTAATTTCATGAAACAATAGCAGCAGATGTTTCAAACAAAATCACTAAGTTTAAATATTAGTAGTTATTTATTCAAATCGATCCCATTGGCCGCGTGTCTAAGGCGTGGGTCTGCGGCCGCTCACTTGCTGGGATTGCTGGTTCCAATCCCGCCGATGGCATAGACGTCCGTCTGTTGTAAGTGTTGTGTGTTGTCAGATACAGGTCTCTGCGTCGGGCTGATCACTCGTCCAGAGGAGTCCTACCTCCTGTTATGTGTCTGAGTATGATCGTGGAGCTACGATAATGAGCAGACCCTGGCCCAACAGGGTCTGTTACGTCAAAAAAAAAACTTCTTCCCATAAAATAAGGTAGGCATATATGATATTATTTTTAAAATAGTTTTCTAATGTATGTTAGTTAAAGCGCTGATGTCCCTGTTGGCATTTGGGCTTTACTCTAGCTTGAACACATTGACTTGATGGTTATGAATTGCATGGGCTTGTTCCATCTGAGGCTACAAAAACAACCAAATTTTAATTTCACGCCAGTAACCAGCTGACTTCCTGTAACATGAAAGTTACTCAGAAGTTAAAGTCGCTACGCTAGGCAAAAATTGCCTCGTCCTTGTTCACAGCACTTCACCATTCCAGTCCTAGCTCAAGCGTCATATTTAGTAACAAAATCAGGATTTGTAGTGGCCCTACACTTGTGTCCTCCTATTGCTTTGACTGGGCACATTTCCCCTTAACATTCCCATACAGCCGACACATCCTTTTCTTCCTAGCCAATTCAGCATTTATGTGAACTGGATTTTTCACCCTGAAGAAGGCCATCCTTTCCTCCTAAACGTCGTAACACTGATGTTCGATACGGTGGAGAAACCAAAAGAAGACCATCAACTGATCATCGACCTTATACCTGGAAACCTATATGGGATTTCCCGGCCTCTCAAGTTGTACGATTAAACTGTTTTAGCTATTCAACACGAAATGTTTGTGTATCTGCAGCTAGTTTTCCTCTCTCGAAGCAGTCATTTCCATCCGCAACCACAGAAAACACTATACAATTGTGAAAAAGGATTACCACAGCGAGGTCTGGAGGCAACAATATGGACTTAGCACCGATAAGTCTCAGGGTAGCACTAAATCCTTACAATTTTTCTTAAGAAAATAGCATTAAATCTTTTGCCAGTATAATGACAACCCGAAACCTGAAGACAAGAGTAAATGTAGGTAACTTCCTAAACGTAATTAATGTTTCCAATATTTACACTACGCACTGCTCAACGACAATTATAACGGGAAATAAATATTGCATAATGCTGTTATCCGCCTTGCACTGAGCGAACTGTAGAAAGATTAACGTAACGGAGTGTACCCTTTCGAAAGCTACAGACCATAAACGAGACAATGTCCCCTCCGGAGCCTCTGCCATAAAACATGTACAGTCGCAATTTTGAAGCCAAACAAACGCCTCCAAGGCATACCGCCCTTGTTTGTGCAGCAGTTACGAACAAGTGAGCGAAATGACTTCAATGATCTTATTCCAGATTATTATTATTATTATTATTATTATTATTACTATTATTTTTATCTAATTTCTCACTTCTCAGGTTTGGCTGGGAAATATTCACATATCCTGGGATGTAGTAATCAACAGGATTAGGGTCGGTGGTCTTATTTGTAGTTTAAAAAGTTTCTTACATTGAATATGTGCCAAGAATTACAGATTTTTGCACTTGTGTATGCATTCGGGAGCAGGTTAAGTCTTGTTAGACTTTATGACAGTGACTTTGGAATTGCTCCCGTAGATGACATTACTATCAGAATCACTTGTGCTGCCTTTTGCTTCCACATAGCACATAGTTGATTCGCCAGTTCTTCGTACTTGTTTTGTTTGTCAGTTATTGTTTTGGCAAGAGGATGTGTATCTGGGACAGCTATGTCTATCAGAAAGGTGTTCTTTGTTTTCTTATTCATGAAAGTTATATTAGGTCGATTAAAAGATATTGTTTTGCCCGTAAGCATGCTGCGATTCCAGTACAGCTTGAAATTTTCATTCTCCAGTACACTGGCTGATGAATACTTATAATATGGACTTTTATCGTTAATCAATTCGGCTGCTTCTGCCAGTTTCTGATGGATAATTTTGGCCAGTCCATCATGTCTCTTTACATACTCAGTAGCTGCCAGTTGCTCACATGCTGCAGTAATGTGTTAGATTGTCTCCGACTCTTTTTCACATCTTCTGCATAACTCATTATTATTATTATTATTATTATTATTATTATAGGTAGGTAGATCTATCATCACCATCATCATCGTCATCATCCTATTATCATCTTTGTCCAATGCGTTAATGTTGCTGATTGACTTTAATTGGTATTTATGCTCTCCAAACAACCAGCTGCATAAAGAAATGAACTAACTGTATGGTGCAATTTGAGACACTTCTACAGCAGTAACGATTGCTTCGCACTAAATTATGGTCTGCATGAAGTGGATGGAAGAGCATTTCGGATATGCTTAAGGGTTTAGAGAAAAAGAATGTGTAATTTTTCATTTTAATTATGAGTATTCACACATCTTTATAAAAGAAACTTCGTGAAGGAAAGCAGATCTTCAGAACCTGAGAACTAGTAGTCGCTCAGCTATTCATCAATTTTCTCGCCTTTTACCAAACCTGAATTTGCACAGAAGTGACCATTCCTCTTCTTTAGACAGAAAAAGGGAAAACCCCCATCTTATTTTATTTCAAAATCATTTTAATATCATCCTCCAATTTAAACCAAAGTTTTCCGCTCATTTGTTCAGAATGAAACTTTGTTTTAATTACCTACGGTTTGTATTCATGCTACACGCTTCTCCCATGTTCCTTTCTTGATTTCTTACTTTAATAATATTCACTAATCCCTTTTAAAAGAGCAGGACTCGAGATGAAATTCAGTAGCTCGCTACAGAACTCTCGTATTGTAAAAGTCAAACCCTTAAATGTCATCACCTACTTAATAACTGACTTACTTTAGACATTCTTCAATAACACAACGTAAAAATTACCATCACATTTCTTCTAAATTTAAACACAGTAATAATACCTTCAGCGTTAAAAATTAATATGTGGACACTAACGAGAATGACATATTTTAACCAATGACGTCACTTCCACAAACTATAATGACATTGCCTATAAAGGAAATGAACACGCCCTGTGACTTTACACAATGTCTATTAAAAATGCCTGCTAAAAGTATTCTTCACGGAATTAGTGCAGCAAGATGAGAAAAGTATAGAGAAAAGTTGGTTAGTAATATGACGTCGTGTAACCCTATATTAGGCGTACCGTACCGTGGCATGCAACGACCAACCTTATCCACCCTTTCAAAATTACTCAAAGTTAACTAATTATCTAGTCTTTCAACTATTCAGCTTTTGGGTAATGTGTTTTCGTGCAAGAAATTTTTATACCAGGAATAAGACCATTAGGAAATGTTTGGTCACTTCTAGAAGACTTTATTCTTTCTCAGCAAAAGTATATTATATGAAACTGTCAGAAGGATGTAAAACCCTGCATCGCCTAAAACGGAAAATAAATAAGTAAAGTTTTAAATTATTTTATAGGTAATAATCGTAAATTATACATGAAAAGAGAACAAAGGGTTCGTCTAATTTTCCACAAAGCGGCACACAGCAGTTCCCTTGAATACGTCAGTCCACCAAACCGCAAGGCAGCTACGTCCCTTTTCAGTAGTTTCTGGTAATTATGTGGAGAACGGAGAGCAAATTACAGTACAACAACCGTGTGCGCTACTTTGGTTTGGGCACACTATTGAATACTGTAAGAATTGCAGGAGCTGTGGATCTCTTCTGTTTTACTAATGCAGATCCATGCTCTAAGTACTTCCCATTTAAAAGAACTACTACATGGGGCACTGTTAGCGTCCAACGGTATTAAATGGCGGCTACTGAACACACACAAGAAGTGCTGCTCTTTACTTTAAGTCCCGAAACAGTGAATTCGAAGTCCTTTAACGGCAACGTATATGGAACTTGTATTCTGAAATTTTCGCGTTCGACAGAGACGTCCACACAAAACGTCTGGAAACGTTGAGAGTAATATGAAATTCTTCGAACAGTTGCTTGTTTGAAACACGTTACCAACATTCTGTATCGTGAGAATCATGACATCAACAAATTCAGTATTTTAAAACGAAAAAAAAAAATATTCTTTTAATTGTTACAGAATTCTGGACATGGCTGCACAAGTTGTTTGGATCGAAAAGCAGGTTAGATTCATCAGTTGGCTGCAGTAGTTTTGTCCCTTGACATTACCCAGCCTTTCAAGACCTTCTGTCACCCTTCGACTGTCAGAAGCGCACAGCCAAGTAAACTTTGGAAGTCCCTTGATTTCCACGCACATTGTCTTCCTTTTCTCACGAAAGGATGGCAATGATATTAAATTACTGGAGGCACCAATCCACTATTACGCCAGAGATGTATTCTGAGTGTTATAAACAAGGTTATGTTGTCCCTTTTCACGTCCTGGAAACACACAGCGGGAGGAAATGTATAGTTCCAATCATCCTTCATACCCGCATACCTGACAGGTAATATGCCGATTTTAAAGGCGATATAACTGAACACTGAACTACGTTTTGTTCCATTTTTACAACATATGGAGCACTTTAAATGAAAGGAATGATAATAAGAAATGTGTCTCCTGCTGAATCTGCTTTTATGTATCGAAGTATTTTAAGCTATCAATTTCGGTGATAGTAATACACTGTCAGGTTTATACGTACCGGAATGTTACACATGAAACTAAATTCGTCTTAAAACCTTCAGAGTAAATTTCCAAAACGCTAAAATTTTTAAATGTGTGTGTTTAGTAGTTACTGAGGTCAATCAGATGCAGTGGTTTCGTTAATCTTAACGGAAAATCAGCCGTTAGTTGCCCCGCCATAAGTCCTTCATACAAAACCACCCACATAAATCGAAGAAGTGCATCAGAGGAAAGTCTTTCCAGGGGAAAAAAAATTCGAAGTCCAGCATCTGCTGGCACGGTCTTCAGCAATTTATATTATCCCCGGAAATCTGAAGCCGGTACCAAGGGAAACAGGTTTCAAGGAAACGAAGTGAAAGTGCGAGCAGCTATGCGCGATTCGTTATTCCGGCACTCCGCAGAATTGTACGGGATAAAATGGCGCGTGCAGACTGAGGAGCACAATATCGAGTTCGTGTTTTTGACCGAGTTCGTTTATGATTGGGCTCACTATATTGGATATAGGTCCACTAGGTTTCCCTTAGAAATGTATACAATGCACATCAAAGTACGTATACGCTCTTATTTTCTTTACTCATTATCTAACACGCACTTTCAGTTGTGTATCACATGTGGCATGTGTTAATGTGTCTCTTGTTTTGTTCCGTGTTTAGTGTGTATCGTGTATCTAGTGTGCATACTGGTGTATTTTGTGTTCAGTCTGTTGTGTAATGTGTTTGTACGTAAAAGGTAAATTTCACCCTAGAACAGGACAAACAGATCTGGAGCGGGAGTAGAAATTCAGCTCTAATCTTACTTTAACCTCGGCGCTAGATTGGGATGGGTGGTCAAAGCTATGCCCCGGCCGCTTTACCCCCAGGAAATAGACCCGTTACCCATTGTACAGGAGGCTGGTTTGGCCCTAGAGCCGGTCTGCACAAATGCAGAAAATCTCGCTTCAACACCGGGATTCGATTTCCAGGCCATCCAGCCCGTAGTGAGTCTATATACCGACTATAAGCCATTCCGTCCCATTGCGTAGTACGTATTTGCTGTAACTGCACGCTATTTTACATTTCCCCAGAAACTTCATCCAGGTAAAGGTGCGTTTTTCCCCGATTAATCAACACGCTAAAAAGTAAAAACCGCTGAACTCGATTGCGATACTACTATTTCCATTCATCAAGACCATAAATGCTACATTGTTATTGTTTCTGGCATGGATTTGAAGAACACAAGCTCGAGGTAGTCAGCAACTGGCGAGGACAAGCACAAGTGTATATCTCTTTCATCAAATTTGGACAAGGAAACAAACATCCTTCGAAATCTAACAAGCTACTAGAATGATCAGTTCCCTAACGTGCGGTTTGACCTGTTGTCTTAGGACATGTTTACATCACCAGTGTACACAGTCCTCATGGTGATGCAGACTTCATGACGGTTGAGTCTGTGTGTATGCTTAACCGATTAACCGTTGGTCAGACGGGAACGGTACTCCACAATGCGAAGGAAACAATCCGCTTTCCACAGACTGAAATAATACCACAAAACACACACAGCCTCCCCTCCCCCCATATCAACATCCCCTACTGCGTCCTTTTACTTAGTGTTCTAAAAAGGTATTAAACTTTGTCTTTCGGCTTAGCCTCGAATTAGAATTTTGATCCTGAGACTAAGGGAACGTTATACGATGATACGTCATAAATATTACTTAAAATAAAGGCTACTAGTCGAAGACTAAACGTTTAGCACCGGTTTCAATAAAAGTACTCCTAGTGCCTTTAAGCTACAGTAGAACTGTTTATACTCCAGCTCTTTGTATACGCACGATTAAACTTTGCGAAAGACAAAAGATACAAAGGATTAAAAACATCGAAATTTACATATTTATTGCTACAACAGGTGTTTTAGAATGCCTGATACAATGCTAAAAAGGAAATAGCTTAAAAACTGAATCTATTACATTTGTAGCCCGATATGAATAAGTGATGAATACTAAAACACCTATATATGTGATAAACTAATTATACAAAAAGTGAACTTCAATATACTACAAATTCACAGACACTATGGTTTTTAAGGTCTAAAATTTAAAGAAGTACTAATAAACTG
>Ga0123357_10013730_pt1 | contig 10531 bp, 6 predicted proteins | sample TergutEmb28metaG_FD_89873 | JGI IMG/M metagenome (GOLD analysis project Ga0123357, IMG submission 89873) | Embiratermes neotenicus P4 segment gut microbial communities from Petit-Saut dam, French Guiana - Emb289 P4 | ecosystem: Host-associated > Arthropoda: Insects > Digestive system > Gut ...
CAACTTGATGTCACTTGCTTTATTATTTCTTTATTTAATGCTCAACATGTTTCGGATGCTAATACATCCATCCTCAGGAGCTTGCGACTTATTTGTTGAGTTATTTCATGGGTTGTATTGCTCCGGTTTGAAGTGTGTTGGTGTTACGATGTGGTTAGGCTGAGGCACTAGTGCCTCAGCCTGCATAAGGATACTCAACAAATAAGTCGCAAGATCCTGAGGATGGATGTATTAATATCCGAAACATGTTGAGCATTAAATAAAGAAATAATAAAGCAAGTGACATCAAGTTGGTCTCTATTGAACTATCAAGATGATGCACGGTCCAACAAACATAAGACGTTTTGAGTTCTTTGGTGACTTTTCATCAGTCGCTGCAGATAAATATCACAGCATGGTATTTTCTACTCAGATCCTTCCAAATCACTAGACACAAGCATCCTTTAACCTCATTCGTCACTGCGTAAACTTAAAGGAACATTGAATAGTTTTTATCTTTGCACCGTGCGTTTTGAAATCTAGGTAGTTCACTCACCAACAAATGCACTATTTATTAACTTGGTTAAAAGTTTTAAATTTACATTAAAATACACAATAATATCGCTCTTACATGTTTCGGTCTTCAATGACAATCATCAGGGAGCTCCATCGGTACCTAACTAAAGTTATATTTATATTAAAGCACTCGGTAAAATTACGTCGTTATATATATTAGGTGATGTGGCAGCATGTAGAGCGGCATGTGTGTTGTGTGCACTGTAGAATGAGTCACATTCTGCAGTGCACAGAGTGGCATGTGTTTTGTGTGCACTGCAGAATGAGTCACATTCTGCAGTGCACAAAATACACATGCCGCTCTACATGTTGCCACATCACCTAATATATATAACGACGTAATTTTACCGAGTATTTTAACATAAATATAACTTTAGTTAGGTACAGATTGAGCTCCCTGATGATGGTCATTAAAGACCGAAACATGTAGGAGCGATATTATAGTGTATTTTAATGTAAATTTAAAACTTTTAACCAAGTTAATAAATAGTGCATTTGTTGGTGAGTGAACTACGTAGAATATTGGATAAATTAATAAAGATACTTAATTGCCACTTAATATACCTGATATATTCACCAGTGATATCAAAGTACTCCGTTAAACACACTCGTAAGTGTACGCAGTCGAGTTCAAATTTCTTTGATATATTTCTCTAAAAATTCCACTTTAATATTATTCTCCATAACAGAAGAATAAAAAACCAACTAGGTGCCACTTATTATTTTATTGTACTTCTTATAGGTTCAACACGTTTCGGGCACAATGATGCAAGGTCCAATAAACATCACATTTTTCTCCATCTCGGTCTTTCATTTACTGTTCCCAAGAAGTTTCACCTTAAAATTCTTCAAAGCGTTAGATTTACCGATAAAATGAAGCAGAATTTGAAACGTCTAAGTCCACCAGCCATTTACCTGTGTGCCACTGTTGCAGGCAGTGAGGTCGGTGCGATGTGCTAGGTCGTACCTGCTGCCCATCCCCATCCCTGCACACTGCAGTCACTACCGCAAAGCTTCCTCACTCACTCGGTTTGCAGTCAGCAGCTTCACTCCCGCTATGCGCCAATCGACACTGTTCCGCTCTTTATTGCACGATTACCTTCGAGTTAATGCTGCATCAAGCAACAGCCAAGTCGTAATCGGTTCGGGTTGCAACACGGCGGATTTGAGTGTGCGTATCCTTGCGTTAGAGGCTCAAAGCATTCTCATTGCATAACTGTTATGAAATATGGCGAAAACTTTTCAGAAAGTCATGCCAGATATTAGGGTCTACTGAAACTATACACCACACAGACTCTACTTTTAACCCGATAGTTGCTATGGCGGTGAATAAATTCCCAATATTTACATAAAAACAGAAGGATTACTGCCATAGTCGTAATGGAACACCTCTAGATCCTGTTGAAACAGGCGAATTCAATTCACAACCTAACATCCCATTTTGCTATATATATATATATATATATATATATATATATTCATAATATCTATGTTTAGGTTTCGCAGGTGGTATTTTTCCTTCAGGGCGGTCAAATAAAATATTATAGGCATTTTTAATCTCCCACATGCGTGCCACAAATCTTTCTCGTAAAACTGTTTTCAGTAGCTCAGATGATAATGATAATAATAATAATAATAATAATAATAATAATAATGGCGCAGCAGCACTGACAGTCATGTCATTATTCGAAATTTGGAGGAAGTTGTGAAAATGTAAACTGTATACGAAAAAAAGGAAAACGGTTTAAACAGCAAACACCATTGTTTTGACTGAAAATATAACATAAATTGAAATAAACGAATATTTTAAAATGTATTATAAAATATAATACACCTGCAATAAGGGGCACTGTATGCAAGGTATAAAAAAAACATTAGAATGATTAATGAGTAAAAGGTTATGGAGAGACAGGCAACTGCACGAAGCCTTCCAGCAGCAAACATCAGCTCGAAAGAAGAACAGTCCTTAATATTTTGATGTTTTGCTGACCGTGCATCTCAGTATAATCTTAGTAAATGACCAACATAATGACAAATTCTTGTTTTATAATAATTTTATTATATTCCTCTACATGTTTTGAGCACTATGTGCTCATCATCAGAAGATCAAAATTGTATTATACAGCATCTGGTATTATCACACTCTTTAGGTGGCCGTCCGGTGCGCAGGTTGAGAGGGGACTCAGTCCACGGGAATAACAAGTTAAAAGACGAAACAACAAGCTGCTTCTAGTTGCTCAGTATCACGAAACGGCATGTTAAGTTGTAGAAAGTCAAGGAGAAAAGAAAAATGAAGGAAAAGAGCGAAAGATTTATTAGCAGTGGATGTGGGATATCAAACACAAATCGAAGTCGCATCCCGTAAATGTACACACTCTTAGATTTTCAGATGAGTTAATTGAAAAATTAACTTCATTTTATCTACTCCCCTTATCAGTTTTCGAAGTGATCCACTGTGAAGTGCAATCGTCGCTAAATTATAAGGACTATCTGTATTGCTTCGTGAAGAAATGTATGTCAAAGACATCTCAATCTCAGTTATTTGACTAAAAAACAAATGTAGATTAATTGCACAAATTTTGAAGATCCATTGTGCAATATCCTTTAAACCCCATTGCTATTTTTGTTCGGTATCTTTTACTTAGAGAGGGGAAAAGTAGAAAAAAGAACAGTTTCATAGACTCCACAAATATTCGTTATTGAATACTAAACATTTTACGCTTCAGCGTTCCTAGGGTTTTACTTTGATGTGCTTTTATTGAAAATGAAGGAAAAATATATTTTTACATAAGTGCATTATTATTCAAAGTGTCTTATCCAACTGCATGCTGTCCGAAGACTAATATTTATATATAAAAATGCGGAGAATAGTTGATCATTATAAATTTCCAACTAAGTATGTAGGGGTTGGCTCAATTTACAATAGCAGCAGCAGCAGCAGCAGCAGCAGCAGCAGCAGCAGCAAGTTGTTAAAAGCTTTACCCAACTTTGCAGACTCCCTCACATGTTATTTGTCTGAAAAAGGTTTATGAATTAAAAATTAAAAAATCATAATAATTCAAGATTATAATGCTCATGGCTGCCCGAATGCTCAACACGAGCATTACACCGTCGTCATTTTTATCAAACTTCTGGTTTCCAAATGAAACACTCTACCAAACAGTCGTTACCTTTTGCTTCCTGTCGCAACTCCCAATGCTTATCAATACACTCTACAGACGTGACTAAGCATAACTGAAACAACTTCTCCCTTTTAATATTTATTTGTTTAATTATTTATTCATTAATTCGTAGAATGTGACGACCGTCTAACAGCTCCGGAGAAAAGCGCAGAATTCTATTTGTAACGACGCAATTCCGAGCGGAGTATTTATGCCACCTATTAAAATAGAATTTAACGTCTCGAGGGGACTCTAAAACATCATATAACCTGCAACTGCAATGAAACTCACGCTTATGATTTGGAGTCCTCGCGAATATAAAGCAGAATTTGGTGTTCTGTTTTGGGGGAATATATTTTATACATACTGCACTCTATGTTTTCCAGTCTGAGATGGAGAGCAGAAATACGGTTGTTCTTTCATCAAATTTTATGTCATAAAGGGTCATGAAAGAATACTATTTTATCAGCTTTGTAGAAAGATAATAAATGTCTTGCTACATTGATATTTAGTGTAGAGTTTTCTGCAAATCTGTACTGCGCTAGACATTTTAAGACTGATTCTATTGTTAAATATATTGAACGAGTCGCTTCTCAGTGCAGAGTTCTACATCGACCTAACAAGAATATTCCCTTGTAAGAGAAAGTATACGTGACAAATATAAATTAAATCGTGGACAGTGCAATTAGAATCCAACGATCGATAATATAATCATCTCCAAATTCTAATACAATATTCAGCATTGGTTTTGTTTTGCAACCTCTCTTCAATCGTCATATAGGCTTTAGAAGATAATGCCTTCAATTTCCGCTCTACACAGGCTTATTAGGTCTTGGTGCGTGTTTGTGCTTCAGATTGCAGCCTCACGTTTCCTCCATGCATTCTCCAACTCATTGCTCCGTCTACACGTACGAAGCATCGTTAGAGAACCAATTACAAACAAAAAAAACTTCCAATTTACCCCACCCTCTCTCACACTTTTTCATCCCTACAAAGTCGACACAAAACTCCGCTCTCCATGTAAACTTTACGAAGCCTCATGAAGAACGGAATGGTGGTGACAATATTGGTCTTCTCCTCCCTCCTGTCCATTGACCACCTGTATTAGCTTCCTCGTTGTACAGAATAAGGATTAGGTGAAACAGGAATGGGGATATGGCTGTAACAAGCTGTGAATAAAGCCCAGTTCTAAGCATCCTTTTTCCCTCTTCGAAACGGGAATTTGAAACAAAAACCCCGTGAGCTATTTTTGCAACGTTGTTCCAGACAACACTGCAATTGCAATATATCTCAAGCATTATACTGATCATGATACTGAGTGAGGTGAAAAGAATGCCTGGGATGCTAAAAATGTAACCTTGCAAAAAGAAACAGTAACCAGGTCTTCAGTAATCCTTCATGTGCACCTGGAAGGTAGTCAGCTGGAAACAGACTGTTTGATATTCGAAAACAGGGAGTTTTTGGAACTGGTCACTGGGGAGCCTCAGTATTTAAACTATGTTTTTACCAATTGTCATTATGCTGATCAATTCAAGAGATCTGGCAATTTTTTCATTAATATATGTGCAAAAATTAGCTTAGAAAACCTGGATCCACAAGGCCACTTGAGGGTCTAAAAGTAGACGGGAACATGATATTAAAATGTACTGACGGAAAAAGAATTTGAGGATGTGAAATGGGCTTGTGCGGCTTTCACAATAAGGCCTGATGAATAGAGTGTTGATATTTTAGGTTCCATTCCACGTGAGAAAGCTGTTTTCCAAATAAATACGTAGTCAGTTGTAGGAACTTGTTTAAAAAGGCTTTTATGTATGTTGATACACCCTTTCAGTCTATCCTGAATACGGTGGTGCTCACCCATATCACTGTTTCTCAACCGATGTGCCTCGACGCCAATTCTGAGACACCCTAAAATGGAATGGGCTTCTGCAATTGCTCTGGGAACGGTTACGCCCTACTGCATTAACTTCTATATCTATGCTGCTACTAAATAACTCCATGGAGCAAATTCTTTCTTGTGCAGCTAATAGAGTTTCAGGAAGTCAGGAAACCCATGGTATATTATAGGATCCAAAGGTTCATTACCGTGTTCAAAACGGCTCGTTACATGTCTGTATCCTAAGTCAGATTAATTCTTGTTTATTCGTTCCAACAAATCCATTCCAGTCTGGCGCCCTTTTTGACGTTTCATTATACACAGCTTTTCCTAGCGAGAGAAATTACGAATTTCTCGCCCGACTCCAAAACTATAGGACCACGAACTATCTGCATTTCAGGCATATTCGACGCTATCTTCCACATCTTCATACCGTCTCCTACGTCCGCAACCTGACGATGAGCCACGTTATGATGACAGGAACCCACTTAACATGATCTATGCTACTGTTTCGCTGATGCATAATTATTATCTATTTTCCAGAGTGCGATCATTTTCATTTTACATTTTTCTAAACTGAAATGTTTATTACAAAATTTCTATAAAGAAAGAGGAGTTTACGAATGCACGCAAATAATACATACATACACACATACACAGTGCATTCCAGAGTTTTGGCACTGATTTTTTTTTAAATTGAGACACATGGGTAGACACATACCTTTCTTTTATTCAAAATAAGCTCCATTGGCATATATGCAGGTTTTGTGCAGCCGTACAGTTTCTGAAGCGCTACCGAGAATTCTTCTTTTTGGACATTCTTTAATTCATCAGTTACAGCTTCTTGGATCCCAGCAACATTCGCAAAGTGGAGTCTTTTTATCTTCATTTTCAAGTTGGGGAACAGAAAATAATCTGGCGGAGATAAATCTGGAGAGTACGGGGAGCGATAGAAGGTTGTAATATTTTTTTTGGTCAAAAATTGGAAAACACTTCCAGCTTTGTGGGCGGGCGAATTATCGTGCAACAAGAAACCATCTCGAGAGCAGAACGTAGCTTGCAAACCCAATGAATGCGGTTCAGGAGGCAATCTATTACTTCTTTATAAAATTCTGCATTTACTGTTTTTTCCTCTGGCCGGGTAGCTCATTCGGTATGGCGGCTGACTACGGGCTGGAAGATCCGGGATCGAATCATCCATTCTGCTCTGAGTAGCGATCTGGAGCGGCCGCATAGTGAGTGTTCAGAGGAGTGTAGGAGTTCAGAATAGCAGAGAGTGTTGTAAGTGAATCGCGAGTTCAGAAAGCATATTGTGCAAGTGCGTCAACAAGAGTGACAGGCTAACTACGTTGGTATGCATTTTTGACCCGCGTAGCCCAAGGATACCGGCTTATAATATGTATGAATGGATCCATGATTCATTACGGCTGGTGGAAGGAGACATCCAGATGACACAAGTGGATGGGCCCAGACGTCGCGTGTTCATCATATTCTTCAATGAAGACAGGATGAATGAGATACTATGGGATACAAATGGAACATGTGAGTACAAACACGACAATGGCGAAATTTCGCAAGTAAGTGTAGAAATAGCAGGTATGGGAACCAAAAGAATACGGTAAGCTGGTCTACCGCCCGAAGTCAAGGAGGCTACGATAAAGGAAAGCCTCTCCAAATACGGAGAAATCGTGCACATATGGGAAGAAATGTTGGCAGCCGTATATAAATATAAGGTTTTCAACTGCATAAGGATAGTAGAGATTTGACTATAGCGGGCAACGACGCCCTGATATCATATGACGGGCAACCACCGAATTGCTATCGCTGCAATGAGCCTGGACACCAGCAAGGCGACTGTCCTCGTCGAAAGCGTATGAACCCCCCCCCCTCCAACATATGGCCTGAGGTCAACATTGGCTGACATTATCTCCAATGCAACCCGGAATTCCCGTCAGAACATACCAACAAGACAGTCGGATAACGGGATTAGAAACAGGCCGGACAGCCCCTCCCGAATAGAGAACAAATCCCCGAATCCGGACATGCGTGCGCAGGCACAAGAAATACAGGAGCTGAGTAGCGGTTTGGGCAGACAAACACCTGATGCGCTGTCCCAATCCCTGATTCCAGAACATTTTACCATGGACACACAGGAGTCGATTACAAGGAGCGTCGATGCACCAGACCAGGGGAATGAGTGCGAACAACCGAGCATTATGCCACACAACAGAGATGAACAAGACACACCTGTAGATAGGGGAACAGGAGAGAGGGTAACAACGATGACACATAACAATGAACTGGAGGGGGAATCGAATAAGACGGAACGGCGACACTCATACGACAACGTTAGGGACGAGAACCTCCCCAAAGAGGGACACTCCATGGTGAGACCATCGACCAACACTAGTCGCCCAAAGAAACTAAAAACAGACTGTGATGTCTCTGTACTGCGCACCCGGAACCATAGTAAAAGATCCTAGAACCCCAGCAAATAAGCAAATGCCCCCACCCCCTCCTTCCTCTCAGACATACTTTACAGAATGCAATATACTTACAGGATATTAACTTTGAACATAAACGGGATCGAATCTCACAATAGAAACCGCATGTTGGAAGAATTCGTTCACCGACATGATGTAGACATAGCCCTACTGCAGGACGTCACGGACGGTGACAAACTGGTTTGTAAGGGGTACCACTCCACTATAAACATAGGAACTACAGGCCGGGGCACAGCCATTCTTCACAAGCTAAACATACAGCTCCACAGAATAGAACGCATACCGTCTGGGAGGGGGACAGCTGTGTATTTTGATGACACCTGTATCGTAAACATTTATGCCCCCTCAGGTACTGTAAAAAGGGCCGAAAGGGAGGATTTCTTTAACTCAGGCTTATTACGACTGTTACCCCTAAAGCTAACAAAATTAAACTTGGCTGGAGATTTTAATTGTGTAATTAACAACAATGACTGCACTGGCCAGCGTACCTGTAGTAGAGCACTAGAAAGACTGATTAACGGCCTTCGGCTTAAAGATGACTGGGATACAGAGACGAACCCACACGTATACATCCAATATACGCCAGCCGGTGCGGCACGTATAGACAGAATATACCTGTCAGAAGACCTGTTATGCAACAAGCAGGGTGGGGAGACTATTGCCGCAGCCTTTACGGACCATCTAGCTGTACTCATTCGGATCAAACTCGCGACACCTATAATCCTTAGAGGGAGATGCAGAAGGTGTATGAACACATCCCTTCTGAAAGACGCGCCATCTCGAAGGAAGCTGAGGGCAGCGTGGAACGAATGGACGAAGCACATTAAGCGATACCCGGATATTATGCATTGGTGGGTACACTATGTGAAACAGAAAATAAAACTACTATTTACCTAAGAAGGAGCAGAGGAATCCTGACCGTTTCAGAATGGAGGATTTTTAATATACACTAATTTATGATGTTGTGCGGGATCCGGGGAAACACGCCGACAAGATGCTCAAGCTGAAGAGCCTTAAGGCAAAAATCGTCCGGCTGAACAACACTTATCGACAACAGGTGATGTTAAACACCGCTGAACAGGACAGAATAGAAGAAACTCCTTCATTAGACCACCTTATAAAAAATAGGAAAATGCAAGAGAACCGAATGATCAGCACGATACATGATGACAACGGAGTGACGCAGGGAACATCCCCAGCGATACTGAAGGCCTTCACGACACATTTTCAGAAAGCATTCCAATCTATTGACGTAAAAGAGGACTGTATGGAAAAAGTATTACAACATGGCATACGACCTATACCACCTGAGATTAACTCCACACTGACTGAAACCATAACTGTGGGCGAATTATGGAAAGCAGTATCCCAAGGCAAACCACACAAGGCGCCAGGCGCAGAGGCATAGGCCTGGAATTTTACGGATCGGAATGTGACGTTATCAAAACAGAACTTGTACAAATAATGAACTGCTTGTTTTCAAAAGACCCAGTAATGGCAAAATAAGTAAAAGGACACGTTGTTTGCATACCCGAAAAGCCATACCCAGTACGTATAGAGGACTATAGACCAATGACACTATTAAACGCAGACTACAAAATGCTAGCGAGAATCATAGCTAACAGGTTGAAACCAATTCTACAGGAACTAATACACCCATAGCAACATTGCGGGATTCAGTGGACGTCTGTGATTGAAGCTGTTGTGACAATAAAGGACGTTATCGCACACACGGAAACGACAAATAATCCACTATGTGTAATCTCCCTTGACTTCCATTCGGCTTTTGACAGAATATCACACCGCTACTTGGAGGAAATCCTTCGAGCATATGGATTTGACGACCTATTCGTAAGACGCATCATGGGACTATACAGGAACGCAACATCTGAGGTTCAAATAAATTGTTTCTAATCAAACTGTTTCCAATCAATAGCTCGATACGACAGGGCTGTCCCCTCAGTGTGCAGCTCTATGCCATATGTATAAACCCACTGCTACAATCTGGAGACGGCAAACACGGGCGCCAGGATAGGACGTGGGAAGCCAGGAACAGCCACTGTTGCGTATGCAGATAACATAACCGTTTTCCTGACGGAGCCGGATGAGGTACAGAGATTTCAAGAAATACTCCACATATATGAAGAAGCAACAGGAGCGGAAATAAACATGGATAAGTCTAGGGCCCTAGCGATAGGTGGATGGGACGCGACAAAGAGGATAATGAAAATTTCATATCACGAGGAGATAAGAATTCTGGGTTTCAAACTTACCAACAGAAGTAACATATCGAACAAGGAGAACTGGTGCAGAGTCATATCACAGGTAAACGCGCTGCAGCCCAAGATGCATATTATATGAAATTAAGTCTTGACAAGAGGATCCGGTTCGTACACGAATATCTGCTGGCAAAAATCTGGTACTCGGCACAAATA
>Ga0123357_10013731_pt1 | contig 10531 bp, 2 predicted proteins | sample TergutEmb28metaG_FD_89873 | JGI IMG/M metagenome (GOLD analysis project Ga0123357, IMG submission 89873) | Embiratermes neotenicus P4 segment gut microbial communities from Petit-Saut dam, French Guiana - Emb289 P4 | ecosystem: Host-associated > Arthropoda: Insects > Digestive system > Gut ...
ATCAGTTGTCATCAAGCTGTATACAATAAAAGTATCACCTAAATAACAAGAATATCCAAGAACATTCTGTTTAATGGCTAAGTAGAGGATATCAATAAATTTAATGGACTGTAAGAAGATTTCAGAGAATATGGCAGAGTAAGGGGCTCCCACTGCCAGGGCTCTATTTTTTGGAAAAATTTTCCATTGATCGGGCTATTGGTATATATATTTTTTATGTCTGAGGATGCCAGTCTTGTATTAGAATCTATGGAATTTTCTTCTAAGTCTTGAATTAACTGAAGGGTATTATTAACATTAAATGCATACTGTAATGAAATAACTTGGGTTAATTTCTGTATAAAGAAGTCTGCTAATTTATATAGCCAGGGACCTTCTTCCTACTGATAATACATCTCATAGGATTTTCAGGTTAATGGATCTGAGACCATTAAATTGTTTGTGCACCCTTCATTCCATTACCTGAAAAATGAAGCTGGCCATTTTACATAAGTTGTCTTCATACAGACTTCTACACTGTATGGCGATGGACCACCTGTAAATTATTCATCACTACAAGGTTTTATTTCTCTTCTGACACCTGCACTTCCGTGATCCCGTAAACTCCTGCCAATAAGCGACCAAAGTTTAGTGGCACCGGTTGTTTGGGTGCCACATATGGGCCATGCTCACCCACATACACAGCACTTTAGCAGAGTTAAGGATAGCAAACAGGTTGATGGACTAAGGAAAAGTATGTGCCACATTTATCTAAGGTCCAAGATAATATTTAAAAGGTACAAGCTTTTTGAAATGATATAAGCTCTTGCTTTAATAATGCAACTGTGGCAAAAGCACTGTGATTCTAACTTCAGTCTTTTCTAAATAGTTGGTAATATATTACCTTTTTTTCACCAAGGATATGAGTGCTGTCCTCACCAATGTCAGGGCATGTAGTAACTAAAACTTATAGAGTAAATAATGCTTATACTCAGAATATAAAGTCTAATCACGCATTAAGACAATAAAAGGTGGGGAGTAAAAATCTGAACATACAGAAACAGTAACAAAATACTTGCACATCACACTACCAGTTGTAGTTGCCATACATTCTGGTAAGAATGTGCAGTAAATTTCGTACCTTTGTATGTATACTATTCTGCCTGATACAGCTGCTTCCTTGAGAAAATAAAAACTAGTTCCACTGGTGAAGAAATTTCGCACCTTTTATGACACTTGATCACAAAACACTATATATTTCTAATCACAGTGTTTCAAATTTTCTACAATACCCACCTGTAGACTTGGAGTACAGGTGAATATGTACCATGAGCGTGACTACAAAGTCTGACACACATACCTACTGGAATTTAATGATGCGCTCAGAAATAATGTATGACAATCTAAATAATATTTTCAAAGCATTCCTAAATAACCTTCATACTGTAGTCTTGTGGGTTGCTACACCATGTAGTCTGGTAGGGGACCAACAGAGTTTTGGAGAAACCCACCACCACCATCTGTATCTTGTACTCCGAAGATGGAGGCAGTATTGTCCTCCAAAATATGAGTACCAACCTACCACACAACATGGTGCTATGACCCAGAGGATCAGACTATGAACCTTTACCACTGCCAGCCCATCAAATCCCATGAATAATAACTTACTTGACTGCATGCTTTAATATGTTTATAACATGCACAATTCCAGATAGTACTCAAATGAATCATTCTGATGCAAAGGAACATTTCTCATTGATATTGTTTGCATAAATTGCAAGACTTTCTAGAATAAAGAGTAACATACAATTTACTTTCATTTTAATTTCACAAAGCACAGTTTTACTCACACAGACATAAAGGTAGAATTCACCCTAGAACAAGCCATGAAGGCTCAGAAGGGGAAGGGTGTTCAATGCCACACCAGTGCTGCTGTATCTCCAGGAAAGACCCAGTACCCACTGTACAGGAAGGTCAGTGGGCCCCAGGGCTGGTCTGGATGGGTGCGGAAAATCTCGCCCCCACTGGGATTCAATCCCTGTATCATCCAGCCCATAGCAACTCGCTGTACTGACTACGCTATCCTGGCCCACATTTTAATCACATGCAAACTCTAAAACCAAAAAGCCTTATACGTGTGCCATACGCATGCTTCATTGGAAGCTACTCATTCATGGTGGAAGAAAAACAAATTCTAAATTACTAAAGCCAGACTATCATAAAAAAAAAAGATAGAAAAGACTTAATTCTAGTACAGGAAAAACATCCTAATGTGCCTGTCATTCTGAGATATAGTTTACTAACTTGAAAAGAGCGAGTTTATAACTGCAGCATTAGGAACAATTAAGAAGGCATTATATTAGAACCTTCAGTTGCTCCCAGGTCACCCATCGGCCACAGGGCTACAAAGATCACACTAATGAGCACAGCATATATCATTTGTAAAGAGCTGGGGTAAATCACTTTTATCTCTTGTTGAGATCTGGGCTTACCAGAAGACTGCAACCTAATATCCAATAGGTGTGAATAAATTTAAAATAAATAAATAAATTAATTAATTAATAATAATAATAATAGTGTCACCACCCAAAATGAAACAAAGATGTATGGCCTTACTAAAAGTGTCCCTGTTTAAGCAATACAGTGAAGTAAGTAAAGTCTGTAACACATTTTGAATTGAAAAAGGATACGGAAGACGAAGAACCCAATATGCACTCTGTGATAGTTTCATTGGCTGCTCACAACCAGTAACAAATATAGGGCAGGGTGATGGAGCTGGCTGTACTCTGGGATTCAGCGTAACATGGATTGGTGCCTTTGGTGTTACAATATGTATGCGCATCAGCTGTGCTATCAACGGCTTCACATTCCTGCAGGAAACATACCAGCAAAAACATTTCGCTTTCTTGTGTACCTTGCCAAAGTTGCTTCAATTAAAAAAATCCATAAATAATTTCAACAGAGTTCCCAAATTCAATAAGACACAGTGGAAGTGAGTTCTGAGTAGAATACACAAAACTGTCCCTCCTTCTTCACAGATATCCAGTTCCTGTAACTTCTGTAATGCAAATTTATACACCAACAACACAAGCAGTTCAGTCCATAGGTTAAGATGCTAGACAAGTGCCTTAATGATCAAAGACATAAAACTTACTGAAGTCCGAATAATTTTGCTGCTTTGAATTGTAAATGATACAGATAGTAACTATTGTGACTACCGCTGTTATGCTGTTTTGAGAACAAACTTACATCGTAAGAATATATTCAAGTTACACTAATGTAAAGATAAACCTGAGCACACAATGAAGGCACAGAGTGGAAAGGAGGTATAGCGCCATACATACTCAATCTCAGTCAGTTTCACTGACCAGCTGCTTTAACATTTGTCACTCTATAAGATCATATGCTGGCCTGTAAAATATACTTCCAAATCGCTTAGCATGCCAAATCCTGGTTTCTGTGTGTTTACTTCGCAGCAATTTAAATATCCTACGTTAAAACAGAGAAACTCAGCCTGTCACATGATACAACCAGCATTTAAATTTTCTCCTAAAAGCCAATCCTAAACTCCCAATACCCAAAGGACAAGGGCCTGAATGAACTCCAGATTTTGTCTGGACATTTTGGAGAAGACAAATGTTTCTTGTCCCTGCTGGAAACCAAACTACAATTCCTTGGTCATCCAGCCTGTAGTTTAGCCCAAAATAGTTTACATTAAACTAATCAGATATGATCTTTGAGTTTTTCACTGTCATCAAGTTCAGGGAAGACCGGAAGAACACAGACAGAAGGTGTTTGAGAGCAGGGTGCTGAGGTTAATAATTGGAACCACAGGGGAGGGAATGATAGAGGTGGGCACAACTTTATTTTGACTATACATTGAATATTATTAGCATGATAAACCAAGGAGAATTAGTTGAAGCATGTAGCCAATATGGCAGGAATCTGAAATACATACAAAATTTTTGGTCAGAAAACCTGAAGGGTAAAGATCTCAACCCTAAGGATAGTAACCAAGTCTCTACTAACTTCTCAAGCTGGACCTTGCTCTGTGAAGTTACTCTGGTCATATTGGCCTACTACTAACTAAAATCAGATTTCTCTAACAAATCTTAGCAAAGACACTAACAAAAAATGTCATCAACAGTTTCAAAAATAAAATGTGTAACTACATACACATTCACACTGTCACTTTCAAGTATTCACCTTACACACTCCATGCAAAGTAAACACAAGAATCAACAGCTTACAGATAACCTGTATTTTTCTCAGTCCATGAGATAGTCTCGTCATGACCTGTAATGTCTCACCTGCAAGGACATGGGAAATACAGTGGCATGTCATTGCTGGTCACTTTGTTGCCATTATCCTTAACCAATCCTGAGCCAGTAGTCTTTAGAACTTTGTCAGGAGCTGAACACATGAAACGGTGACCTCGGGGACACTCGTATTCAACACCCACAAAGATCTTCACCACAAATTCTGACAAATCTGAAATATAAAATAATTCACATTAACTGGATTTGTATTTATCATAATCTTTACCTTCATAAGCAGCAGTAACATGAAGATTATATACATATGAAGACTTGAACACATTTTGTGTATCAGTGCTTGTCAATCAATTTCGTTTCAAAAAACCACTCCACCTGCTACGCCTCCATTTGGTTCATGGTGACTAAGCTGATGAGTCACATACACATACAGTTGCAGTGTGATGGAAAACGCAGGTTACTACCATCCAATGGGCACTTGGAGAAACTATGGGGGTTTCTCTCATTGATAATGTACACACATTATGTTTAAATCTTTTCATAAAGTTTTCATTCACAAGTAAGTTTGTAAACATAGTTTATACACATCCCGTACACTAAACGGGGACTTTTTTTTGACAGTGCTTATATTCAGGGAACTGGGACGATTGAACTATGAGTTGAACAACCATGGAATCATGGTTCGAGAAATCGCAGTCTGATTCCTGGCAAGGGCAGAATATTTTTCTTTTCCCCAAAGCACTGAACCTGGCTCTTTGACCCATGTTCAACCCCCAGTCAGTGGGTACTAGGACCTCTTTCCCTGGGGTAAGGCAGTTACGGCATTAAGCTAATAGCTTACCCCAGTCTAGCACCGAGGTTATTCTGGAACTGTAGTACTGAAATAATATTGTATTTATGATTAAGCAATCCTATGTGTTAACAAGAATACTAATCAGTTATATGCACTGAACTTACTCACAAGGAACATTTACTCATGAAAACAGATGTGATGTTTATGGTTTGTGTGCTGACTGCATGTGAACTGGCCTAGTGATCTGTGTCCTTATGCTGGCTACAGAATACTGCAGCGATTAGTTTGTAATTAACTCTAAATTTATCATTCAAACATATGCTTCCTGTACATTTTTATAAATATGGAATATCTTGAGTATACTCAGAAACAGTCATTTAATTTATGCACAGAATATTCACAGTATTTCGTCTTGTATTGTACCAGTATCCTGAATGATTTAGCCATATCCTGATGTTTCTTGCATTTGGCACATCTAGTTTTGAAGTTCCAGCCACGCATTGTTTCCTTGATCAACATATGTAGAGCCCACAGTGACAGTCACACAGTGGTTCTTTCATCAACAAGTGTGAAGGTCACACTGACAGCCATGCAATGGTTCTTTCATCAACATATGTGGAGCTCACCGTGATAGCCATGCAATGGTTCTTTCATCAACATATGTGGAGCTTACAATGACTATGCAATGTTTCTTCCTGCAGCTAAAACCTGAACCTTTTCAAGCAAATCTCCCCATTACTCGAAGCTGTGAATGCAGTTCACCATACTAGACACGTTCATGGAAATGTGGCAATTGTATCACAGCTCACATTTTTTAAACGATCAAATAAACATGATATATTACTCTCTGCATGCCAACTATCTGCCAAATTTAGAATAAAATTAGTCTCAGAGGATGTACTTGTATGTCTGTAACATACTCTATATTTACACAACACAATACGTTACATAAACTATATTTACACACCACAATACATTACATACACTATATTTACACAACACAATACGTTAAATACACTATATTTACACAACACAATACGTTACATACATCTATCAAACTGAAACATTTAAAATATAAGAATAATAGCACAGAACACATTAAATTTCTTATAAGACATGTTAGTATGTCAAAATTGACAAACAATGAACATGTATTTATACCTTTATTTCCTCCTTTTCCTTTACGACCACGTAATAGAGCGCCTGAATGCTGATTCGTCACTTGCATTTTCCCTCTTGAGCCATACTGGTCCCCAACACTTGGCCACCCAACTCCTCGATCCCTAAACATGATGATACGTTTGTTACACAACACATAATAATAACACAGGTACATTATGTAAACAGAACAAAGATGTATAACATATTCCATTTATCTACTCTGGTCAGTCAGAAATAAGTTCATGTGGAGTTAAGTTCATATGTAAAGCGCCTACACTGTTGGTGCCTGTACCTGGAAAATTCACTGCCTAAAGATTATCATCTGTTCCCATTGCTGAAGCAATAGCCTTGGTGGCCACATTATTTAAAACTAACAGCAAGATTTAAATATCTGTGACACAATGGCTGATAATACAGGACACAGACTTCTATGAACAGGTAGTGGAAAACTGAGTGCCAAAATATAAGAGGCACAGTTATGGTACAGACTGACATAGAATAGTAGTGCAATAGCAGCATACTGAAAACAGGAAACCCATTCCATATACATCATAACTTCTTTTCTTGTATCCAAGAACCTCATATATGACAATGGTATACGCGTATATTTGCATTTGCATGCGTGTGTGTGTGTGTGTGTGTTAGTCACATACAGTCAATTCTATCCGTGACACTGCATCTCAGAACCTATTAAAGGCAGTGTAAAAATGTAAAAACCACAGTTGTTTAAGGGTGCTCAGAAAAAATAATGACAGTCCTGCCACATGCATAGGTTTCAGTACAAGTCAGTTTCTTGGCCTACTGTTTTACAGCACTCCCACTTTGTAAAAACCTACTCCTTGAAGAAAACCCAAAATAGCACCATTTTTAGGTGCAGGAAAAACCCATCAACATGCACACAATTCTTATCATGCTTAGGGAAAATTCAGCATTCCATAATACTGCTGCTATTACTCTACATAAAAAATCACAATCTACTCACTGTGTAGTTTACTGCACCATCATGCTAGTCACAATTATTTGGTACAGTAATTTTTGACTTCATATAAAAGACCATTCTTATCAAACTGCCACTCAGCATAGATCAAGGGAGTCAGTGTTCAATAACTCTCCCATAATGATCATCTTTCATCTGCTGTGTGTAACTAACAACTTCAATAACAGCAGTCTGTGTATTTTTATAACTTCTTATTGTAGTGGTACAATTAGGAATGTAAATAATGACATTTAAAGAGTTGGCAAGCTACAGAATTTTTCAGAAATAGCAATGATACATTCATGAACAGGCACATAGTCCATTTAAATATATGAAAACCAATAGCTTAAAAATGTAAAAAAATAAATTAAACAAAAATCATTAAAAACTATAATTCATGATTTGAACGAAGTTATCCAGTTGTGTATTGATTCTATATATTCACTTTATTCATATATATTCCAGTCAACACAACTATATAATAAAAGCATAGGATAAAGCAACATGTTTCGACTCAAAAAGTCATCATCAGGCTAAGCTAAACCACGAAGTTCCTTACAATGTGGCTGCGCGCATTTGGGATTCCAGATGGCTCACAATTTTGTGCTGTGATTCGTACCATGTACATAACATAACTTATATATATTATACTATTTTATTAGGGTCAAGTATGTGATGTGTGCTATTTCCTGGGGCTGTTGTTCACTGATTGGGCTTCTGGTTGTTATGTCCGTTGTGGTGTCGCTATAACACTAGTAAACTACACACTGAGTGGTTTGTGATACTTTAAGTAGTGTAATAACAGCAATATTATGGAATGCTGAATTTTCCCTGAGCATGATAAGAATTGTGTGTGTTGGTGGGTTTTTCCTGCACCTAAAAATGGTGCTATAACTTATGCTTTTATTACATAGTTGTGTTGACTGGAATATATATCAATAAAGTGAATATATAATTCATGAGTTAATCACTTCAAGATCTGGCCATTATTTATGATATGTTTCCAAAACTACAGCCATCCCATAGCCCAGCAGCTTTAACACTAGATCTCATTGCAGAATCCCCCACTCAACACCAGAAGATGTGAGATTTGAGACAGATGAAGTGGAACATAAGCAGGGTTTTCTCCAGCTTCTATTGGATCCTCCAGATTGTTAATCCAAGAGATGTTCTGCACCCACCTATCACCACACTCTGAGGAATGTACTAATCCTAACTAAGTGGCATATTATCTTATCTTTAGTCATCTAGTTTCATTCCATTAACCCTGCAGTGGGTTGGTCACAGACTAATCAAGACATTTTACATACACAACATAAAGACGGACAATTTTTAGGTAAGGCATCCCAGTTGTGTTTTCAATACTTACACAATGTATATAACTTGACTGTCTAACACAAGTTTTATTGCATAAAATATATGTTTAAAAGACAATTAAAACATCATGACAGATACATGAGTCGGCTTTCTTCCTAACGAGATCTTGTATTTGAAAACACTGCAAACTGTATATCAGAAAATCCTCTAAGTCACAGTCTGAAGATGGTTTTAGGAAGAAAACCGAAACATGTAGCTGTTATGATGTTTTAATTATCTTTTAAACATATATTTTATACAATAAAGGTTGTGTTAGTCAAGTTATGTACATTCTGTAAGGGTGCGTACACACCAACAGAGTTGAGTCAAGTCCAATCCAGTTCAGTCAGACTCACAAAGACGCGGCAGTGACTCTGTGGCTTACTTAATATGGAAGCCGTGGCAGTGCATACACACCAGCTGAGTCGAGTCGAGTCACACAAGTATTGCCAAGTCATGAATCTTGATGCCGCATGTTCCATTTTTGTCAGTCAGACTCTAGTGATTGGGCGTGACAGTTGATATCTTGAGGAAGAAATGGATGTGGAAAAGCTTATTCTTTTAGTTAAGGACCATGAGGCAATTTACGTCTTGCGATGTGAACACCGAAATCATGTCTTACATTGATGATGATGATGTTCATTAACAACCACTAACAACAGTAATAATGTTCTTATTGTTATTAGGCCTTCTATTTAAAGTTTGTACACGTTATTTTTGGTGCAGTAGAGAGTGACAACCGACTTTCAACTGGCTTCAAATTAAAGATATTGTAATGTGTTTGCAGTGTATCATTATCATCATCATCATCATTCTTTTAATCAAGGGCTAGATGAAAGAAGGCAGTAATAAAAGTAACGGAATGTGCTACTTCAAGTATTTTCTTTACTGTAAGTTAATTATATTCAGATTATGTTCGTGGCTTCAGGGTAAAAGCTTCATCCCCTACAAAGTACTGTGGGATACTTATGCTTGTACGTGGAACATTTCGAATTAGAGGAACATTTAAGTCACCAGAACTAAACGCCTTTCCAAAATTGTCACATCCATGGGCTCTTGTATCAATCAGTGTGAAGCAGCAGTTTGCATCAGCCACACCTAACAAGTTCATTGAGTGAAAGCTTTTGTAATTAAAATACAAAGATCTTGCACTTGGTGGGCATTTGATGAGACAGTGTTTCCCATCTATGCTTCCTATGCAATTAGGCATTTTACAAATTCCATTGAACTCATCTGCAATTCGCAGCCATATATCTCAAGTAGGGACTGTTTTATATACATTGGTTGCAGTATCTTCCAAATGGTTTTTCTGGACTCACGTATGATGCCCTGTACTGTATTCTTTCCAACCCGAAAAAAGTATCCCAAAGACGCAAGTAATTCCCCATTGGCAAGACACCTGAAACAGACTTCCTTCCTCAGACTCCCAGAAATGGACCTAAGAAGTAATTATATGAGGGAAAGAAGAAAATCAAAAGAAAAAATATCAGGAAGTGGGGCTACAGTGAGAGGGAAATGGCCATACTATGGTGTCATGAATTTTTTGGAGTACTACTTGCAGTGTAGAACTATGGAAATGTTTCAGAGACAGTAACTGCAACTGAAGTTTCATTCACTGATCCAGATGAAACTGAAATCAGCAACTCTGAACAACTGGAAGGAAAAAATATAATTCACGACCAGAAAATGGAAGGAGGGTCGAGTCAAAAAGAGCAGCCACCAGGAATTAAAAGAGGAGGGAATATGCAAAAATCAATTGCTGTTGATATAGGCAGACAATACTTGGACTGCTTGAAAGAAATCGGTAATGAATGGAGAAGATCCTGGGTTCGAATATCCGTTACAATTCTAATTGAACAAAAAAGACATAAGCTACTCTCTCTCTCTCTCTCTCTCTCTCTCTATATATATATATATATATATAATTGAAGAAATAAAAGGTAAATAGGAGTAAATAATGTTACTATCTAGGACACTAACTAAGAAAAGGGG
>Ga0123357_10013732_pt1 | contig 10531 bp, 10 predicted proteins | sample TergutEmb28metaG_FD_89873 | JGI IMG/M metagenome (GOLD analysis project Ga0123357, IMG submission 89873) | Embiratermes neotenicus P4 segment gut microbial communities from Petit-Saut dam, French Guiana - Emb289 P4 | ecosystem: Host-associated > Arthropoda: Insects > Digestive system > Gut ...
CGTAGGTTTGTAGTAGTCCTTTCATGAAATTTGTCATTAGAATAACTGCTGACCCGAAGTAGTCTTACATTACTCGGCGAGGTCTAGATTTAACAAAACATGCTTTGCAGATCCCAGCATTAAGTGGCTGTGGTCTTGCCCCTACATTGTAAATTCGTATAGCGGTGGTATTACCATTATTACGGATAGAAAGAATAAAATTTTTAAGTTATTTTTTTAACTAGCGAGATAGTGTATAATAAATTCCAAGAAAATTCCCCATCTGTTTTGAAAGTTGTTAGATGGTACAGGTATATGATATACCACTAACACGGAGTCAACTATTTACGTAATATTTTAAGCGAAAAACAAAGGTCATGTGACGAAATGGATAACCATCGACTATTTCGACTGAAAGGAGTTCAGAAATGCTGCATTAGAGGACTCTCTAGGAATCGTAATACGAGAAGATACTGCTTGGGGCACCCGGTATACACAGAATCAGGAGCAGTGTATTGCAGGGTTGCAGACGGCAGCAGGCGGAGCATCGATTGTTCACTCATTCATTGCCACAGCTCGTCTCCTCCTCTTCTACGTACGTCACCCGCCAATTATCAGCCCCTCCCACTCGCAGTCGTATCATGGTGAAGGTCCGCACAGCTGTTACTGCATCTCTTGTAATGTACTGCCGATAATTCTCAGCAAACTAATTGCCTGCGTGCAACAAGGGATCCATGCCGAACATGTCTCTGTGAGGCTAAACTACTGCATTTAGGCAAGTTCGAACTTTGTTATTCCAACATGGACGTCGGTAAGGTTAGAACTCACTACTTCTTTGGTATAAAAGCAGCTGAATGTCGTTCAACAGGTCAAACAATGGTCTGCCTTCATTGCAACTTGAAGTATCACTATCGTTTCTACAGCCTTTTGCCGCTTGTCCGGGTGTTCGGCCTAATGGAGAGATGTTAATTTAAACAGGAATCCAAATAAAGTATCTAATCAATGGGTTATTTAGGAAGAGATAAGTTGTTTTGTATGGGTGTGAAACTTGGTTGCTTACATTGTGGGAGGAACGTAGGCTGAGGGTGTTTGAGAATGGGATGCTGAGGAGAATATTTAGGCCTAAGAGTGACAGGGTTACAGGGAAGTGGAGAAAACTGTATAATGAAGAGCTTAATGATCTGTACTCCTCACCCAATATTGTTCGGGTGATCAAATTGAGAAGAATGAGATGGGCGGGGAATGTAGCAAGTATGGGGGAAAGAGAGGTGTATACAGGGTCCCGGTGGGGAAACCCGAGGGGAAGAGCTTAATGATCTGTACTCCTCACCCAATATTGTTCGGGTGACCAAATTGAGAAGAATGAGATGGGCGGGGAATGTAGCAAGTATGGGGGAAAGAGAGGTGTATACAGGGTCCCGGTGGGGAAACCCGAGGGGAAGAGACCCACTTGGGAGACCATCAAGGCGTAGATGGAAGAATAATATTAAGATGGATCTTCAAGAAGTGGGATGTTATTGCATGGACTAGATCGATCTAGCTCAGGATAGGGACAGGTGGCGAGTTGTTGTGAATGTGGTAATGAACCTTCGGGTACCAAAAAATGCGGGGAATTTTTTGGCTAGCTGAGAACCGGTTATCTTCTCAAGAAGGACTCTGTTCCATGGAGTTAGTAAGGGAGTAACAGGAGAAGACGCAAATCACAGAACAAGTGTTGGGAAGGATATTTGTACCTGCCACAAGGAGAGACTGGTGCATGAAATAACAGGGTAAGTGACGAGAATGACCAGTGCTGCAGTGGTCAAATAAACGGGAATGAGACGGATGGAGCAAGAAGAAGGCATAGATATACGCCAGTTTACTTGCTAAACCCTGCGCGGTAAACTCCACTTGGTCGAATTCAGAGTTGATACAAAAAGAAACTGAAATGTATGTCACCAAGAAAATTTGATCAGAATCATCTATATCAAGACAGAGATGTGTGTTGTGGATTGTGGTTATGGTAAACCATTCATAAAGCACTTAGTTTCATGCAGACAGCTTTGGGTTTCAGCTGGCTGTTGTGTGCATTAGGCATCCTCCGATGTAAGGATTTTGTAAATCCGTAATGAACACTCGTAATTAGAAGGGGAGACAGGTGAAATTCTATGTTGTAAAATTGCAGACGAAAAGAACGTGAGCAAAAGATACGTACGCACGCATGCTTACAAAAATACATACATACACAATACATATACGTGCATATTCTGCATACATAATAATATATTCGTACATATACACTTGCATATATATACATACATAATACATATACGTACGTACTTATATAGGCTTACATATATACATACACATACACTTATGCATACATACGTACGTACATACATACATATCCACACATGCATACACATATACATAAGTACATACGCTCACAATACGTACATATATATACATATGTATATAATAATATATATATTACATACATACGTAAATACATATATACGATCACACATACATACATATATACATACATACACACATATATACACACATACATATATAAATGCATACATAAAAACACACGTAAATACATACATACATAGATACATACATACTCACACATACATACAAACATATACATACATTCGCACATACACGCACATATAGTACATAAATAGATACGTACGTAAATACATACATAATAAATACATATATACATGCATGCATACATACATACATACATAATATATACATACATACAACCATTCGTACATATATACATAAAAACATACATATATACATGCATACATACATACGTACATATTTACATACATAATACATACATGCATACATACGTACGTACATACATACATAAATACATACATACACACGTAAATACATACATAATAATACATACATACATGAACACATACATACGTGCATACATACACACATAATATATATACATACATGCATGCATACATACTTACATATATATATACACACATACATACATACATACATACATACATACATACATAAATACATACATACATACATATTACATACATGCATACATACATAATACATACATGCATACATACATAATACATACACACATGCATACATACATACATAATACATGCTTACATTCATGCATACATACATACGTGCATACACACATACACACATACATACATAATACATACATACATACATACATACATAATACATACATGCATACATACATAATACATGCATACATATATACATACATAATACATACATGCATACATACATACATACATACATACATACATACATACATAATACATACATGCATACATACATACATGCATACATACATAATACATGCATACATACATACATACATGCATACGTGGTACATGCACACATACATACATAACACAAGGGAATGATAAACATAAAATTTCCGTCCTCAAGCATTCATGTTCCAACGGAAGTCCGTGAGCTGCTTGTGTAAACGTAGCAAAATGCCTCATAATTTAAAGAGTATTCGATTTTCGCTGGTTGTAGGCAGCGCCTCGTTTGTCAGCCAAGAATAAATGGTCCTCTGCCCAGTAGCTCCATGCGTAAACTTGACTGATGTTCCACCATGTATACGTTCATGGGGGCTTGCTACCACTCAGTAAAACAAGTGGGTAAGTTACTGTCTGTAGTGGACCCTGCTCTGTGAGGCTCTCCTTGCAGCGACAAGAACTGGTGGAAACAACTCGTAACTTTGGTGCCCTTGATTACATTTTCTTTCATTATACGACACTTGTTCTTCTGTATGGACTATACCACACCGGGAGAAAATCTTCGGGGAAAATAAATAAAAGAATAAAGGAGAAATTTTCGAAAAGAAGAACCTTCCACCTTTTACTCTTTCGTTAACAGTCTTAAACGGTGACAGAATAGGCTACTGCCACCGGGTGACAACCCAATTGCAGTTAATAAATATTATTATTTATTATGAGTACCGAGAATGAAGTAAATGAGAAATGCATGAGACTGTTGACAAAATTCGGTATAGTAGAAAATTTGAAAGAATTTGGATTTCACTATATTATCAAAATTTATCATTATAAATCATGACATGAAGAAGGGGACTGGGTTAAACTGGCTGAGAACAGTGTGGGATTCTGTGAATATGTTAATAAAATTATAATTTTGTAGAATCGCGGAGCTCCTACGAATGGAGAAAATACAGACTTCAAGGAAGAAAACCCGGGCCATGAAATATTGGTGTATAATGCCAGAGAGATAACCAAACAGAAATTCGAATTTCGTGCAAAGAATTACGTGCGGTTTCCTTTGAGGATGGTTGCTGTATTTCAATGCGGAGAAGTGAAATATATGTATCAAAAAACACAATCTGAAATTGAATTCTGAATCCCCGAAATCCCCATCCTGTTGGCGAACGTCATCCGCTTAACACATGTGATGACAAAAGCACTACAGTTGATACTTCCTACTCAAACAACCCACGAGAAAAATACTAAGAGGCAAGTTTCAAGAAAGTATTTTAAAACACATTATTTTGTGACATTTGAAGTTGTTAGAGGGATGAATGTGACGAGTGGTGTCTTTTGGGATATGACGTCGTGTAGTTTGGTAGAAATATAAATATGAACTAAATATTCTCCATATTCATGTTTTAATGAATATTTACGCAGTAAACCAACAAATTCAACACTGTTAAAAAATTCCTTAACATATATTAATATTCAGCTACGAGGGTGAGTCAAATGAAAACCTTAAATATGTTTTACCTCGTAATTTATTGAAAACCAAAGGTACACAACGACTTCATTTGTCTATGTAGTAGCCTACTGCCACCTGTCGGCCACTCTTCAAACCATGAGGATCACTGTTGAAACTTACAAGACAAACGAGCTGTTATCGCACTTTAAATATTTTAAGTTGACTCTCCCTCGTACATCTTTCGGTCGGTTTTGCGACCGTCATCAGGGTCTGTACAATACTACTGACAAAATACGGCACAGCAATTTTCCAAATTGCATAAGTGAAGCCACTTAATGTTACAGGGAATATCTCAAGTGCTTCCAATGATCTTAAGCACTCTGCCCTCAGGAACACATATTTTAGTCACCTAAGCGGTAGGCAACTATAGTGACAAATATTTTACCACGTACAAATTTGTGTGTATATTATACTGCTAGATGTATACACAGCAAATGCTACTTCTATTGAAGAGTGTATACAAACTACGTGCAACTAACAAAAACACAAACACGCCCAATTTCTTTCGTTTTTATCAGCAACATAAGTTTTATCCGTTTTTTATAACAACATATTATGACATTTTACGGCGAAACGGAGCTTTTAAGATATTCTCCTTAACATTAAGTGGTTTTACTTAAGTAATTTAGTCAACCTTTTTATATTACCATTACTCTTTTCGTTGCACCCTGGTGATGGTCGCAAGAGCGACTGAAACATGTATATGAATATTAATAGATGGTAGAACATATTTTGTCAGCATGCATTTGTTGGTTTACTACACACGTGTCAACATAGAGACGCTTCACTAGATACTGTTACGTTATCAGATAACAAAATCTTGTTTAAAGTCGGCACAGTTCTGTCCTACAAAGAAAGGCGTCACGCTCCAGAAGGCGGCAAACTTCAAAAGATTTTGTGTGAAAGTAACCACGTTTGTAGTTTTAGCACCGTACAATCAGAGTACAAGGTGCCGTACCCAGAATATCATCCAAATTTGAGGTCCTTCAAAATTAAAGTCTCAAAACATGTCATTTTCCCCCATATTCTTGCTAACAGTCTCATGCTAACATTATAAGAAAATTACCCCAAAAACTTGCAAGTGTTCCTATACTTGAGTCAAAATCCGTAGGAAATTTCTGCAATGTTTTCTGAGACTAATTTTAAATTTCACCCTTGTTACTGCAGCGTTGCAGAACGGTACGTTTCTCGCAGATGCGCAGGGGATCGTCAAAATGTTGTGGTATAGCGATGTGCATTTCAAACGATGGGATATTACTGAAAGTTGACATGGACTGGTCTTTCCCATCCAACACACCGCCCACAATTTGCCCGCCAAGCTGTTATTTATGGGAAAAGGATTCGGAGTGATGACGAGGCTACTGAAGAAGTGAAACACAAAATTCAAATTCGTACAAGAAAGGCGATAGATACTACTGTTTCTCTTTGGCGCAAAGTTATTTAAATTGAAATAATGTGAAATACCAACTTCATGCAACAAGGTAATTTTATTGATGTATTCTTAGCTCTACATGTTTCGGGCGTATACGCCCGAAACATGTAGAGCTAAGAATACATCAATAAAATTACCTTGTTGCATCAAGCTGGCATTGCATATTATTTCATGAAGAAGATGCACGTTCAAACAACCCTCAAGCTATTTAAATTGATGGCGATTTGGAAGAAAACTGAGATATATAAGCCTATCCAATGTTTATGTTCAAAGAATTATAGAATAAATTACTAGCAAAAGAATTATATAACAAAACGTTTGTGGAAACTTTCATTATTATGCTATTTTCTTTAAGCATGAATTTTCCGACGCGTTAAATGCTGTACGGAAGGCTGTCAACAGAACACAGAAGAAAGTTTTAATCACGCACCCCACTTCGGATACCACAATACGAAGCTGTAAATCTCTGTCCTAGTTCTTCGTACAGAATATTCATCAAACAAATGTCTCCCTCTACTGTTTAGATGTTCTTGTCTCGAGAAATCACGCGCAGCATCATAAAGGGCAGCCAAGCGGGAGCTGTGTGAACAAATGGAAACAAGAATGACCTGGTATCTCAGTTATGTTAAGTTTCCTGCGTCGTTTGCGAGAAGTAAATGAGTAAATTCGCGAGAGTGACAGCATGTTCGTCTCCTTCTTCCTTCCTTTCCTCAAACCACATTTAAAAGTTTCGGTTGAACGTTTTATGCATAGCTCTAGATTTGTCGGTCAAATCTCTTTTCTGATTGCTTACATTTCACGAGAAAAACACTTACACAATAGTGTGACATAAATTTATAAAGTAGTAGTAATTCCTTACTGATGTTTCGGGACAACCTGACGGTCCTATCTTCAAGGGTAAATTTTTCTAGACTCTTGAAGATGGGACGGATATTTTGTCCCGAAACGTCGGTAAGGGATTACAACTACTCGTTACGCAATAGTCCAGAAGAGTACAGTTCTCATAGACTTCACGGCGGAAGCTTGATATCACGTAGGAAGAAATTATCTCCTTATATTCCTTGATTTTCTGCACATCTTCCAAAAAATCTACGAAAAAAAAAAAAACATTATGGCAAGCATAACTAACAATGTGGTCTGTCATACCGAGGGAATTTTGGATGAATATTCAGGCCTCCTGGAATGTTATTGTGTGTCGAATTGTATATAAGAGTCACCGAACCTCTCATAGTACCTCTCTGCGAGTCTCTAACAATGCACGAAATTTGGGTACGTGAAACCTGCGTTTCGAGGCGAGTATCCGGAGAGAAGGGAGAGGAATTAACAGGAAGACATGAAAATTGCTAAAATAGGTCTATATTCTTTGCAAAATATTAGCAGGATAAACAAATCAAGTACATTTCGGTAGACTGGGCATGTTTTTGGGCAAGGGTCCGATGAGAAACACAAGCAAATGCGATACTGTGGTGGGAAATGGCTTTGAATAAAATATTAAAATAGATAGATAAAATAACTTGTAAGAATATGTAATGAATTTTTCTGGCCCTTCATAATATCCAGTAGAGGAATGTGGTGAACATTGTATTGAGATTGGGGCTACAAAAAAGGCAAGGGTTTTAATCTCTCACAGGCAATTCTATTAGTAGTTTATTTTCATAAATACGTAATGTTAATTCATTTCTTTGATTCAAAGCTGGTCAATGTGTTATTTGGATTGACCGAATGCCGATGTAGCAACAATGAATGACTAGATCATACAGGTAATTATCATTAAAGGTTTAATAAGTTACGTGTAACAAAAAGTGTGGATAAACCATAAAAAGTTATTTTCTGCTACGATACCAGTGATAATAGTTCGGTTGATTTGTGAAAATGACCAATAAAATACACATTTTTGTATAAATTTGATTTTCAAGTTATTTTTCGAAAAAATGTACCAGAAAACTTGCGTCTTATTTCAATCTAATTAAGAACAACCTTCGGTTGAGCGCTACGTTCATCAGGATGAGCGCTACAGTCACCAGGATGAGCGTTACGGCCATCAGGATGAAAGCTACAGTCATCAGGTTGAGCGCCACAGTCACCAGGCCGAGCGCTACAGTCATTAGGATGAGCGCTACGTTCTTCAGGATGAGCGCTACGGTCATCAGGATGAGCTCTACAGTCATCACGCTGAGCGCTACAGTCAGCAGGCTGAGCGCTACACTCATAAGGATGAGAGCTACGGTCATCAGGATGAGCGCTACGGTCATCTGGATGAAAGATACAGTCATCAGGATGAGCGCCACAGTCACCAGGCCGAGCGCTACAGTTATCAGGATGAGCGCTACGTTCCTCAGGATGAGAGCTACGTTCATTAGGATGAGCGCCAGGGTCATCAGGATGAAAGCTAGTCATCAGGATGAGAGCTACATTCTTAAGGATGAACGCTACAATCTTAAGGATGAGCGCTACGGTCATCAGGATGAGCGCTACGGTCATCAGGATGAGCGGTACGGTCATCAGGATAAGCGGTACGTTCAACAGGATGAGCGCAACAGTCATCAGGATGAAAGATACAGTCATTAGGATGAGCGCTACGGCGAACAGAATGAGCGCTACAGTCATCAGGATGAAAGCTACAGTCATCAGGATGAACGCTACATTTTTCAGGATGAGCGCTACAGTCATCAGGGTGAAAGCTATAGTCATCAGGATGAGCGCTACGTTATTCAGGATGAGCGCTAAAGTCATCAGGATGAAAGCTACTGTCATCAGGATGAGCGCTACGTTCATCACGCTGAGTGCTACGTTCATCAGGATGAGCGCTACGGTCATCAGGATGAGCGTTACAGTCATCAGGCTGAGAGCTACAGTCACCAGGCTGAGCGCTACAGTCATCAGGATGAGCGCTACGTTCTTCAGGATGAGCACTACGGTCATCAAGAAGAGCTCTACGTTCATCGGTATGAGCGCTACAGTCATCAGGCTGAGCGCTACAGTCAACAGGCTGAGCGCTACAGTCATCAGGATGAGCGCTACGTTCTTCAGGATAAGCACTACGTACTTCAGTATGACGGCTACGGTCATCAGGATGAGCGCTACAGTCATCAGGATGAGCGCTACAGTCATCAGGATCAGCGCTACAGTCATCAGGATCAGCGCTACGTTCATCAGGATCAGCGCTACGGTCATCAGGATCAGCGCTACGGTCATCAGGATGAAAGCTACAGTCATCAGGATGACAGCTAAGTCATCAGGCTGAGCGCTACAGTCATCAGGATGAGCGCTACGGTCATCAGGATGAGAAATACGTTCTTCAGGAAGAGCGCTTTGGTCATCAGAATGAGCGCTACAGTCATCAGGATGAGCGCTACGTTCTTATGGATGAGCACTACGGTTATCAGGATATGCTCTACGTTCATTGGGATATGCGTTACGGTCATCAGGATGAACGCTACAGTCAGCAGACTGAGCGCTACAGGCATCAGGATGAGCGCTACAGTCATCAGGATTAGCGCTATGTTCATCAGACTGAGCGCTACGTTCATCGGGGTGATCGCTACGGACATCAGGATGAACGCTACATCCTTCGGGATGAGAACTATGGTCATCAGTATGAGCTCCACAATCATCAGGCTTAGCGCTACAGTCATCAGGATGAGCGCTACGGTCATCAGGATGAGCGTTACAGTCATCAGGCTGAGAGCTACAGTCACCAGGCTGAGCGCTACAGTCATCAGGTTGAGCGCTACGTTCTTCAGGATGAGCGCTACGGTCATCAGGATGAGCGCTACAGTGTTCAGGATGAGCGCTACGTTCTTCAGGATGAGCGCTACAGTCATCAAGATGAGCGCTACGTTCAGTAGGCTGAGAGATAAGTTCATCGGGATGAGCGCTACTGTCATCAGGATGAGTGCTACAGTCATCAGGATGAGCGCTACGTTCTACAGGATGAGCACTACGGTCAACAGGATGAGCTCTACGTTCATGGGAATGAGCGCTACGGTCATCAGGATGAGAGATACAGTCACCAGGCTGAGCGCTACAGTCATTAGAATCAGCGCTACAGTCATTAGGATGAGGGCTACAGACATCAGGATGAGCGCTACGTTCATCGGGATTAACGCTACGGTCATCTGGATGATCGCTACAGTCATCAGGATGAGCGCTACGTTCTTCAGGATGAGCACTACGGTCATCACGAAGAGCTCTACGTTCATCGGTATGAGCGCTACAGTCATCGGGCTGAGCGCTACAGTCAACAAGCTGAGCGCTACAGTCATCAGGATGAGCGCTACGTTCTTCAGGATAAGCACTACGTACTTCAGTATGACGGCTACGGTCATCAGGATGAGC
>Ga0123357_10013734_pt1 | contig 10530 bp, 4 predicted proteins | sample TergutEmb28metaG_FD_89873 | JGI IMG/M metagenome (GOLD analysis project Ga0123357, IMG submission 89873) | Embiratermes neotenicus P4 segment gut microbial communities from Petit-Saut dam, French Guiana - Emb289 P4 | ecosystem: Host-associated > Arthropoda: Insects > Digestive system > Gut ...
AAATTGTGTATTTTTCCAAGAACTGTCTGTATTATGGGAAAAATATTTTAATTTTAATATACTAACTTGGACATAAAAATTATACAGAAATATTTTCTTTTAAAGCTTGTAATCTCTCTGTGTTAATACACTTGGAGTTATTGGTTGCAAAACATTTTTAAAAAATGTGGGCTTCTGGACTGGCTGTCTTCCAGTCAACTGATTGACATTGGTTCCAATAGTGTAATTGGAAGAGAAGTGGACAGAATCTGAGCCATGATATTGGTATCTATTGTGGTACACATGGATTGAATTTAAAGTCTTCAGTACAGAGAGAGAGAGAGAGACGAAACTACACTGATGGTATTGATTCTGTCCTGAAGAAGCTGTGTTTCTCTTATTAAAATTGCAAAAATAAATATCATTTTGGAAGAATATTCTCAGTGTACCTGAATAACTTGTGATTTGTTAGACACAGTATTGCACACACATGTGAGAGCACACACACAGACACACAATACCAGCGCCAGAAATGGTGGGAGGTTTTAAGTTCATTCATTTTGTGACATAAACACACAGAAGAAAATGGAAGTCTGGTATCTAAATTTTTTGTTTTGGTACCCAGGTTCAAAGAAAATTTGTAATGCTTTGTGTTTTGTTGTATGTTGGATGCACATTCTGTTCCTTTAATCTGAGCTCATACTTCAGAGGGAACACATTCTTGCTCTTGTATTTTATGCTTCAATCACAACTTTTTCCTTGGCCTCAGAACATAACATACCATACAGGCAACAAAAGTGTGACTTACTGAGTCAGAAAAAGGTTATGCATATAGGAGAAGGTAATGTGGAAGTTCTTTTAATATCATACCTATTTATGTAGAAAAGAAATTAAACTAAATACCGTCTTTTTAATAGGTGCCTTTTGTGCCAGTGGTTCCTGCAGCGAGCATTCTGGTAAACATTTATCTAATGTTGAAGCTAGATGCTGATACTTGGATCAGGTTTGGAGTATGGATGGCCATTGGTAAGTGCAGTTTGTTTCAATTTGAATAGTCAGTGGCATGAATGATGGACACTTTCGGTAGATACAAATGTGTGAGTGAAAAAAAAATATTGCAAGCTCCCAGTGCTTTTTATTTCAAGATTCCACATACAGTGTGATAATAGCAATAAGAAGTGATGTCACTGGCAGTGATAACACAACCCTCTCCACCACTCCACTGCTGTTGCCACCTGTCTCCTCCTCCTACTACTAGTTCTCCCACCACCACCACCATCATGTGAGATGGAAAGAAAGAAAAAGGGAAGATGGTGTTGGTGTTACATAATTCTCCAATTACTTGTTTATTCTTTTATAAATATTCTGATGTCACAAGAAGGAACAGGAAATTTGAAAGTGTGTGTTATTAAGAGAAAGATAAAGGCACTAATAGTTGATGTTTTCCTTTAATAGTAGTGACTGTTCTGATTATGCCTGTGGAATGTGTACATAAGAGGCTTTAAAAGAGTGAGGAATTAAGGATAATGTATAGCAAGGAATTGTTTTAGACTAGGCACTTATTATTGTTAGGTAGTGCAGTTTATAGAGGATGCTTAGTTTCATTAGAGAAGTGACTAGTGCTGTTAGGAAGTTGCAGCTTGTACAGATTACTTATTACTGTTAGGATATGGTAATTTATACAGGGTGTGTAGTGTTGTTAGGAGAGTGCAATTTTTACAGATTACTTAGTACTCTTAGGGTGTGGTAATATATACAGATTGGGTAGTTGTGTTGTGATAGTGCAATTTATACAGGTTACTTAGTACTTCTTGGATGTGGTAATTTATACAGGTTATGTAGTGTTGTTAGGATAGAGTAATTTATTCAAGTTATTTAGTACTCTTAGGATGTGGTAATTTATTAGGTTACGCAGTGTTTTTAGGATAGCACAATTTATACACGTTACTTAGTACTTTTAGGATGTGGTAATTTATACAGGTTATGTATTGTGGTTAGGATTAGCGCAATTTATACAGGTTACTAAGTGTTGTTAGGATAACTTTGATGTTTTGCATCCCATTGTACTATCTATATTCATAAATATTACTCATATACATGGCCAAACACAACTTTTTAGTAATATATTAGAGTTCTGTTGGATGGCGTGTAAGTGTTATTTGTTAATTGTTTGGATAATGCAGTTCAGAAGATTAAGGGACAGACTACTAACCTCTGTGAGGCAGATAAAATGTCAATTTTATATCTTGATGGCAAGAGTTTTCCTGGAAAAGAAAGAACATTTTAATTACTTGCAAGTAAACACACAGAGACCAGCATTTTGTATGCTAGGCCATTTACCAGTGCCTTTTAATATACCAGCATGTGACTGCTTAGGATAATAAAGGTTAAACTGATGGCTTGTAGAGGGAAAAAAAGTTAGGAATACAATAAAAATTTCATGAGTGTTATGTTAAAATATTAACCCAAAGGAAAATTGAGTTTGAGAAGACCTCTGAAATGAGAGAAAGGTTCTGTTTTTTATTTGTAACAGGTCACAACAGACCTAATACTGGAATGGGTATGAATGAGTATGGTGGTGGTGGTGGTGATGGTGGTGGTGGTGATGGCAATGATGACAATCAAATGGGATGTGTGTACAGAAATCTGTTGTAAAAACCAGTTCAGAAATGGATACTTGGAAGTGTCTGAGTATGGTGTGAGTGGTGTTAAACCACTTGGCTTCTGCATGCTGACTGCAGTTAATTGTACATATTTACTTACTTTTATCCCCTAATTATTTAAAGTCATTCATGGCACTTCTTGTATCATATTTTAATTAAGACACCACAAAACACAAATGAATTAGAATAGTTACTACATGTTAAGTACAAGATGCTACAGGATTAGCTTTTGGTTAAAACTGCTTCTAAGGCAGCATGAAACAAGACTTAAGTGAATTTAAAAATGAAGTTAGAGGGACCTTAATGGTTTCTGTGTTGTGTGTTCTATGCCAAGAGACACACACAACAGGTATGAAGAAATGTCACAATTTATGAAAGAGTTTTAAAGAGTTTTACCATTGTATCACATGATTTCAAAATCAGTATGACTGTTGACCAGAATGTTTGTTTTTAAGTTTTTATAATTCCTCTCTAGAATTCTCTAAGTTTCTTTTTTCCAAATAATTACATCCAAAGCAAAATACAGTGAATACATGAATGAACTTTAAAATAAACTAAATTATATCTAAGTGTATGTTTGAAATTTAAATTTGTGATGTGCTTTAAATAGTTATTGAATGCATTATTCTGAAACTGGAAAATCACTTCATAGTCATGCTACAGGTGTTAAGATTACATCTTTCTGGGATGCAACACAATGCCATCATTGTAATAGTCACTGCCATTATTATGCAAAATCAAGAAAACAATAATCTATACTCAGATCACAGTCATCTTGGATGTGATGCACTGTGGTTTCATAGACAGGCTCTCCCTGAGCGATGGTACTTGTCTACCAAGCTGTATGATATAACACCCCATATGCTCATGACATGATTAGTCATTGTTGAGAGGAACCAAATCATGTGTAGTATGTGGACTACCTTGAATTTGTGACTAGAGCCCATTGAGCAAAAATGGGATCCACTGCTTGTCCATATTGTTAAGATAGGAGAAGCTTGTTTTATGTGAGTGTGCACATGCACTGTGGATGAAAGACACAATTGTGTTCATGACATAAAACTGTGGTAGTTGAATACATTCCTGTTCTGGTGAAATCTTTCATAGGTGTGTAACATCTAACAACTCTTCTGAGAAATGTTATGATTAGGTGACTTATTGAGGAAACCTGTTCAGTCTTTGACTGCAGCATGTGCTTTAGGTTACATGTCAGTGCAGTAAACCAGTATATTCTTTTCTCAAACATCACTTTTCTACATAGGCCTCTAGATAAGTGAGTTGTCTGAGAGATGCTTATTCTAGTCTGAGACAGCAACATGTGCTTGAGTTAACATATTATAGCAGCAAATAAGTGTAATCTGTGCTTACACCTCTTCTGCATACAACCCTCTCTGTTTACTGCTGAATTAATGTATAATTTGCACTGGGGAGCATCAGAATATTGTGTAAGCAGAAACGTGCAAGTTAATGTAAGGAAAAATTTCAACGGAGACCTGCTGCATTTTAGAGTATGAGGTTTGCCTGTGTATGTGTGTGTGTGTTGCTTCTTGCATGTACCAAACAATTTCATATTTGACACCAAAAAGTGAAGATATTGTGAAGGAATATTAATATCCCGCAGCTATGAGATTATTTTACTTTGAAAATGGACGTAGAGGAGACAGATCTTGAGTTTGAAATGTTATTGTTTTACATAAACAAAGACACATTTAAAAATTATCTTGCCTTCAATTTCTAAATGTGCTCATACTAATGCATTTTAATTCATTTGCAGAGGGCATTCAGTATTTAAAAACTGACCTTTGTTTTATTTTCTTGAAGGTTTTGTTATTTATTTTCTTTGTGGTATGAAGAAGATCAAAGCAAGTTGCTTGGATAATGTCATGATGGATCATCAACCTGCCAACAGAGTGCTTAATGAGGACTCTCAATCTCTTAAGAATATCAAAGGGAAACATGAGCTCTCTGAATCCCAAACAGCCATTAGAACAGACTACAAGAATCCAGAGCAAGGCATCATGACTGTGATGGACAGTGATGTGACAATCTATGCGACCAACAGTGCTTTATTATCACAATGTGACAGTGTCTTGCATCCAATCCTGGATTCAAAAATGAAGAGTGATGATTTTCAGTCAGTGGCACACATCAATAACTTGGAAAGTATAGTGGAATGCAATGCTGTAGAGTGTTTCAGTAGAGAAGCTACAGCTGCTGATAGTGATGCTCATTACGTAACTGAACTTGAAAGTGAAAATTCAGTTGTTACTCATACTGCAGCTCTTTCCAGTATAGATAAAAGCTCTGGTATGGAGAAAGCTACTTTGTCCACTGTGCCTCATGTGTCTGCCTCTGTTGTGTTTCCTCCTGCAGATGTTTCCTTGTCCTCAGAATGTGTTCAGACTGTTGGTGTAAATGATTTCAAAAAGTCACATAGTGTTAGAAGTGCAAGAAACTTATTTCCAAATGTCATTATTATTTCTCATGATTCTGATGACGAAACTTCAGTACAAGATACACAGGAAGTTCCAGAACGTGGTGAATGTGGGGTAGATTTTGAAACTGAAGAGCCCAGAACAGTATCATCTCCAATTTTTGACCAGAGGAAACCATTTTCGGATAATCAAGATAATCTTGCTGGTCTTAAACAAAATACAAATATTAAAGGTTCAGAGATGAATACAGATCTGAGAATGCAATCCACATTCTCACAACCACTTCTTCCTCCACCCCCACCCCCACCCCCAATGCCACCCCCACTACCCCCACCTTCTGCAGTGACTGATTCTTTGGCTTCCAGAATTTTGTCTAGTAGAGTATCAGATAGTAGTAATGACTTAAACACAGTCCTTTTCAGAAGTAGCAGCATTAGGAGTAAGACTGAACCAACCACACCAGTTACACCAGATCCACGTTTTCTTCTCAGTACAGGAAGTTTCAAATCATCAGACTTTGCTAGCAAGCTTGAAGCCATGCTGCAGAAGAAAGTTTATAATGCAAAATACGTCACAGTACACAAAAACCCGCAGTTATTTACAGAGAATTCAACAAGTTCTGGGAATAGTGATGACAAAGGAAATGTAAATCGTCATCAGACTGTGGTTGCTACAAATGCAAATGAAAGAGAAGAAGCCGGGACTGATTCAGTAGCAGAAAGTAAAGTGATACAAAGTGAGGCAGATGAAGAATTTTTAGACAGAGAAACAGAGTTGGCTAATATCAAAGGAACACTTGAGAAGTTTTTTGCCAGTCGTGCCAATACATCAGTTCCAAAAGTACCACCAAGTCAGCCAAAATTGGCCACTGTGGTAGCTAACAATGATGAGATTAAACATGAGAATGAAGATACAAAATTTGATTTTAAACAACGTTCAAAGAACCACTTGCTTAATGAATCAGTAAAAGATGAGAATAATAATTTTGAAGTGGTGAGGAAACAAAGGTTATTAATGGGTGAAGTCCTTTCTTCACTTAAGTTTGTTGTAAATAAAAACAGAGCTTATTCAGAGACTGAGAGTGTCTCATGATAGTGGAGTTAAGTATTTGAGGACTTAACACAGCTTTCAGAAGTTCCTAGTAATGTACGACAATGAGTTAATATTATACCTATTTATCACCACAAAAGTACAGTTATTACAAATCCCCATTTCTAAGTTAACTGCAGAAATGAAATGAAATGAAATGATGGCATAAATGAATTGTAAACAGTTATTGTTTATCTTAAAGTTATATTATGTATATGTATTCTGTGTATGTATATACATACATTACATTACACTGAACTATGCTCTACTACATTACATTACATTACATTATGTGACATTACATTGCATTACAGTACATTACATTATATTATATTATATTATATGACTTATGCATACACATACAAATACAGGATAAACAAAAACTCCACACCATAAGTATGACCAATAATGGATAAATCTACAATGCAACACAAGGCAAAGTTATTATATGAACAATGAAATTCTGCAACACGATTTATAGCTTACTGCATTTGGAAAATTGAAGAAAATTTTAAGCTGTCCAGCCTATGGTTCATTGCACTTGATGTCACCTCACTTGTCTATTCACGACTTCTGAAGTGACAGCACAGCAAGTTCGCATGCAGTCTGCATGTAACTAACTAATATCTTTTTGTACATTTTGAAGTGCCAAATAGGTATAATGGCTCAATTGACTTGTTTTGAGATGACCAATGTGCACCTGATATCTGGCAGAGCTTATGGCAGTGAATTGTGAAGAACATCATGTGTTCAAGAACAATTATGCATCTTCAAATACCAGACTGAGATTTTCCTGTCTTTGATAGGTGGCTTAGGGATATTGGTATATATAATGTGCAGCCAAATAATCATGGGTGACCAGGATCAGTGCCAACACCCCAATAAGGATTGATAATCCTTGAGATAATATATACAAATCCACAGACAAGCAAAGGAGAATATCTATATGTGACGGATTTTCAGACTGCACAGCGTGCCGAGTCTTACACACACAACTCTTCTGTCCGTAACATTCATATTGAGAGCAAGGACCTCAGCAAACTGGTTATCCTCCCACAATAATTTCTATGAGTTTCTTAGAACATGCCTTGGCAATTCTTTGTTTTCATCTTTAATTATATTCACTGATGGTACAGGATATTCAACATATGGAATGATCAGTATGCATAACGAGTATGCACAGATGACAACCCACATTGTACCTTGCATTCCATGCACAAGCAAGAGCTTTCTCTAAATGTGTGGGCAATCATTGCAGGAGACATGATTGTTAGACCCTACTTTCTCACCTGTATGTGAATGCAGCCGTTTTACCACGATTGTATATAAAACATCCTTTTAGAGGTACTGCAAGATGTGCATCTGTACACCAGGATTCATTTATGGCTTATGCATGTTGGCACTTGACCATATTTTCTTCTTGCAGTTCGTGTTTACAGCACATTGGCTGGGACTAAGTGGACCAAAAACATGGAACTGCTTGTTTCTCTGATTTAAATCCCTTAGACTTATTTATGAGGAACTCTAAATACTGCAATTTATACTACAGAAGTGAATAACGTCCAGATTTGCAAAAGCACATACAAAACTTTATTGAGACAATTTATACAATAACTTAAATTTTCCAGCAAGCAAGACAGACATTGTTTAGATGTGCAACTTCCAGTATTGAAACTCAAGATGAACACTCTGAGCGTATTCTTTAATCTTCAGGACTCTGTGATTCACAACACGTTCTTCAGAAAACCATTATTCGTCTAGTTTTTATTTTTATTTCTTTTTCGTAGTTCCACCCTTTGTAGGTTTGGCGGAGTATTTTTTGTTCACTTTGTTTACACACATGCTTATGTTCATGATATTCCAGAAGTAACAGAATTTATGAACTGAGCTACTGATATGGAATTCCTGGAGTCTGCAATGTTGGTTAGTTGAAAACCATGGCAAAAGGATAAACAAAGTAAAAGTTGTGGTATTTAATGGGAGTACAAGAGGTCAGTTAAGACAAGAGCAACACACAACCAGCAGATGATTTTACTTTTTTCTATAGAAGTGGAAATGGTAGTCCTGAATTAGGAAGACCCTTTTAATTTTAGACTATAGGTTTTCATAGTGGTGTTGCTGAGGATTTGTGTCCTCTGATATATAATACTTTCATTGGGCTAGTGGTTTCCAATGATTTGAAGGATCTTCACATCCCAGAATACCTGAATCATAATTACATCAGCATTTAACACCTTGCCAACCAAATGATTTTTTAATTAAATACCCCCCAGTTCCTGGATGTTTAAAATGCTTTGAATGTTCAACCCCATAACCTATTCTTACTTATGGTTTGACACTGTCAATTATGCTCCTGAGCACCAGACTGCAGAAACTGCATATAGATAGTCTAGTAGTTCATCTCAAAACAAGACCCTTTTTGAAGTGGAACAACACAGAATTTACGAAAGTTTCTAGTTTCACTTCAATTCTTATGTGCAGCACACACTTTACACTGTCTTACAGGATACTTCATTTTTCCCTCCGTAGCACCGACAATTTTTTCAAGTTTGTGTATTCTGAAATCACCAGAAAGTCTGTCTGGCGGGTCCTGTTTTGGGCTCCTGTCTCTGGCAATTGAAAGTCGTCAGAAATTGGCACATTTCGATTCTGGACTTCTGATATCCAGGACCTTCCTACCTCATGCAGGAATTTCTTGTACTTTATTTCGTTTGTATTTAGTCTCCTGTACATAAAAAACGCTTTGAAGAGCACACAGTTTAGCAGATATAGTACCACCTTTTTTGACCATTTTACACTTTTCTTCAGAACTGTGTAATAAATGAGGTTCTGGTTTGCCCTGTCTATGCCCTTTATGAATTTATTGTACTGGACAACAGCATAAGGCTTCTTTATTACCATGTTTGTTTTCCTATCTTTCCTCCCTTTTTTTACAATTTTTGTGTCATGGATCATACCTATCATTCGCACAAGTCCTGTCCTTCCACACTTGCACCATTATGTCACCTTTCCTTCAGAATGCTGACTGCCCCTTTTTCAAGTGCATGCCTTCCCCTTCTAGGTCACGTGGAATGCCCCTGTTAGCCCTCACAGTGCAGCAGACTCTCATGTTTCTGTTTAGCAATGTCTGAGCTAATCTCACACTGTTATAAAAATTATCTTGATAGATGTGAGAAAAAATGGGTGTGGAAACTGTGGGGTCAGTGGACCAGTAGAGGATCACAATTGTTTGTGTGAACTAGATGCGGGGACGTCACTGTCACCGTCCAGACTTTCATTGTCACTATAATCAGAGACATCAGAACGTGTATCCACATATAACTCACACAAAATATCGTCCTCTTGCAGAACATTCCTACGCACAGCCATGATTTCAATTGGAGGAAAACAGAGTATCTGAATGAGTGGTTCCTTCATTGCAGTTTTATGATTCTAAAAACAGGGGCTCATGACCGGTATGTTTATTTGTAACTTGAGACCCCAGCATCCTGCATTAAGCTGTCGATAAACTTAAAGTGAAAAGTGAGCCAGACCTACTGACAAACAGATGTGCAAGACATCGTGTAAGAAAATGTAGAAACTCGTGACCCATCAACAATGCATGGGATAGCAATCATGAGTTTCCTCGTGGCCCATTGACAAGGTGTTCAGAAAGTATAATATGTTACGATAGAATTTCATATGATGTGCAGTGTGGTTACAGGCACAAGAGTGTTTTTCTGAATGCACAAAACCCATCTGAGAATAAAATGGCACAAAAGTCATGTAATGCAGAACTGTAGTGTATTTGTGGGTATGTGGATGTTATTGCAGAAGTAGGGAGGAGTGATATCATCTGACAGTTCAGAGTCATAGATTGTGTAGTCAGAGATGATAATTTGGTTACCTTAGTGAAATTTACTGTATCAAAAATTCTACTTTTCTAGATTATAATGTTCCAACGTGACAAATTTTGAAATAATTTGGACTTCTACTTCTAACATGTAGAAACACAGTCTGACTGATAAATATAAGACAGAATTTAGTGTACTGGATATCTGACCCCAATATACTCTGATAATTATCCCTGTCTCTTGGTTGCAACAGTGAAGGTGTTACCATAAAAAAAAAATTAAAAACACAGAAGCATATGGAGAGATCCAATATCAAGAAGTTAAATGATGAAGTCAGATAAGATTGTGAATCTTCTTCCAATTTGGGGGTAGTGAGGAAACTAGAAGTGATAACATGACAAGGCTATATTCATGTGTACGGCAGTGCTCATATAAATTAATGCGAAGTATGTTCTGGCATTATTGATCACTAGTTTCTTCAGATTTTCAGAATAATCTATTGTCAGCTTCTCGTTTCATCTGTATTTTGTG
>Ga0123357_10013736_pt1 | contig 10529 bp, 9 predicted proteins | sample TergutEmb28metaG_FD_89873 | JGI IMG/M metagenome (GOLD analysis project Ga0123357, IMG submission 89873) | Embiratermes neotenicus P4 segment gut microbial communities from Petit-Saut dam, French Guiana - Emb289 P4 | ecosystem: Host-associated > Arthropoda: Insects > Digestive system > Gut ...
ACAACGGCGGCGGCGGCAAAGGCATGGCCATAACTGGTCTAATCCTCGGTGCTGTTGCCGTTGTGATCGGCCTCATCGCGACTATCGCCATTTTGTCGGCGGCGTCATCCTAAGCCCGAAGCAAACGACCGCCAACTGAGTCTCGGCTCGGCTGGCGGTCGTCTGTTTTGTGCCTACGACAGGTTCAGCTTGCGGCTGATGAAGTAGCGGGTGATGAGGAAGCCGGCCACGGCCAGCACCAGGTACTCGACGCCGAAGTAGCTACCGAAGATTAGGCCGGCTTGGTTTCCAGTCGCCGCGTCGATCGACGTTACCGTCGTCCCGTGGTTGGGGGCGCTGAGCGTCTTGCCGAACAGCACCACGATCACCCCGAAGCCCACCAGGTTGATGGCCTCGAGGGCGAAATAGACGATGAGGTAGGCCAGCACGCTGCCGCCCAGTCGGTTGGCCTTCAGCAGGTTCGGCCCCACCGACATCGCCGTGTAGAACATCATGACGTTGACCAGCAGGCTGATCAGGATGAACACCAACCCGCACACCAGCCAAACGCCGGGGTGGAACCCCTGGGCTGCTAGGCCGCGCCACACGTCGCTCAGTTGCGCGATCCAGTCCAGACGAACCAGCGCCAGGCTGGCGCTGGCGATGACAACCACGACACTCGCGATCGTCCAGACGATGGCGGGTATCAGCTTGCCGAGAATCTGCTGCGCCGGCGTCACGGGCAGCGTGAACCACAGGTAGCCCTCGTCACCCAGCATGCGGTAGAAGCGCATGACGATAATGACGAAGGTCAGCAGAATCACGGCGGCGGCGGCGATCCAGAACAGCAACCCCAGCAGCGCCGAGAACACCAGCCCCAGCCCGGCAGCGCCGTCTGGCCTCAGCGGCGAGATCGCCGCGTCAATGCCGGCCAGGACGATGACGACGACGTAGGCCAATAAGAAGATGCGGGCCGTCGCCTTGAACTCGTATTTGATCAGTTTGCTTAGCATTTGAATGCCTCCCGGAATACCTCGTCGACGCTCTTGCCCGTCTCTTCGCGCATGGCGTCTGCGCTGCCCATGTACATCAAACGTCCCGTGTTGAGGAAGATGACGTCGTCCAGTACCTTCTCGATGTCGGCGATAAGGTGGGTGCTGATGACGACGGCGCCGTCTTCGTTGTAGTTCTTGATGATCGTGTCGAGGATGAAGTCGCGGGCTGCCGGGTCGACGCCGCCGATGGGCTCGTCCAGCAGGTACAGCTGCGCCTGACGGCTCATCACCATGGCGAGCTGGACCTTCTCTTGGGTCCCTTTCGAAAGCGTCCGGAACGACTTGCCGGTGTCGATACCCAACGACTTGAGCATGTCGTTGGCCTTGGCTTTGTCGAAGTCGGTGTAGAAGTCGGCGAACAGGCTGACGCAGTCACGGACTTTCATCCAGTTGTCGAAATAGGTGTGGTCGGGCAGGTAGCTGACGCGGGCTTTCGTCGCGGGGCTGGGGGGTTGGCCGTCGATCAGCACCTGCCCGCTGGTGGGCGCGAGCAGCCCGTTGACGATTTTGATCAACGTGGTCTTGCCGCTGCCGTTCGGCCCGAGCAGCCCAATGATGTGTCCGGCCTGGCACGTCAGATTGACGTCGTCCAACGCCGTCATGCTGCCGAACCGCTTGGTCAGGTTTTCAGTTTGCAGTAGGGCGTCCATTCACTCCACCTCCCCCGAGGTCGAGACGGTGGCCTGGGCTTTGAGCATCGCCACCGCTTCGCCGCGTTCAATGCCCAGATTGCGCATCTGGGCGAGATACTGCTCGATGCAGGCCGCTGCGGCCTGCTCCTTCAGATTCATGATCAACCTTTCGTTGTCAGTGACGGTTCGTCCGGCGTTCCGCTGGGTTCGAACCAGCCCTTGCGTTTCCAGCTCAGCCAGCGCTTTCTGCATTGTGTTGGGGTTGACTGCGGCCTCAACGGCCAGCGCTCGGACGCTAGGCAAGTCAGACCCAGGCGGGTAGACGCCAGACAGGATGCCTTTCTGAATGATCTCCACGATCTGGGACGAAATAGCCCGGTCGTTGGTGAATTCCCACTGCATGAAGCACCTCCTTAACTGTGTCACTGTATTAAGTATCTAATACACTAATACACTGTGTCAAGTTTCCCCGCGAGATGGTGGTCATGGCCAAAGTTTCCGGCATCTTTGGTCGGTTTCAGCACAAAGTTCCCGGCATCTTCTGGCAGCCAGAGCACAAAGTTCCCGGCATCTTCTGGCAGCCAGAGCACAAAGTTCCCGGCATCTTTGTGTAAGCTGGTTTGGTCGAGTAGGGAGGTTCGCCCATGGAGCGTACCGTTTTGGGCAATTTGGAGGCATGGAGTTCGTCCGCGCATCGTAAGCCTTTGGTGCTGGAAGGCGCCCGTCAAGTGGGCAAGACATGGTGCCTGCAGCAACTCGGCCAGCGGCTGTACGCCAACACCCTCTATGTCAATTTCGAGGAAACCCCGTCTTTGGCGTCACTGTTTGAAGGCGATATCGACATTGACCGCATTTTGGCCGGACTCGGCGCCGTGGCGGGGGTTCCAGTGGAGGCTGGCAAGACGCTGATCATTCTGGACGAGATCCAAGAGGTACCGCGGGCAATCACTTCTTTGAAGTATTTCGCTGAGCGGGCACCCCAACACCATGTAGCAGCCGCCGGGTCGCTGCTAGGCGTCACCCTCCACGCCGGCGTGTCGTTTCCAGTCGGCAAAGTCGACTTTCTGACGGTGCGACCACTCACCTTTTCCGAATTCGCCCGGGCCATCGGGCAGGGCGGGCTGGTTGACGCTCTGGAGTCCGGTGATTGGGTGTTGATCAACAACCTGCATGATCGGCTTGTTGCGGTGCTACGGGATTTCATATGTGTCGGTGGCATGCCGGAGGCGGTAGCGCGGTTCGCATCGTCGCGCGATTTTGGGGATGTCCGAAGGATTCAGCAAGCCGTCCTGAATGCTTATGGCCGGGACTTTTCCAAGCACGCGCCACCAGAGGAAGTGCCGCGGATTCAGGCAGTCTGGCAGTCGTTACCGTCCCAACTAGCCCGAGCTAATGGACGGTTCGTCTACGGTGGCATCGCGAAGGGCGCCCGGGGACGCCAGTATGAGGCGGCAATTCTGTGGTTGATCCAGGCCGGGCTCGTCCACCGTGTCTCGCAGTTGACAGCTCCGCGGTTGCCTGTGGCTGCATACGAGGACGAGTCGGCTTTCAAGTTGTACGCCGTAGACACGGGCTTGTTGGTGGCGCTTTCCGGTCTTGACGTCAGCGCGGTCATTGAAGGCGACCGCTTGTTCACCGAGTTCAAGGGCACCTTGACCGAGCAATACGTCTGCCAGGAGTTGGTGGCGTTGACCGACCAGGTCCCGCACTATTGGACAAGTGGTTCGGGCGGGGCGGAGGTTGACTTTATCGCACAGTTCATCAACGACGTGGTACCCATCGAGGTCAAGGCTGAGCGAAATCTGCGGGCAAAATCGCTCCAGGTGTTTCGCGCCAAGTACGATCCCCGTGTGGCCGTGCGCTTATCGTTGCTGCCGCGTGCCGTCCACGACGGTTTGATCGACCTGCCGCTTTACGCGACGGGGTGCCTGGCCGACGCGGTGCGGTAGCCGCATGAGAGATGAGAAGACAACTGAGCCAAGACGGCCGGTTTTCGGTGGTCAATTGCGGCTTGGTCACAGTTGTCAAGGGTTTGAACGCCTGGAACCCCCAGCAACTAGTACCAGGTCGTTCAGAGGGACGACTGGATTGCGCGCCTGAGTTTGGTTAGCAACGCCGATTACCGGCGGCAACCGTCAGCGCAGCGTGATCACGACGGTGTTGCCGTGAGCGGCGGCATGTGACGGGGCCCATTGAGCTAGATCGGTGGATTGGTGGGTCCAGGTTTGGTCGCCTACCTGGATGGACGTCAGACCATATGACGCCAACTGCGCCATCGATATTTGGGCGGCGGCCCAGGCTGCCGTCGCGTCCGGTGCCGTCACTGTGAGTGTGCTGGCGCCCGTGGCGGCGTCCGTCCCCGGGGTGATGGTGATGTTGTTGCCCCAGATTTTCGTCAGCAACCCCGTCAGCTCGTCACCGCCGCCACCCCCACCGTCATTCGCGACGCAACGCAGGCCGGCCGGGGTCAGCCCGGTCAAAGCGGACGCGATGGCGCGGCCAGCCGGCTCATGCTTGGCGTAGGCGTCGGGGTAGGCAGACCGCTGGACGGCCTGGGCAACTTCGCCGATATTTCTGAACTGCCAGTTTTTCACCTTGACCAGGGCGTCGTAAAACTTACCGGCGGAATACCAGGGGTCCATGATCTGGTCGGGTGTGCCCCAGCCCTGGCTGGGCCGCTGCTGAAACAACCCGAGCGAATCGGCGTCCCCATAATTTAGGTTGCGCAAGCCCGATTCCTGACTGGCGGTGACAATAGCGATGGTGGCGGCTCGGGCGGGCAAGTGACGCCGGAGAGCCTCGCCGACGATGATCGCCGCGTTGCCGGCCTGCTCGGGCGTCATTGTGCCGCGGTAACTATCAGCGACGGCGATGCAATGGTCGGATGGGATGATTGTTACTCCAGTGGCAGTAATACGGGACAGTACGCGCACCGCGGCGATGACGCCAACCAGTACGGCGACGGTCAAGACCATGATGAGCATGACACGAAATGGCCTGATGCGGCGGCGTCCGTAGATGGCACGCCGGGCGGGCTCGTCGCTCATGCGGTCCAGTCTATCGATTGGACGACACCGGACCGGTCGATTCGCGGACGAACAACTCAGGGCTGATGGTTACACGATGGACGGGACGGCCCGGGTCTGCCAGGCGAGCCGCCAGCAAGTCGATGGCAGATGCGCCCAACGCGTCCCTAGCCGGGCGCACCGCCGTCAAGGCAGGGGAGAACAACGCGGCCAACTCGTCATCATAGGAGACTACCGAGAGGTCATCCGGTACTCGCAGGCCGCGTGCCTCCAGGTGCTGCACCAAGCCGATGGCCTCCCGGTCGGAGTGTACAAGCAGACCGGTCAAGCCGTCTTCCAGACAGCGGTCGATGATCGTGTCGACAGTCGGCGCGAAGGATGTCGTGCGGTGATCTGGCACTTCCTCGACCATGACATCCGCCTCGGGCAGGCCGAGCTGCTGGCAGGCGGCCCGCCAGCCGATCATGATCTTGCGAGTTGTCGGTGACGACCGACTGACGACGCAACCGATGCGGCGGTGGCCGAGATCCCAAAGATGCTGGGCTGCCGCTGCGGCGCCTTCGGCGTGGTCGGTGACGACGGATTCGACTGCTTGGTGGAAATGACCGGAAACCGCCTCGCGTTCGATCAACACCACCGGCTTTGTCTGTTGCGCCAACCATTCCAGCACTTCTGTGCTGTGCGGCCCCATGGTGTTGATGACGGCACCGACGCCTACGACATCGTTCATAGCGAACAGCGAGGCCAGCGCCGGGCGTTCGTCCACGCTGTCGTAGGAGTCGCCGCGCAGTAGCAGCCGCAATCCCCGGCGCGCGGCCGCGGTTTCAGCGCTGCGGGCGACGCTCGGCCAGTAGAAGTCGAGACTGGGAACCAGCAGGCCGATCTTCCCTCGCGTCTCTGACTTAGACGGCACCGCGACCGGCGTCTGGGGTAGAACGGCGCCGCCGTGAACGCGTCTGATCAGGCCCTGCCGCTGCAGCTCCGCCAGATCGCGCCGGATCGTCATGACTGACACACCCAATTGGGTTGCCAGATCACTGACCCGCAAGGCTGTGTCGGCGTTGAGGACGGACAGCAACTCGGCCCGTCGTTGGGCGGGCAGCGGGGATGCCGCATTGGGGGATTGGGCATCACTCATGACGTTTGCCTTTCTGGTCAATGGTCAGCCGAAAATGGTCGAGGTGTCCCGTGTCGAAAGTCAGCCTCTTAAGAGTACGGCCCCAAGACTTGGTCAACAACGGATCGTCCAATGGTTTGACCTCGAGGCTGACGGGCAGCGACGGCTCTAGGGTCAGTAGTACGTGGGCGCCGGCCAGTGTCGTCACCTCGACATCGCCTTGGGTGACCTTGACCGAGCCTGCCACGAGTAGATGCCAGGCGGACAGGCATGGCCGGTTCCAACTGTCGTCGATGGTGACGGTTTGGCCGGTCAGGCGCACGCGGCGCCGCCAAATCAGACCTCGCGCTTCAGTGGGCAGATCGTAGGCGCCGGCCAGATCATAGCTCAGTTCGGTGGTCGTCTCGTCACTAGAGAAGTGGGCATCCGTTGCCCGGAAGACGGACCCAACCGATTGGGCCAGCCCGTCGATCTGCGGCACGTTGTGCCACTGGCTTTGCATCATCCACGCCTCATAGCGATGTGGACCGAAGGTCTTGGCCGTGTAGGTCGGCCGACCGGCGTCAACGATGAACGGCACGCCGTCAAAGGCGACTATAAAGGAGCCCACGTCAAGGTGGTTGTGTGGCTCGCCATTGGTTCCGCCCTTGGCGCTAACCGTCAGCCCGAGACCTGACGGCTCTTGTCGCGCCACCATGATTTGGGCCGACGGCAACCAGACTCGCTGGGGCAGCACTGGGTGGTTGAGCCTATCAGAAACAGCCCGACGCGAACGCGAATCCGTCATTTCCGCAGGCAGACGGGCATCCCGCCAGTCGGTGTCGAAGAGTGCCGCCAACTGACGCCAGAGCGAGTCGTGGTGGTGAAAGACGGGCTCATTGGACCGCCGGGACCGAAGGGCATGCCGGGCTGAGGCGGCATCACCTGATTGGACGGCGGCGGCGAACAGGGTGTGCCACGGTTCGCCGGACGTTTTGGCGCGTCCGTCCGAGTAGTTGACGCACCAGTTTTCGGTCTCCCCGGCCGGTCCCAACCACATGGCTACGGGGAAACCGATGGTGGCTTGGATTTCGGGCCGGCTAAAGGCGTCGAGCGTCCCGCCGCTTTGGTGTTTCAACAGCACGAGGAGGTCGAGCAGACGGCCCACGCCCTCCCACCAGTAGCTGTAGCCCTCGGCGACGGCGCCGTCGTCTGGCAGCGCATCCACGAACTGATCGACGCCTGCCAGTGCGGTGGCGATGATCTGCTCACGGCTGTCTTCCGCCAACTGGACAGCCGCCGCGATCACGTTGGCGTGTATCCACGGGTTCCAGTTATTCGGGCCATATTCAGGGCCTTCGCGCCCATTGATCCACCACCAGTCTCGGTGCCGCAGGAATGGCTTGAAAACGCGACGGCGAGCATGCATTCGAAGAAGGCCTCGTAGCCCTGACCAGCGCGAGTCCAGCCGTGACCCCAGGACGGCGTCGGCCCAAGCCAGGTCGGCCACCATCTCGCCGGCCCCCAGGTCGAGGAACGGCTCGTCTGGATCCGGCAGTGCCAGCCCGCGAGTAGCACTGAACTCGTCATGGGCCGGCCAGCACCAACTCGATTGCTCGCAGGCTAGCGCTAGTCCGTCGGCGGCCTCGTCGATCCAGGCGTCGTTGTCTGTGATTGCGGCCATCAGCACCGCCCTTCGCAGGCGGGCTTGACGGTCGAAGAGGGCCTGCTGGTATTCCTCTCGGTCGCCGTCGCGTCGGAAGCGAGCCCACGCATGGGCCGTCGGCGACTGCCACGGACGGGTGAAGTCGTCGGCGGCTGACAGTCGCAGTTCGATCACCGTCCGCTCGTCGAACGACCTCGCTCTCCAAGCTGCGCGGTCGCCGATATCCGCCACTGGGAGGCCGGTGTGACCCAAGACGCGAGTTGCCACAGACTCGTCCAGTGCCGACCAAAGAGCGGTGAGCGGCCTGCCAAAACGATCATGTTCAAACATCGATGGTCTCACAAAAGAGCAGCCTACAACCGTTTTGATCTGTTTTGGTAACGATGACGTATACAGTGCGCTTATGCGCTTGCATGATCTTAAATGAGCGTATATGGTTGGGTCAAAGGGCGGTCGGCAAAGTGGCACGAAGAAGGTGGTCGGCGATGACTCAGCTTGATGACATCGCGCTGGACTACAAGACGGCGCCCTACACCGGTTGGACCAGAGAACACCTTGCTGCCTTGGCCGAGCGCATGCTGCTTGCCGTCAAACCGTTCGCTTCACCAGGCCATGCGCGCATCACACTGCCCGGCGCCGAGGGCGGCTATGGGCGCGCCGTGGACGGGCTGGAGGGTTTCGCCCGCACTTTCTTGCTGGCCGGCTTTTGCCTAGCTGGCGCTTCAGATGATCCGCTTGGCCTGGCCGAATGGTACGCGGAAGGCATCGCTGACGGCACCAACCCGGCGTCCCCCGACCGGTGGGTGCGGTGCGACGAGCATGACCAGGCCAAGGTGGAGGCTGCCTCACTGGCCATTGTCTTGGACATGACGCGGCCATTGATCTGGGACCGTCTCGGCCGAGGAGTTCAGCAACACGTCATCGACTACTTGTCGCTCGTCGTCGGTGACGAAACCTACCCGCGCAACAACTGGCTGTGGTTCCGTGTCTGCGTCGAGACATTCCTGCGCAGTGTGGGCGGCCCGTGGAACTCGACGGATATCGCCGCCGACCTGACCCTCCACGATTCCTTCCGTCGCGAAGGCGGTTGGCTGGCCGACGGTGACGAACGCGCCTTTGACCACTACTCTGGCTGGGCTTTGAGCCTTTATCCGACGTTGTGGCAACGGATGTCCGGGGCCCGCGAACTGACCGATGACACTCGTCGGGCGGCGGACCGGGCAGCGCTGGACGCCTACCTGTGCGACGCCTGCCGTTTGGTGGGGGCGGACGGAGGCCCGCTCATGCAGGGCCGCTCGTTGATCTACCGCTTCGCGGCTGCAGCACCGTTCTGGGCGGGCGCGATGGCCGAGGTTCCCAGCCTGTCGCCCGGCCTTCTACGTCGGGCCGGGTGCGGGATCGTCAAGCACTTCGTCGACGCGGGCACCCTGGACGACGGGCGTTTGACGATGGGATGGTTCGGTCCATGCCGTGAGCTGGCGCAGAATTACTCAGGGCCTGGTTCGCCGTACTGGGCGTCCAAGGGCCTTCTGGGGCTGGCGCTGCCGCCGGACCACCCGGTATGGACGGCCAAGGAAGAGCCACTTCCGGTGGAGGAAGGCGACTTCGTGGGGGCCATGAGCGCGCCCGGTTGGGCCGTCTCTGGAACCAAATCCGACGGGGTTGTGCGAGTGACAAACCACGGCACCGATCACGCAAACCCCGGCGATCTGGTCGGTGACTCGCCCCTTTACGCCATGATCGGATACTCGACCAGAACCGCGCCCTTCGTCGACGATGCCGCCTATCGTCAGCCGCTGGCGCAGTATGCGGCGCTGATTGACGTCGACGGCGCGCTGACCCACCGAGCCGGTTTTGAGACTATCGGCTGTGGCGTCGACGACGGCGTAGCCTGGGCCGCCAGCCGTCAGGTGGCGCACTGGCTGGACATGCCGACAGACCAGATACATCATGGCTCTGGCTACGTCGGCGAACCCTGCCCGGCGGGGTGCCTGAGCGTCGTCTCGCTGTTGCGCGGCGCCTGGGAATGCCGCCTGGTGCATGTCGATCAGGTGGAGGTAGGCCAGGCGGTCAGCCTGCGAGTGGCCGGCTGGCCCGTCCCGTCGGCTGACGCCACTGTGGACGACGACGCGCTAGTGGCCAGTGCCACTTGGGGTGCCACGGTCAGCGCTATCCAGGCGGTGGTGGCGAGCGGTCTGTCAGCGGCCATGCAGGTGGGGGCCGACTCCGTCACCTCGGCCAACCCCTTAGGGACACCCAGCCGCGTACCCTACCTAGTTTTCCCCGCAACAATCGGGGAATGGGCGGTCAGCCTTATCACCCTGGGTGAGGTTGACCAACCGACCACTTGTCGCCAGGTCGCCGTCGCGGCCGCAGCCGACGGGTGGAGGATCGCCGTCACTTGGCCCGACGGGCTGGCAACTTCGACGGTTATCAAAGACTCCGGCATGGGATGTACCCAGCCGGTCACAGCTTCGCCAGACTGGCGGGGCGACCCTCGCTTCGAAACCCGGGCGGGGCAACACAGATAGGGAAAGTATGAAACTCAGTAAAACCATGACAATTGGTGCTGCGGCCGCTGGGCTCGCACTGATCCTCTCCGCGTGCAGCGGTGGCACAGCCAGTCCGCCAGTCACCAGCAGCACCAGCACCGCCGCGCCGACCGAAACCACGGCCGCGCCGGTGGCGTTGACGATGTCGGGCTGGTCGTTGGCAACCACGCCGGAGTTCCAGACGCTCGTCGACGCCTTCAAGGTGAAGGAGCCGAACGTCACGATCACCATCAAGGAATATGACCCCAACAACTATGAGAGCCTGCTGCTGACCGACATGACGGCCAAGCAGGCCCCCGATATCATCGCGATCAAGCAGGCCAAGTACACCACTCAGTGGGCCACCGGTGGCCAGCTCATGGACGTCTCCGATCTCGTTGCGGCACTGCCGTCTAGCGTAGTCGGTTCAGCCTCCTACCTGGTCAACGGCAAGAACTATGGCGTCCCCTATCGTCAGGATTCCTGGCTGTTGTTCTATGACAAGGACCTGTTCGACAAGGCGGGTGTCGCCATCCCGGACGGC
>Ga0123357_10013739_pt1 | contig 10529 bp, 7 predicted proteins | sample TergutEmb28metaG_FD_89873 | JGI IMG/M metagenome (GOLD analysis project Ga0123357, IMG submission 89873) | Embiratermes neotenicus P4 segment gut microbial communities from Petit-Saut dam, French Guiana - Emb289 P4 | ecosystem: Host-associated > Arthropoda: Insects > Digestive system > Gut ...
AGATCTCGGGGCCGTCGGCCGGGGGGGTTTGGGGTTTTTTTCCCCCCGGGGGAGGGGTTTTGGCCTGTTGTGATTGTTGTGTTTTTTCAGTTGGGGGTTTCCGGCCCCCCCCCCCCCCAAAAGAAACAAATAATATAAGAACGCCAAGGCCAATCACATATTCCGAGACAGTGATCATCCGAGATTTGAGGTTCTCTGGGTGGGTTTGATTGGAATTCAGGTTTTCTGGGATATGACTCTGTGTTAATTGATGAAAAGTTGCCGACGTTAGGATGAGTTCGGTACCTTCATCTTCACGGTCTGTTGGACTGTACAGACACTGAATATGACAGCACAAATCTCCACCGAGACTCGGTTACTACCAATCGACACGGCGTAATAACCCAGAAGAATAGGCTACTCAACAACAACAACAAAAAACGCTAGATAAATTTTACAGATCATACAGTTCATCGTAATGAAACATCCTCATTTCCTCGTCATTTCTTCTGTTAATTTCAAATGAATACGTGTGATTCGGTCCTGTTTGGTGGAACCATCAAAACTGAAGACTTCACAAGCCTTTCAAACCATGAGTGATCAGCTAAAGCGTCTGCTTTCGCAAAGCAGTAACAGATAATTTCACAAGATGATGCCTCTGTATCCAGCGCCACCGAAAGGGTGGCAGCCGGCATTCAGCCTTCAAATCAAAATTTAAAAAACTGTTTTGTTGACACGGTGATATCAAATGTTCTACGTGGTTTACACTTAAGCCGCAATCAGCCACTGAAATAGGCTGATGACTCTTACAGTTAAATTTTGAAGAATAAAATAAAAAATATAAGAAACTCTTAGATGAACTCACAACGAAAAGATTAAACTTTGTGATTTAAATTAGTCATGGAACATTAAGTTGCATTTATGACAGGAATTTATAACAGAGTTTTTAAAATCAAACGTAAATTATATAGAGCCACAGTGTCAGGCCCCCTCTCCCCCACCCACCCCACCCCACCCACTCCAATGAAAAATTCTGGGTGCGCGCCTGGTCTGTATGCATATATGGAATATAATGTTTTTTCGCGACTTTTTGGTGTTAGCCATGAAATGTTTACGTTTATAGTAAGCTGTTGTACATGAAGGCGATCTTATTTTCCTGACGCGTTGCTTTAAACTGTAAATTCACCCCAGTCTCTTTTACAGCATTTATTTTACGGGAAAAAAAGTTAATCATTCATGGTTCCAGTTATGCGGTCACAGAACACTTCTTAGAATTTCAGATGCGGCCACACTAAGTTGCTTTAGAACCGCTGCCCAGTAGATGTATGTGGATCCGTGAAGAGCAGACCCTGTTGTATTGTCACCGTATTTTAAAGTTGTTCCAGTTTTTGTTATAGATAGTATGAACGGGGTCGTTTGTGGAGAGACAGGCGGCTGTAGACGTAAAAGCAACAACGATGAGAGCCGCATCCCGGTCCTGGGTCCTGGACTGTTCCGGCGGTCTGTATCACTGCGCTTGCGGGGAGAGCGATCAAGTCCCCCGTCATTCCTGCAGCCAACTACGGAGGGCGCGCAGTCCTGCACGAAGATATGGGCCCGTACGCCACCCAGCCAACATCGCAGCCGAGTAAGTGTCTTACCGAGTTCCTTTGGCTCGGCATCCCACAATACTAGCCCTCGCCATGCAGTACATCGCCAATAAATCCGCACCGTACATCGTTCGTAATGAGTAATAAGCGAAAGCAAACACACCCTGAGCAGAACTATTCCATGTTCTCCACTTCTTAAAGGGGAGAAACACGTAGTTTTGGAATCGGTAAATCCGGTGACACATTGTCACTTCAGTGTTTTGGTGTCATTAGGACACTGTGACAAACAGCTGTCTGGCTTCTTACTTGCTGCCGTAAGTGTATTGATCGTGTTTGTATCTGTTTCACTAACATCATGAGTGCCATATGGATCGGGTTTATGTCACTCCGTTCCGCTGCCGTTTGCTCCACAATGTGTCAGATGTCACTAGCAAATTAAGTCTGTCATTAGCATGTGAAAGCATTTATCTCATCAACAGAATTCAGGAAAGAAAAATTTTAAAGCCTCAGCCATTAACCGTTAAGTTAGGAATGTGTTATCTTCCCATATCTTATCTGAACTCCAGTGATTATATAAACTATAATTGTAATGTTTTTATTAGCACTAATCTTGGTCTGTCACCACATGGGAAAAACAGAATGGGGTGCCTGAACATGGAGAATGTGCTGTAGACAATGTAACTGTACTGGCATGTAAGACACTGGAAATAACAGGGTTATGAATAAATTGCATAGTGATGAAATGTTTGGTTTGTACTGTTCACCAAACCAAGAAGGATGAAATAGGCAGTGAAACATAAAGTGTATAGAAAACTGGTTGTATGCTTCACAGTTATGTGTAATTACGACCCATTTAGAAGAAACGCAGTACAGGTATACACACAGAAGAAGTGAGAACCATTTCCACTTCCCTTGTGATGCTATAGGGTGGTAAAACTATCAAGCAAACCATATTGCATGAGGAACATTTAATTCAATTGGATATGAAGTTTAACAAATAATTCACCACATGTGTATGTCCATAGAGATTAACCCACTTCTAATTCTTTGTTTTATTTACAGTTTGTACCCACTGATACACTGTGACATTTTAATATTTTATTGTTCATAGATGTAACTATAATTAATTCAGGTTCGAATAGTATTGTAAAAAGGGAGGCCATTTCCTTAGTTTTATCAGTTTTACCTTTTTTTGTTTTTGTAACATCATCTGATAATGGCTGAAATTGTCGGCTGAAACATGCCACGTATATGAGAAATAAATGAATGTTAGAATGTTGTATTGGTTTGATAACCATTGTAAACACTAATCTATAGAAAAAGCTATTGGCCCAAAGGTTTAAAATAATTCTACTCATTTTTTTCAACTGAAGATGTATTTCCTTACTCCTTTGCCTCAGGGCAGCAACCAACACCTTCCCCATACTTTTTTTAAATTTTATTTTACTTTATTTTATTTTATCAGTACTCCCATAGATCCATCTTTGGTTACAGATACCACTGGATTTGGAATTTGTCCAAATATCATGTCATAATTGATATTTTCAGCATGGGACATAGATAAAGCCCAAAGAATGCATGATTCCAGACTGTTATTTCTAATTCCAAGATATAAGTGACAATGAAGATGAAGATAGCAGTTTCCTCGGGAACGCTAATAAATGCTTACCAAACTATATGGTGTCATAACCCAGAAGACCAGAACCCAAATCATCAGCACCATGAAAACATAAAATGTTGTAGAGTTCATGTATGTGTTAAGTTGTGTCTTCATTTTGTTTTACTTGGCAGTCTCTAAGCAGCAGTAGTCATCCACTGGGTATCCCTTCTTCAGCTATCACCTCATACCCTCACACACCAACGCCATCACCAGAGGAAGCCACACGAATGGATGATGATATAGACTCACTTCAAAGTTTTGGAAGTGTGTGTAGTGCAATGTCTTGTGACCATGCATACTTTGCTCGCAATGGTACAACATTCTCTGGCCGACGTATGAAGTATGTTGTCCATTGCTCTCCACACATGGATGGTACAGAAGAATACCTCACACCCACACAGAGGGCCAATAGACAGATACGTAGGCTTAAGGTATGACAGTAAATCTTTGGTTTGAAAACCAAAGTTTAACATATTATTTATTAATAGGACATTGTAATAGGGTGGGGACAGTATTTTAATGACTGACAAGACAAACTGTGAGGCAAAGAGATGAAACTTTGTAGTGAAATTTGTAAAACTGGAACCTTAATTCCACTGGTCAAATCATATTGTGTAAACTTGGATAAATTTTCCCCTTTTTGTTGTCAGTGCTACTCCCTGTAATCAGGTGCTGACAAATACTTTGTATTGATGATATATGTATTTCATCAGTAAAGAGTATGTGATATATGCATCATCAATAAACAGTATTTGTCAACATCTGATTACAGGGAGTAACAATGACATCCAATAGGAGAAAAGTTATCCTTTTTTAATTGATGTGATTTGGCATACATATATATTTACACAGGCCAAATTTTATGAACTAAAAATAGGATAACTATATATATGAGTGTGTATGTGTGTGTATGTATGTGTGTACATAAATATTATGGGGCCACTGTCAACAGCACTTCTGCCAGCTTAGTGTGAGGCATATTTACAATTATAAATTCAAATGAGCACAATTTTAAAATAAAGGCAATGGTTTTTTAGGGAATGTTTTAATGTGATTCAATTATGCTGTTATAATTTTACATATGTTGTATGTTAGTGTGCAATGTTCATCTAAAAGTCAGGTCCTGTGGAAACCCTACCACATAACCTTTTGGTACCAATGACTATATTTTCTCTCCTGTTGTCTCATGTAATACATATGCAGAAGCACAGGTTTGTTTCTGTAATCTAGCACTGAATCTGCCTACTTCCCTGGCCCAGTGCATAAAATATAATACTATAAGTATGTGTAAGCTACACAGTGTACACACCTAATTATAAACAACAAACTAAAACATATGCTGATTTGAGAAGCCCTCCCTTTGAGTTTTAATAATGTGACAGGGCATCACTAGCCAGAATGGAGCATTTTCCACTGTTATACACACTGATAATATTTTAGTTCAAGATTTGCTTCTCGTTACTCTGACAGGTACTTCTCACCCAAGCACAGAAAGACATCGAGCAGAAGGATCAAGACATAATACGGCTAACTAAAGAGGTTGTAGAACTGAGATTGTGTAAAGCACCACTAGCTGTAACTAAGATGCTAACAGACTCCACAGACAATATTGTCACCACTCAGACCACTGACACCACAGATGGGAAGGAGGCATCATTGCAAGAGCAGCCAGGTGGTGCTGCTGTGACATGTGATAAAGATGTATCAAGTGACTGTGAACCCCATAAGGCATCATCACCAATGTTACTAGATAACATTAACACAACTTCTGACCTCCCTTCATCTCTGGCTGACTCAGGCCACTTTGAAGACATGACATCGTCGGTAAGTTTCGATGTTCTCATTGCTGCATTACACAAAAAAGTCACTTTTATCTCTCTTAAGGAACATCTTTGGTGTGAACAGGTGATAGGGTGTGTCAAACTCTGATTGCCATAGCAGCCATTGTTACTGGATTGTGTGTTCTCTGTGAAGTACATGCTCTTGGTAAAGAAAGGAATTTTATGATTGAGACAGACTGTTCAGTGTGAGGTACAGGCTTAGGCTGAAGAAACAGTTGACCTTTGAGCTATGATACAACATAGCACAACTAGATAGCAGCACTAAGATAGTTCAAATCAACACTTTGGTTGACAAAAGAATAAAGAACTGGGAGAGATCAGTGAGCAGCATGTGAATATTATGGCAGTCCATACAATGGGCGTGTGTTTAGTAGAACCACAAAACAGGAAATATAGCCTTTACAGTCTATTATGAAGGATCAACAGTACTGTCTTATGACATATTTTTAAAGGCTGCGATTTGAGTTATTTGTCTTTTCTTAAAGCTATAAAAGTATATTAAAGAACGTTGCATATTCCTAGGACTCCTGATCACTTTATTTCTCTGCAGTTCGAGAATTGATGAAAAGGATTCTGTTCTTCTGTGACATGATATGTCATCACTGGGTAATAAGATTCTGCCATTTCAAGCCAACATAGTGTCCTCATCTTCAAAGGTTGAATGATATGAGGACACTACTTTGCCTCAAAATATCAAATGCAATTAGCCAGTGTTGCAGCATCATATCAAAAAACATTGGGATCTCCAGCTACACGACTATAAAAATCTTAATCAACGAATGATGTCAACTTGAAATGTTGCAGATACACTCCAAAGACTCATTAACACATCTAGGCCAATCACCTCATTCTCCAGGCCTAGCTCAATCATCAGTAGCCCATACAGATGTGTCCACTTCTGAAGACAGAGAGGGAGAGAGGACTCGTATTGTTACTATGTATGAAAAGAGGTTAGAGGAGATGCAAAGGAACCATGTGGATGAGTGCCAGGAAATGAAGGAACGACACAACGACAAAGTGGAGAGCCTGCTCCAGAGACTTAGTGATGTTAACAACAGGTTAGTCAACATGATGCTCCTGTTTCAACAAAGTACTTGGTATACTATGTGGAAGCACTACTTCTTATTTATGAACGGCTGATTTCTGGAATAGGGGTGGTGTTATTTCCTGGTCAATAAATGGTTACCCAACCCTTCATTATTTATTTTACTGTTATGGAACCTGAAGGTTCATTACTACTGTCACAAAAATCCAGTATGTAACCTCACAGTTTATTTCTCAAACAGTCATGTTCATATTATCTTCCCATATACAGCAAGGTCTTCTTAGCGTTTTTTCCATTAGAGTGTATGTCTAAAATTCTGTATGCACTAATTTTACTAGATATTCTGCCCTCCATTATTTGAACACATGGCAATACCAGGTGTTAATTATAAATTTCGAAACTCTTTGCAAACTAATCTTACTATTCCTTTAGAACACTGCAAATGATGTACTCCAAGATGCAGTACAAAGGCTTTACCAAACCATTATTTTCTTTAAAAATATCATGTGGTTGCATGGTATGTGCGTGAAGTAATTTCATGTACACCCACCAAAAGTATGGCCCTCCTTGTGCCAATTTTCATGAAATTTACAAATCCATAACAATATTATGTGCAGATCTCCTATACTGGCTTTTATCCCAAGGGGACAGTAAATGTGGAACTGCAGAGAGAAATATTTATACACCCCTAGATAATTTGTGGCTTTCACTACTCCAATTTTCATGAAACTCATACTTACTAAATACATTTTTGCTGATAACTCTCATACCGAATTTGATCCAAATCAGAAGAAATATGTAGAAAGTATGGTAAAAATTTGATTTTTGCTGGTATGTGAAGTGTGGCTTTCCTTGCATCGGTTTTTGTGAAACTCATAATTCCTTAACAGTTTTATGTGGAGGTGTTCTATATCAAACTTTATCCAGCTTGGTCAATAAATAGGGGAATTATTGGTATAAAATAATTTACGTTCCTTGGTAAAGTATGGCTGTCACTGAGCCTGTTTTCAAAAAATGCGTGGAATATGTGCAACATTTTGTAATGAATGCCTACATTGAATTTCATTAAGATCTGGCAAATTTGTTAGTCACTGATACTAGGTCACAAACGGACAGAAAGATATGGTGTTCACACATGGAATTTTTTCTTTTTACAGCATTAATAATAACTTAAGAACTGGTGTTTTTATGATTTTATGCAGATTCTGTGAGTTGCGAGCAAATTATGACCAAGCACAGGACAAGATCCGAGAGCTAGAGAGGGAAACAGAATCTCAAAGGAGGAGCATGGAGGAACAGGAAGAGAGGCACAAGACAATGTACCTGAAGATGTATATGAAGGGACAAGAAGCAGCCAAGTTTGAGCATGCTGATCAGGTAAGACGACACAAGTCCGTGCATTTGAAGAAACAGGAGGAAACCCAGTTTTTAAAATATAAGGCACTTATATTATCAAAGGCACAGCAAAGCTTCCACCAGTAGTGGAATGGTTGCTTTACAGGTCTACAGGCTCAGGTTGTGTATGTTTGTGGTACATAAACTCAAAAAACAATTCTTTTCTGTAAGCACTGAATCAGTCTGGAAATCATACTTCATTGTTCGAGGCTAAGACTGCTTCACACAAAGATGCAAGGAAAATGTCTGGCATTTCACTATGTCCATCAGCCAAGTTCATTATTGCAATAGTGAGGGTTAACTCCGTCCTACCCCATAGAAACTTCTATGCAACAGTCTTATCAGAATTTGACAGTTCTGACAGTACTGAGACAACATGTTTTATTCTCACATGACTGGCAGGTTTTGGAATTTGCCCACCGAGCCCCAGCTCGAGTGTCAGTACCAGAATTACTTCAGCAACTGGAAGTCACTGAGAATAAACTGGAAAATATCAAGGTGAGTGAGTAACCATAAGCAACAGAAGTTCTTAGAGGTGTGAGTATGAACTCTGCATTTTGTGACTATTACTGCTATCATGCCTAGTTAAGGTAAAGAAAAGCAATCCCGTTACAGGCCTGGGCAGACCCTGAGGGTTCCAGGAGGTTGAGGCTCCCAGAAGGTGGTAAGGTTGTCAGCCCTACACACCGATTGCCTTTACCCCACAGGAAATATTCCTGTGTGGTAAAGGCAATATTTCTTTTAAAGGTTGAGTCAATCCCAGGGCCATGGTGTGGCTGGAAGGATTATGTCAATGAAAAATTCCAGCGACACCATCGGGAATCGAACCCGTGACTTTTCGGCTTGTAGCGCAGTGCCTCAACCAACTGCACCACCGCGTACCCCCATGCCTAGTTAAGGTTAGATATAAACCTGATGAGGCCACGTGAAAATTCTAGTTAAGTGAAAATATTGTGCATCAAACAATAAATAATTTCTTCCATTGCATACCTGTTACTTCACCTGAACAAGCTATGGCTGAGTCATTTTTGTAATATTAAAATTTCCAATATGTCATAAAATCAGTTCTTTATCTTCTATACACAGTAACTTCTCATAAGAAATTTTCACTGTTGTGTAGAATCTGATGATGGACTTATGAACACACAGACTAATGACATGAACGCCCAAGGTCTTGAGGAACTAATACTTGTGACACCGCTCCGGAAATTTGTGCCCTTAATGGAAGCCGAAGGTCCATTACAATGATCCATTTTGCAGACTGGATGGGAACTTTGTTAAACACCTTATACTGCAGGAAATTGGGAACCTTGAATTGTATGAGGTTGAATAATGGGCATTATACTACAAATTACAGTTTGATGATAATCCAAGTTTAGTTGGTATATTTAATGGAACCAAAATTATGCTTAAGATGGACTTTCCACAATGAAGTCCCTCTTGGGACTCTGAATACAGGTAAAGCCTTAAACACATCCTATCTATTAAAACTCTGGTAACACCAACAAATGCACAATTCTATAATCTATGTATTCTTTCTATTAGCTCCTACATGTTTTAATAAAAATTGTAATGTAAGCTCACTGCAGGTGTTGACAACATCAAAACATGTAGGAGCTAAGGAATAGAAAGAATACATAGATTGTAGAATTGTGCATTTGTTGGTGTTACCAGAGTTTCAATACATTATAAAACATGGAATAAACAGTGTCGAGTCCTAATTAGTTCAGGTACTTGACTCAGTTACAGTAATAATAGCAGAATAGAACAAAATGGAGAAATAGTTCAGTAGCATCCACAACAGTTACAAAAATGGGAGTATGAAATCATTAATGATACATTTTCTCTCATTTATTTCTACAAATGCTATCATGAACAGGTATAAATTGCCAGCATTTTCAATTACAAAATATAGACAATGAACTCAACTATGATTTGTATAAGTAAAATTTATGGGGATGGAAAAAAAGGGGGGAAAAGTGCACACCCCATTCACATGCCTGTGATGTGCACCCTGCATGTTCCTTCAATTAGACAGAAAGTAGAAACATAAGCATTTATTTTGCATTTGAAATCGTACTTCAAAAATATAAATTCCAATTGATTGTACCATCAAGTTGCCTAGACACTTCAAGGTAACCTTTAGTATAATTACGTGTAAATCATCCAGAATTTTTTCTAGCACTGCTTGTTTATGTGCAAGTACTATGTGCCATGGTGACACAAAACCAGAAGTATACACGCATAACTTTGACACATGACAATATTAAACTTTGACCTCATCTGGTACAAGAGAAAAACATGTAAAATTTTGTATTCTTTAGTTCTTTAAACTAGGTAATAATGTTTCTAGGTATCATATTCTCTACTGTTAAGTATTTTTACATATCAGGTTGAACTGGAATGTGAAGCATTTTACAGTCTATAAAATGCACTCAGATATTAAAGATGTATCCATCATTAGGCACCTATGCATATTCATAATTACACCCAGTGAGTGTGACTGTTTTGCTTTCTCATGAGCCTGTTTTGTTATGATATTTACCCAGCTGATTGTAATATGCTGTGTTCACTGTATGTTCATGCTTTCTGCTAATTTGGTTGGGTACAAGATCTTAGCCAGATGTCTACTTCTAGTTTATTGACTGCATCCATTAAGCCACAAAGTAGAAATTTAAAAAATTCATAGTTAATTCTGAGATACATTTTTTAATACAATGGTCCAAAGTAAATATCCGTAGTACATCATCACTGCATACTAGAGAATGTATTAAACAACTAGTAAGAAGCAACAATGGGAAAATCAATAGCATAATAGATCTTTAATAGGTATCCTTGATACATTTCCTCAGCATAACACACAGACCACTCTAGTGGCATAAATAAAACACCAGTACGACTTTATGTTCCTGTGACCGTGCATCGTGAGTAAAGCGTGAGGAAAGAAAACCAACAAGATGCAACAATATAGATGATTTATTGTCAATAGTGGATGTTGATTATTGACACTGTCTCAACAT
>Ga0123357_10013741_pt1 | contig 10529 bp, 8 predicted proteins | sample TergutEmb28metaG_FD_89873 | JGI IMG/M metagenome (GOLD analysis project Ga0123357, IMG submission 89873) | Embiratermes neotenicus P4 segment gut microbial communities from Petit-Saut dam, French Guiana - Emb289 P4 | ecosystem: Host-associated > Arthropoda: Insects > Digestive system > Gut ...
CGCCGCACGCCGGGTTCGAGCAGGCGACGAGCGCCGGGGCGGAAGCTTTCCATTGTGAACGACGCGCATGCGTATTGGCGCGAGACATCTTGCGCTTGGGGACAGCCACCGGGACTCCTTCTTCGATACCTGCAAAGACAACTGATCCAGTATACGCGAAAGCTCCTAACGGGGCTAAATATCGTTCAGTTCGCCCAGCTTCGCCCAGCGGGCGTCGACCGGTTCGTCGTGGGTGTGGCTGGGGTCGTCGTTCAGGTTGGCGCCACACTCGGCGCACAACCCGGCGCAATCGTCCCGGCAAAGCGGGCTGAATGGCAAGCTAAGGACGACGGCCTCGCGCAGCGCCGGGTCCAGGTCGACATAATCATCGACGACGAACAGCGCGTCGTCGACCTCGTCATCGTCGTCTTCATCTGGCTGAGGGCCGCGTCCGGGGTAGAAATACAACTCCTGCAGGTCGAAGCTCGCGTCCCTCGTGAACTCCGTCAGGCAGCGCGAGCACTGGCCCTTCAACGTCACCGTCGCTACACCTTGGACGAGCACGCCGTCACCGGCCGACTGGCAGGTCAAATCCATGACGACTGGCGAACCCTCGGGCACGCCGATCATGCCGACCGTTAACTCGGCCGGGGCGGGAACATCGAGATGCTTGGCGATCTGCTCGCCTGGATGACGACCCAGGCTGCGCAGGTCGAGCATCAATGGGTGGGTGCGGGTTTTAGTCATCGTTGCTCCATCTTGACGCGAATAGCGGCGGCCACCGCAGGGGTGACGAAGGACGTGACATCGGCGCCGTTGGATGCCACCTCACGCAACATCGACGAGCTGATCGCCCCGTAAAGGCGACTGCCCGGCAATAGCACCGTCTCAATGCCGGACAGCGCAGTGTTGAGCTGGGCCATCGGCAATTCGTAGTCGAAATCCGAGGCGAAACGCAGCCCTTTGACGATCACCTTGGCGCCCTGATGCGCGCAAAAATCGACCAGCAGCCCATCGATCGGCGCCACCGCCACATTGGCCAGCCCGGCTATAGCACTGCGAACCAGGTCGAGGCGCTCGTCAAGGCTGAATAGGTAGTTCTTGGTGGTGTTGCGCCCCACGCCGACGATGACTTGGTCGAATATCGCCGAAGCTCGCTCGATGACGTCCAAATGCCCGAGTGTGACCGGGTCGAAAGACCCAGGGCAACAGGCGATGACGGGTGACTCGGCACTCATTGGGTAGCCTCCTGAGCGAAATGGACGACGGTTTCACCGTAGCGCCTGGAGCTATGAGACACCAAGCCGGACGGCCAGTTCGGGCCGGCGTCACGCGCTGAACGCTCGAGCGCCACCAGACCGTCGGGCGCCAACCAACCGGCTGTGACAAGGGACAACACCTCGTCGGCCGCACCGGCCGCCAAGCCGTAAGGCGGGTCGAGCCAGACGATGTCGAATAGGGCGGAAGGTGGCCGCTTCAGGAAATCCGCCACCGGCGCGCGCGCTGCCGTCACCGTTACCTTGGCCGCCTGGGCATTGGCCCGGATGGCAGCGACCGCCGCCAAGGACGAGTCGACCGCCGTCGCTCGTGCTGCCCCACGGCTCATCGCCTCGATGGCGACAGCCCCCGACCCGGCGTAAAGATCCAGCAAGGCCAACCCCGCCAACTGTTCTTCCGCCGAGCCACCGATTGTGCCCGCCCAGTCGGCAAGCAGCGAAAATACAGCCTCGCGCACGCGGTCAGTCGTCGGACGGGTATGGTTGGGCGGCCCACCGGGCGCCCGTAAGGGGACGCCCTTGGCAACGCCCGCAATCACCCTCATGGCTCCCTTTCCGCATCACGACGCAACTCCCCCACCCAATCGCCGATATCGTCAGGCAAGGCTGGGCGCTCAACACGCCCCTGACCCACATAGTAGAACACAGCGTCAACCTCGTTGACGTCACACCCCATCGCCTGCGCCCAGGCCAGCCGGTAGATAGCCAACTGTGCCGGATCGGCGGCCAACCCGGCAGACGTTTTCCAATCGACCAGGTGGAAACGCGCCCCGTCCTCACCGGCATAGACGGCATCTATGCGTCCACGCAACTGCTGCCCACCGATGACCGCCACGAAGGGTTCTTCGACGGCCAGCGGGCGACGATTGGCGTATGGCCCGGCCTCGAAGGCTTTCACCAAATCGGCGATATCGGCGATATCGGCGTCAAGTGGATCGTCCAGCGTGGCGGCCAACGCGAAACGATGCTCGACCCAACGATGGAAGGCGATGCCCCTGGCTGCCGCCTGATCGACCAAACGGGGCATCGGACGGGCCAGCCCGGCGAAGAATGCCGTCGGGTCGCGGTGCCCGAGCAACAGCGCCGACGCAGAAAGCGAGACGGGCAGCTCCGGCGCCGTCGGCGGCGTCTCCAATCGGGCGATGCGAACCTGCCAGGATGCCACCCGGGCGGCATCCTCAGCACTCAGCCCGATGTCGTCCGACTTTTCGTTGTGCGCCAAGACGGCCTGCGCCAGGGCATCCAGCCGGGCCTGCTCGTCGTCAGGCAAGGTGACCGGCCACGGTAACGAGACGGATGCCGCCGCCAAAGGGTTGACATCCGACGGCGCCGCCAGCGCGACTGTTCCGGCGGTTTGGCCGGCCAGTTCCGCAAGCAGCGTGAACAGACGCGACGGAGATCGCGGTTTTGCCGCATCGGGGCGCCAATACGACATCGAAGCCAGCAACACCGTCTTGGCACGCGACACCGCGACGTAGGATAGCCGATCCTCACTGGCCGCTTGTTCGGCCTTCAAAGCTTCCACGAAGGACGTCATGTCATCGCGGCTTGCCCCCGTCAAGACCGGCAGGCTGGCGGCGTCGAGACGAAGACCGAAAGGCAGGACGTCCGAATTCGTCAACGGATTGTCGCCAACCCGGTCGTTGGGGAACACCCCGACAGCCAAAGCGGGCAGCGCCACCACCTGCCATTCGATGCCTTTGGCCCTGTGCACCGTCAACAGCTTGACGGAATCCTCCTGGCTCGGGGTCGCCATGTCCAAGCTGCCGCCGCGTGTCGCCTCGTCAACCAACCAGGTGAGCAAGCTCTTCAACGTCAAGCCAGCCCCGCCGGCGTGGTCTGCCACATGAGACACGAACCGGCGCACCTGCGGCGCGATCGACGCCGACCAGCGCGACGGAACGTCAAGTTCGGCACCCAACCCGACCAACTCGACGGCTATGTGCACAAGCTCGACGGCTGGCTCGTGGCGTTGACGACGCATCGCCCTAATCCGCGTCCCGAGATGTCGCAGCCGTTGCCGTCCGTCTGCGCTGACGCCGTCCCCCGGGTCGAAAATGGCGTCCAGTAGCCGGGGGTCGTCGCCGCGTAACTCGCGCGCCCGCCTGGCCAGGGCAGCCATATCACGCGGCCCCAAGCCGCAGGCCGGCCCGCTGACCAACTGGGCGGCGGCTGGGTTGTCGGCGTCGTCGGCCGCCAGCTTGAGCAGCGCCACGACGGCGGCGATCTCGGGCAGCGCCAGTAGACCACCCAAACCGACGATCTCAACCGGCACACCTGAATCTGCCAGAGCTTGATAGAACATCGGTATTTCGGCGTTGCGACGCGTCAGAACGGCGATGTTACCCCAGCCTGAGGCCTCGCCGCTTCGCCTAGCCTGAACGATGCGGGCCGTCACCGCGGCCACTTCTTGCGGCCAGGTGTCGTAGCTGGACGCCTCGATACGAGCCGGCGGACAGGACGGATCGACCTCCAACATCTGGACGTCCGCCTGATGTTCGTCCCGCAGACGGGCGGCCACGGCATTGGTCGCCCGCACCACCGCCGGGCCGCTGCGACGATTGATCGTCAAGGGGAAACGCGGCGGCGGCGTGCCGTCAGCCAAAGGGAACAGCCGCCCGAAATCACCCATGTTGTCGCTAGCCGCGCCACGCCAGCCGTAAATCGCCTGCAGCGGGTCGCCAACGCCGGCCACCGGATGGCCACGCCCCAACTCGGGGCTAGGCCCGGAAAACAGCGACGCCAACATCGCCGCCTGAGCAGCCGAGGTGTCCTGGTATTCGTCCAGCAACACAACCTTGAAACGCTCGCGCAACCCAACCCCGACCAAGGGCACCAGCGCGGCCAGACGCGTCGCCGCCGCCTGCAGATCGGCGAACTCAACCACCCCGGCGGCACGCTTGAGTTCTCGATAGCGCCGCACGAACGACACCACTTCCGCCCGCTGCATGGCCACATCGGCGGCCTTGAGGATATCGGCGTACTGCCCGCCCCGGTGCCCCGGCGCGTCCAAACAGGCCTGGGCGAAGGCCAGCGAATCGGCCGCCACAGCGTCTGGCGTGACCATGTGGCCGGCCATCTGCTGGTCGAGCCGCATCACCTTGTCAGCCAGGGTTGACGGCGTCACGCCACGCAACGCCTCAGGCTCGAAACCTGGATCATCGACGGCCTGATCGGCCAACTGGTAAGGTTCGGCACCCGTCATCAAACGCCCGGTGCCGTCTTGGCCCAAACGCACACCCTGGCCCGACAGCAGCATTGCAACGAAAGCGTCATACGTGAACACGGACGGCGCATCGTCCTCGACCGCCGAAGACAAGCTGGCCAAAGCGTCCGTGATCTTTTGACGCAACTCACCCGTCGCCCGCCTTGTGAACGTCAAACCGAGCACCTGCCCCGGTTCAACCTGGCCCGTGCCGACCAGCCAGACAACCCGGGCCGCCATCACGGTCGTCTTACCGGTGCCGGCCCCGGCGACGATCAAACTTGGGCCCAGCGGTGCCGTGATGGCAGCCAATTGCTCAGCTGAGAACGGCAACCCCATAAGGGACGCCAGAGCCTCAGGCGTTAACGAGTATCTATTCATCGTTCACCCACAGACTCTGAGCAGGACAGCCATCCCGGAACGCGCAACCCCGGCATTGGGCTCCGGGGGTGGCATCGAAGGTCTCGGCGCGCAGCAACGACGCCGCCTGGCCCAGACGGGCAACGAGACCGCCCTCTGGTTCGTCACCCACCGGGAAGACGCGACACCCCACATCGTCGGCCGACCGGATGCGCGGATCGAGGCGCGGCCAGACCAATTCAGGCGGCGCAGCGCGACGCACACCGGGCGCCCAGTCGTCGAAAACCCCCTGTTCGACGCCCAACCGATAGATCGCCATCTGATCCAGATAGGCCTTGGTGTCAGCGGTTTTGCCAGTCTTGAAATCGATGACGACCAGACGGCCCGCCTCGTCCATCTCAAGGCGGTCGACCCGTCCACTGACGTCAACATCACCAGCGGGCGTCGCAACCACAGTGCGGAAAGCGATCTCCGTGCCCAGAAGACGACGCCCTTGACGTCCGTCCCGCCACACCAGGAAACGGGCGAACGCTTCATCAAGGTTCTGACGACCTGCCGCCGACTGCCAGGGCGCGCGATATGGCAGGCCTTCCCAAAGACGGTCAACCTGCTCGCGAAGATCGTCGGGCTGGCCGGACGCGCACACTTCGAACAGCCAATGCGCCACCGAACCGAACCCCATGGCCACCCCCGGCGGCGGCGCGCCACCGTGCGTCTGCATGAACCACGACCGCGGGCAAGCCAGCAACGTAGCAACCGCCGTGGCGCTGATGTGGGCGGGCCCGGGCCCGGCCAACGGACGCTGCCCCGCCGTCAAGCCGCCGACCCACCACCAATCGCGCGGATCGGCCTGCAAGCGGACCAGCGCTTCGGTCGCCGCCGACACCACCCCTGGCGATTCTTCCGAGGACATGGCCACCCCGCGCAGCTCTCCGACCAACGCCCGGCGCGACGTTACGGCGGACGGCAACTTCCCCGGTTGCCAGTCTGCCGCCACCACCCCCAAGCCGGTGGCAAAACGTGACAATTCAGCGCTTTCCGTATCGGCGCCCGGCGACCCGGTAACCACAAGACGCTGGGACGCCCGGCTGGTGGCCAGCGTGAACAGGCGCCTCTGCGCGGCCACCATGTCACGACGCCCAGGGGCAGGCCCGGCGCCACCGGCCTCCAGCCGCTCTGGTTCCAGCAAAGAATCAATCCAGCCGTCGGCCGGCCAGGCGCCTTCCGTCGCGCCGACAACCGCCACAACCGGCCAGCCCCGTCCCTTAGCCTGATAGGCGCTCAGCACGGTGACGGCATCGCTCACCTCGTTCTCACGGGCCCGATCACGCTGCACGATCTGTTGCGATACCAGATCGATCAGCGCATCCACCGCTTCAGCGCCGCGGCGCTCTGGAAGCCTGGCGGCCAAGTCGAACAAGGCGATTATCGCATCCAAATCGCGGTTGGCCCGCAACGCGTCTTCCTGACGCCCAAGTGCCGCGTCGCGCAGACGCTCTGGCCAGCCGGCCAACGTCCACAACCCCCAAGCCGCCTGCCCAGCCGACAACCCGTCGAGACGCCCCGCCAGATCTGTCAAACCCGTCAACGCCGCCTGAGCCGGTGCCCACCCATAAACGTCGCCCCCCGACAGACGCAGGTCGACCTCGTCAAGACCGACCAGCGGCGAACACAGCACCTCAACCCATCGGTCTGGGGGTGCCTGACCGGCGTCAACCAGCAGACGCAAGGCGCCCACCAGCACCTTGACGGCTGGCACATCAGCCAGCGCCAGCAACTCGCCCTCGACCCGCACCGGCAAACCGGCCGCCGCCAGACCTGAGGCCAGACGGGCCAGCGACTCGCCGGATTGACGGGCGACCACGGCCATCTGCGTCCACTCGACGCCATCAGCCCTAGCCAGCCAAAGACGCTGGGCCACCGCTTCGGCCTCGTCGTCGACGGTGGCGGCAAGCCAGGCCTCGGACACGTCGGGCGACCGCCACCGACCCGTCAACTCGATGACCGGCGCCGGGCCTTTGGCGTCAGCGAATTCCTGCGGGAACCGCCGCAACGCGGACGGCCAGGCCCCACGAAAATCAAACACGGCCGTTGTGGCGTCGCCGAAAGCCGTCACCGGGACGCCACAGCGCCATATGTCGCGCAGCAAAGCCACCACCGACTCGTCGCACTCGGCGAACTCGTCCACCAGGACGGCCTTCGTGTGGGCACGAACCAGCGCCGCCACGTCGGGCTGGCCCATCAGCACCCGGCAGCGATGAACCAATTCCGCGTAATCAAGCACCTCCTCGGCGTCCAAAACGTCAAGATATTGGCTGAAGAACCTTGCCGCAGCCACCCAATCGTCGCGCCCGGCGGCCCGCCCGGCTTGTGCCAAATCGGCCGGATCCATGCCCAGCTGACGCGCTCGGGCAAGTAGAAACCTCAGCTGGGCTGCGAACCCCGGTGTGGGGACGGCCTGAGCCAGTTCGGGCGGCCACTGGACGTACAACGCCTCGTTCGGCGAATCGAGCAACTCCCGAACCCTGTACTCCTGCTCGGGGGCGTTGACGAGCCGCCAAGCACCCGCGCCAGGGGGCCGGGAAGATTCCATCAACGCCTGGCACCAACCGTGTGGCGTGGTGACGCGCAGCCCAACCTGGGCCCCACCCGTCGCCTCCATGATCTGACGGCGCAGACGCTGGGCGGCCGGGCGGGCATGTGTCAAGACGACGACTTCGCTCAAGGGCACACCGTCAGCAGCCAACTGTGACACCAACGCCACCAGAGCGGCCGTCTTGCCGGAACCCGGCCCGCCCGTCACCAGCAGACAACCAGAGCCTTGCGAGGCATGACCGACCACGCGAAGCTGGCCGTCATCCAGGACGATGCGGCGGGCTGATGTGTCGCTCATACCCTCTATGCAACCACGTTGCACCGACAAAAATGACCCAGGTTTGCAGGAAGAGGTTTCGTGTGGCACTGTTGACACCGTGGGTTGTCTGTTAAGTTGGCTTCCCGCAGGGTTGATTTTGACCCGCACTTATTAGGAGATACGCATGGCCACCGGAACCGTCAAATGGTTCAACGCCGAAAAAGGTTATGGCTTCATCCAGCCAGATGGCGACGAAAGCGACGTCTTTGTCCACCATTCCGCCATCGAAGTAGACGGCTTCCGCACCCTTGCGGAAGGCGCCCGCGTCCAATTTGAGACAACAGATGGTCCGAAGGGCAAGCAAGCCGAACACGTCGTACCCATCGCAAGCTAACGCTGTTTGTAGTGCCTGAGATGACGCCTGTGGACGACGAGGATCCCACCACCGTAGGCGACGACGGTTGGGAACAGACCACCGGGGATCGCGATAGTTTTGTGCTGCGCCCAACCGTGTGGGCTGGCGGTGCCAGCGATGTCGGCATGCGTCACTCCCCCAACCAGGATGCCATCGCGCTGGCGGCCGGTAGCGGCGCGGACGACCGCTCTATTGCGGTAGCCTGCGTCAGCGACGGAGTCTCGACATCCCCTCATTCCGAGGACGCTTCGGCGTTGGCCGTCGAGGTTGCCTGCGATTTTCTGACGGGCAAGCTGCGCGATGCCGGACCGACTTTCAGTGAAGCCGATGCCCTGGTCGAGGCCTTCGCACAGGCCAATGACGCCATTATGGAATCGTCCGGGGTGACGACGGCCGGCACCTGGGCTTGCACGCTTATCGTCGCTTTGGTGTGGCATGAGCAGGTCGTCGTGGCAAACATCGGCGACTCCCGCTCGTACTGGATGCCTGACGACGGCGATGCCGTGCTACTCAGCACCGACGACTCGATGGCACAAGCTCAGATCGACCTTGGCGTCGAACGCGAAATCGCCGAATCAAGTTCTGGTGCCCATGCCATCACCAAGTGGCTGGGGCCAGGTTCGGCCAACGTCGTGCCCACAATGACGTCCCTGCAGATCACCGAGCCAGGTTGGCTGTTGACGTGCACCGACGGATTGTGGAACTACGCTTCAGACCCCGAGATGATGGCCGAAGCCTTAGGAAAAGCCGTTTCGGCCGAAGAGGCCGAGGGCAACGACCCGCAGGCCTGGGCTGTGTGCTGTCAACTGGTGGACTGGGCGAATGATCTTGGTGGCCACGACAACGTCACCGCCACCCTGATGCGTCTTGAGCCATCGGCCGATTGACGTGCACGTGGCGCCGACGCCATGGTTGGCACGTCCGCTAAACTTGGGCTAATGGAAATCAAAATCGGCATCGCAGATGTGGCGCGAGAGACGTCCATCGACGCAGACCAAACAGCTGACGACATCGTGCAGGCTTACCGCGACGCGCTGGCCGAACCCAACGGCCTTCTGCGCCTGGCCGACACGAAAGGACGCCACCTGGTGGTTCCCGCCAGCCGCGTCGCCTACCTAGATCTCGGATCGCCCGAACACCGCCCTGTCGGTTTCGGCGCCGCCGAGCAGTGAAAGTTAACCCTATGACAGACCCCCTCAATGGTGACCTCAACCTGGCCACCACATCCAGTTTCGCCGACCTCGGCGTCGACCAGCCACTGATCGACGCGCTCAAAGAAGTTGGCATCGAGCATCCGTTCCCGATCCAAGAGATGGCCATTCCGATCGTCCTGACCGGCGCGGATATCATCGCCCAGGCGCGCACCGGCACCGGCAAGACGCTGGCTTTCGGCCTGCCGCTGCTGCAACACGTCCTGCTGGCCGGCGACGACGACTTCGACGATCTGGAGCACCCCGGCAAGCCGCAGGCGCTGGTGCTGACGCCGACGCGCGAGCTGGCCTCGCAGATCACCGTCGAGTTGACGGCCGCCAACAAGCTGCGTGGTGCCCGTCTGCTGACGGTCTACGGTGGCGTCGGCTACGACGACCAGGTGGACGCGCTGAAGTCCGGCGTCGACATCGTCGTCGGCACGCCCGGCCGTATCCTCGACCTGGCCAACAGCAAGCGGCTTGACCTGTCCAACGTCGTGCACCTCGTGCTGGACGAGGCCGACGAGATGCTCGACATGGGTTTCCTGCCGGACGTCGAATCGATCTCTGACATGTGCTCGCCGGACCGCCAGTCGTTGCTGTTCTCGGCGACGATGCCCGGCCCGATCGTCGCGCTGGCGCGGTCGCGCATGCACCAGCCCGTCCATGTGCGGGCCGAAGGCCACGACGCCATGCTGACCGTCCCCGAGACCACCCAGTTCGTCTACCAGACCCATGATCTGGACAAGCCCGAGATCATCGGCAAGCTGCTGCAGGCGCCGAATGTGGCGAAGGTGATGGTTTTCACGCACACCAAACGGTCGGCGCAGCGCCTGGCCGACGAGCTGGACGACCGCGGTTTCAACGCCGTCTCAATTCACGGCGACCTGACGCAACAGGCGCGCGAGCGGGCCCTGAAGAAGTTCCGCAAGGGCGAGGCCCAGGTGCTGGTGGCCACCGATGTGGCGGCCCGCGGCATCGACGTGGCCGGCGTCTCCCACGTCGTCAACTACGAGTGCCCCGACGACGAGAAGACTTACGTTCACCGCATCGGACGGACGGGGCGGGCCGGTTCGTCCGGTGTCGCCGTGACGTTCGTCGATTGGGCCGACGTGACGCGCTGGCGCGTCATCAACAAGGCGCTGGACCTGGATTTCGGCGACATCGCCGAGTCGTATTCGACCACGCCCCAACTACTGGCCGACTTGGGCATCCCGGACGGGACGAAGGGGCGCCTGGCGCAGGCCCG
>Ga0123357_10013743_pt1 | contig 10528 bp, 4 predicted proteins | sample TergutEmb28metaG_FD_89873 | JGI IMG/M metagenome (GOLD analysis project Ga0123357, IMG submission 89873) | Embiratermes neotenicus P4 segment gut microbial communities from Petit-Saut dam, French Guiana - Emb289 P4 | ecosystem: Host-associated > Arthropoda: Insects > Digestive system > Gut ...
GTATATACCATGTTTAAAATATTCAGTAACTATATTTGTTATATTTGTTGAATAAATACATTAAATGCAACGTTTGGAGGTTAGCGTCCTAGACGGTAGGACGCACGGGCTGTAAAGGTTAATAAATGCCTCAAGAAAATACTGAGAATTTTCTGGCCAGACCAGATAACAAATGAAGAGATGTGGAAGCGTACGAAGCAACCTAGAATAGATTTGCAGATCAGGAAACGCAAGTGGGGATGGCTGGGCCATACACTGCGAAACCTGTCCGACGACATAGCCAGGCAAGCCCTAGGGTGGAACCCCCAAGGTAAATGGGGCAGGGGGAGACCAAGGAATACATGGCGAAGAACGGTATTTGAAGAGGCCAAAAGATTAAGAAGACCTGGATGGAGATCAAAATTGATGCCAAGAATAGAGTGAGATGGAGGATTCTTGTGGGAGCCTTATGTTCCATGGCAGAATGATGGGATGTTATATAAGAAGGGAAATAGTAGTAATTATACAGGCATTTCACATTTGTCAACCACATACAAAATTTTATCCAACATCCTGCTGTCAAGGTTAGCTCCATATGCAGAGGAAATTATTGGGGATCAACAGCATGGATTTTGACACAGCAGGTCAACTACTGATCTTATATTGTGCATCTGTCAAATACTTGAGAAAAAATTGGAATACAATGAAGCAGTGCATCAGCTATTTATAGTCTTCAAGAAAGCTTATGATTCAGTTAGGAGGGAGGTCTTTAATACGATTCTCATTGAGTTTGGTATCCCCATGAAACTGGTAAGACTAATAAAAATGTGTCTGAATGATATATGTAGCACAGCCTGGGTAGGCAAGCATTTGTCTGACATATTTCCTATTAAGAATGACTTGAAACAAAGAGATGATTTATCACCATTGCTTTTCAACTTTCATTTAGAGAAAGCCATTAGGAGGGTTCAGGTAAACCAGGATGGCTTGAAACTAAATGGTACACAACAGCTTTTGGTTTATGCTAATGATGTTAATTTATTGGGCAGAAGCATACATACTGTAAAGAAAAACACAGAAGCTTTAGTAGTAGGAGACGGGAATAGAAGTAAATTCTGATAAATCTAAGTACATGGTCATGTCTCAAGATCAGATTGCAGGATGAAGTCACAGTACAAAAATTGATAACTGTTTCTTTTAATGGGTGGAAGAGTTTCAATATTTGGGAACAACCTTAATGAATCAAAATCCTATTCAGGAAGAATTTAAGAGGAGAGTGAAGTCAGTAAATGCTTGCTATCATTCGGTGCAGAATCTTTTGTCTTCCAGTTTGCTATAAAAAATGTAAAGATTAAGATATAAAGAACTGTAATACTGCCTGTTATTTTGTATGGGTGTGAAACTTGGTAGCTCAAATTGAGGGAGGAACATAGGCTAAGGGTGTTTAAGAATAGGGTGCTGAGGAGAATATTTGGGCCTAAGAGGAATGAGGTAACAGGGGAGTGGAGACAAAATGAGGAGCTTAATGATCTGTACTCCTCACCCAATATTGTTCGGGTGATCAAATCAAGAAGAATGAGATGGGCGGGGCATCTTGCATGTATGGGGGAGAGGAGAGGTGTACATAGGGTTTTGATGGGGAAACCTGAAGGACAGAGACCACATGGAAGACCCAGGTGGATATATTAAGATGGATCTTCAGGAAGTGGGTTGGGGGGGGGTATGGACTGGATTGATCTAACTCAGGATAGAAAGGTGGCCAGGTGCTTGTAAATGAAGTAATGAACTTTTGGGTTTCTTAAAATGTGGGGAATTCCTTGACTAGCTGAGAACCTGTTAGCTTCTCAAGAACGGCTCTGCTCCATGGAGTAAGCACGTACTTAAGACATACGAGTTTAGACATATAATTTATCACTCCATCAACACAGTACAAAATGTAGGAAGAAGGAACTAAAAAATTGTTATAAACCAATGCAGTAAGAAGCTAAACCTGAACAGACACTTCTAATCTATTACTTTGCCAAATGCCAACCTATGAACATAAAAAAGGAAGAAGACAGTAAACCTCAACACAACCTTTGTCTATGTTACCATGCACCTTCCAGTGGTTATTAAACATTGTGCACTGAAGAGACATAAGACATGCACTGGAAGAATAATCAACAGATTATTACTATTTAATAGGCTGTCCAGTACTCTGCCTAATTGTAAAATGAAAGAGATTTATGTTTTATCACTAGTTTGAACTTCTTAACAGGCATTTAATGGAAGTCTGCTATGTCCTTTTATATTTGTCACAAAATGCTGAAATACAGAGTAGGTTTCAAACGGAAAAATTAAATACTTTTTGCATTTTCCTTTGATTAAATGAACAGCCCTTTAGAAAAACTGTAAAGTAAAATCCTATATGACTACTGTAATAACTCATCTGTACAAAAAGTAGATAGCTAAGGGGAGAGAGCAAGGAGAGAATTAATTGTATGTGCTTCACAGAAAAATTGTGATCCTCTGCCTTAGATGAACCATATGATGAAGCTGAGGACAATGACAGAAAATATCACTTTTAAAATCAGGAGGTCGGGTAAAATTGACCATGTGTCTAAGCATGGTGCCACTGAGAGAGATCAAGGGTAGAGAAGTTTATTTTTCCACTAGATCAATATCAGTGAACAGTATTATGACCTGATCACTTTATTTGCATGGCTCAACTCAACAAGATGCTTGTACCCAACCTCTCACACATGATATATTAACCTAGCTGTCTGACCTATTGCGAGTCATTTTACCGAGCTATTCTGACATACAACAGTAGTCATGACAAGGATTATCCTGAAGAATATCACTTGTATGCGTTACAAATTGTTATCACTACCTATGAGCGTATACTGAAACCTTTAAACTATAAAACTGCTTTAAATTGTTCTTCTGGGTTATAATATTAGAATATTATTTGCATGATTATGCCACCTTCAACGTGCAAGTGCCATGACGAAAGGGGCACCATGTGTCTCTCAAACGTTGTTAACCACCTACTCGATCATACCTACATCCTTACTGCTTTGAAAGCCTCACATTTCACTTTAATCCATTTCACATCCTACACATCTTTATTGCCCTCTCAAACGCTTTGGCCTCAAAGTCTTTAACCAAAACGTCCCTTGTGCAGGACGTCACTTCCATACACTACCCAACTACTCTGATCTATGCTATATGATCTGTGATGCTACCCAACGCACAAGTACGTTGAATCTCTTTACTAGAGACTGAGGCACAGAGCTGAGGCAACTGTGGCATGTGCTGCCACCGCTTGGAGTTGCAACTGAAAATCGCCATGCTTTTCAGAGAGATACATTTTTCGATGTTATCGAAAAGGCGGTGACACTAGCAGGAGGAAATGACGTATAGTACTGTTGTACGTATGGGAGTGTGAGGAGAAGTTGTAGTGGTTAGAGGTGTTTATAGTGTTCGTGATGTTGGTTGTGTTTCATAGTTGGGTTCAGCAGTTAGGGTGTGTTTAATCTGTAGTGATTAAAGAACTTGCGAATCTTAGAAAGGAAAAATCACTTGTTCGTATACCAGATTTCTACTAAAGCGTAAGTATTTCCCTAAAATACTACTTAGAAGATTTGCATCGTGCCAGCAATGAATGCACGTTGTTATAATACTGTACTATTGCAAGTTGATTGCGTTGCTTTTGGCTTTCCCTTTGGCTGTAGTTTGGATTCATATCACTTCACCGAATATAATCGTAGGTTAGGTCGCCTTTGTGGTTCGTGTGTTAATGGACGCCAAACATTAACTACGACGGCATGATTGGGGGGGATGATTCCCCATCTATAAGTTTCCTACCCAAGTCATATACATTCTGCTCCACACTTCGTACTTCTCCAGATGTTGGGGATGTTTATTTGTTTCGTTTACAAAACCAACATAAGTACTGAAAAGTGTCGAAATCAAGAACAATCGCGTTAGGCCGGTGAAGTGATAAACCATGAATCGAATTGCTGCCATTCGAAACCCGGTTGGGGTGTTAGATTTTTCGGACTGCCGCATCTGGCACTGCCCTGAGGTCCACCCAGCCTTCTGGGTAACTCCAAGGGTTAAAGGTGGATGGAGTTTGAATCCGAGCGCATACTTATGCCAAAGTAAATAATCTGTAATCTTTACCTAAATGTCTTTTATACACCTCCATGACAATGTTGACTACTTGGATAGGTTCTCTTTTAGTAAGGATAGAGAATGGTGTAATCGTGGAATGTCTCATATTGATGTAAATCCAGGTGTGTAGTCTTTTCATGTTGTATTTGCTTTGCCCTAGTAGAGTGTTTCATGAGGTGCGGGAGATACACTATAACAATTGAAATTGGCATAAAGAAGTTTTTGATTGTCACCTTTAAATGTAATGAGCAGTATTTCGTTGTGACAAATATTAAGAAACGGTTAAGATACATGAATGTTAAATGTTTTAGTGAAATGGTCTTTAGACTCTTAATATCTGCAAAACCCTTATGACTAAATTTGTATTTTTGCAGAACCCCTATAAAGTAAGGGTGTGTCTTCAGGTTGAAACATGACATGAAATATTCTAAAACATAGAAGTTTATTTTAAAATATAAAGTACTTATGCACATTTATGAAAACGTTTTATTATTGTTGATTTACACTGAAAATAAAACCATTGCCAATTAGGTTCTAACATCATGGGGAAGAAAATAAGAAATTTAGTTGAAGTTATAAAAATGATATTTGCCACTTTTATTGTGAAGGTAATGTGCTTGCAGAGCCACTGATGAATTGCCTGTGGAATCTCAGGTTTCTGCAGGACACAGTTTGATTACCATTGTTTTAGCCATTAGGAGGCACTGACTGTTTTTCTCATATGTAACTTCTGACAAACATCCCAATGACACTTTAGAATGCTGTTTTTATATAAAGCAATACATATTCATGAAAATGGTAATGTAATTTTAATATGTATATTCACTGCTGTTTTCAATACTGCTTGCAGCTTACATGTTACAGGCTGTATTGGGTCAGGGTTGCTGACACAACTTACAGGAAGTCAAGTTATTGTAGCCAGAATATAAGACAAAACTACAAACGCTTACTGTTGTGCTGTTATTGTTGTTGTTCTTGTCTGAATTCATTATATGGTTACTGGAGTTTCGACTCTTACCTTTAATAATGTTGGCAAGGATCTTACAGTATTTTTGTTACTGGCTCTGTAGTTGAAGTTTATTGCTGCCCCTGCTGCCAGTATGGACCTGGCTTCTATTTGTGTACATGATGGTGTGATTCCATCAGTTACACTTTTATTTGTGACTGTATTGATTTTTTGATACCTTCCTGGAAAACGTATTTTAAATGCTTAAACAGAATATAGAAATGGAAAGCATTATGTATGTGATCAAGACTTAGACTTACCTATTACTGATGGATGCATTTAAATTCTTTGAGCATCTCCTCATTACTCTATGATTAAATATAAGCAAATTACTATCAGCAAGTTTATTGATTGGTTACTGTTTAAGCAACATAGACCAAGAATCTTGCCTTCTCAATCCCATTCAGTATATCAGTTTCTGTGTCAAAGTTTCCTGGCTTCTGTTTGGATAATGCGCTGTGAGGTTGAAGATTTTACTAGCAGAATTTATTTTAACCACTTGTGAATGTTGTGGTCTGGCCACTAGTGTGCCAGCAGACCACAGAAATTGAAGGAATACAACGCATGTATTTTTAATTAAATGAATGATTATGCATTCTGTGGCCTATATGCCGTTCAGTATCTATGCTTTTTATGCACCAGGCAAAGGAAGGGGGTATATGAGCCCAAATCTGCGTCTTTGTGCACGCTTCGCCATGCGAAGGCCAGGAAAGAGAGAGGGAGAGTGAGTTGGGGGGGGGGGGGGATGTAGTTGTTGGTATTGCCAAGTTGCATGACAACTTACCTACCAGGATTTTCCACTGATTCTGAAGTGCGGATGCATTTCATTGATAAGTCAACATTAAACTCGTCACATGCAGTGAATTCACGACTTTTATTAAATGGGTGGCCAAGCAGTGCCTTCATATTTATTTACACATTTTAATTTACTATTTTGATGTGTCCTCACGTATTGGTTAAAAATTGATAAACGTATACCATCAACACATGCTACATGTTTCTGTCGTGTATTTATCATTAATTAGAAAAATCAGTATTCAAAATATACATTAGTTCTGGTTTGTGCTTTATTATAAAGGACGTCTGTTTGAACGTGGAACTCACGCCAAGGGCTGCCATATCTGGTACTCTGCGTTACTACTGATTCCTGCTAGTTTGATCCCCACGCTGTCGATTACGGAGTATTTCTATAGGCTTAGTCAGACATACCAAAGAGTCTTCAAAAGAGCCAGGTTCAGAATCTCCGCGCTTCAGTCGTAAACTGTTCTTGCTCTTCGTGTAACAGAAGTACAGTGTAACACATTTTCTACTGTGACATAAAGTGTTGTTGTTCGCGAATATGCAATACTGCGTAAAACGGGCGAGGGGGTAACAGTGGAGATCTATATTAGGAAGAAATCTATGCAGAGCGTCGCAGCAGATTTGAAAGTCGGTTTCACGATGTTTAAATTCAGTTAAGAATAAATATCAACGGAAATATTTGTTGCGATAGGACGGTTTTGAAACTGACTGTGTGGAACATTGTGTAGTCGTGGCGTCGACCCATTGCTCACGTGTCTGTCAGGTGAGATTGTGTATTCAAAATACATCATGGTTGGCGGATGATTCCAGATGACAGCACGCGACACGAGGTGCGGTTGCTTTACCTCAGAGTCGAGTATTGTTTGCTGTCAATGCAAGAAGAATAATCGGACCCGTCTTTGTTTCGAAAACACTGAATTCAGAAGGCTATAGTGGACAAATCATTGCACAGTTTTTATTGTTTAAGGCGAAGTATGAGAATGAGTACGGGTTCTTCCAGCAAGAAGCCCCCCCCCCCTCCCCTCCCCTCGACCGCATGTAGCCAGTAGATAAATTGTTGCAGAACGAATAACTGATTAGTCGTTCATTGTGGCCTGCTTGTTTATCCTCTCCAACGCCATGTGACTATTATCTGTAGGGATGTTTCCAAGACAGCGTGTGTAACAACAGTAGCAGCATTAACAACAACAACAACACACGGAAGACGACCTTAAAGATATCACCTGGCGCGTAGTGTCGGCAGTTCATGGGCAAGGGCTCGTACAGGTTTTAAATAGGAATGTAAATAGACAGTATAACATACTGGTGTTCCGAAAATCCCCGTGCACTTCGTGAAGTTCCTTTACATTACCTTAAAGACGGAGTCTGGTGTGTGCAGTGAGTGCGCCCTAAAGAATAGCCCCCCCCCCCTCCCCCCAACTTTTTTTTTTTAAGAAACATTGAATGTTTTCCGCCGCTTTTGGTCGTTGACACAGTGCTCGAGAGAATGAAGAGACGAATGAAACTGCACAGTTGCTAAATGTTGGAAATTGCCATGGCCAACGCAGCCCGTGACTGCCGTGGAAGAGGTATTCTGCGATGCTTGGTAATTCGCGGCATATGGCCTGCTAGATTTCCATTTGTAATGCGTGCTGTTAGTAATTAGGGAATCACGAGCATTCTACGTAGTATTTCAAGACGAGCTCCGTCGTGAGTCGAGAAATATTTTTATAAGTTGCGAGTGATGCCGAGGGGCTGGAGTTCGGCACTTTGGGGCTCTTCTATTAAATGAGGTAAATTGAACTGCAGGTGAAAACGGACTCTGAAGTCTTTGCGTATGCCAGCTTCCTCTGCGATATCGCTTCTGGAACAGCTACCTTGTGCAGTGGCATTATTATAGATACACGGTGTACTTAGTACACAGTTAAATTCTTTTGTTAATTGTCTCTCTGTTACGCTTGCTTTTCCCGGGGTATCTAGAAGCACTGTGGCATATGCCCTGTTTCACCAAATACTGTTACTACAATTTCCCGCGACTGCTGCAGTTAATATATGCGCCCTGCTAAACTTTATATCCGTAATTTTGGAGCGTTTGTAGTGGCGTGTTGCCAGCGTCTTGTAATTCACCAAGGTACAAGCTGGATCATATCTTATCTTGACGGTTTTTTTGTTTTGGCTGCTGCGTAAAGAAGCCGCATTCAACTGCACACGTAACGACTGCGTTAATGTCTCTCGGTTGTGTAGGTTATGACGACTGATAATATCGACGAAATTTCATACAAAGGCCAAAATGCATGGTGCAAATGGACGTCGATCTAATTGTGGGTGGCATCTCCAACGGCCTATGAGGGAAGTTCGCGCTTGGAATCACGACCAGGAAATTTTCCTGTGTGAGGATTTTCGATGGGTTCCTTGAAGACGTCTGCGCGAATTGTGCGAGAGTACCTAATGGTCGGCCACGATTATTTTTACTTAATGCCTAGTGTCGTTTAATTCAAGAAATTCACGTTTTAAAACCACACAAGATTGTATTTTGGGACGGGTCACCAACAGGTGACAGGGCCCGGGAGTATGAAAAGTTTTCTAACGACAGCATGTCTGAATTGACGTTGAAGAGAGAAGTACGAATATCAAGAGCGTAGTTCATGTCATTGTTACAGTCCCGTCAGTATTAAGATCCCCGGCCCTGCTCCAAAGCGGGAGGAACACGGTAGCGTTGTTATAAAACCTTTGAGAATCAGACGACGATGCTTGGCGTCACAGTATACACCAGAGTACTTCGTGACAGTAGAATGTAATTCGCAAGTAAGACATTATCTGGTAACGCACTTCGCCGACATTTCGTGGCTAACGGCGCCAAGCGCCGACACGTGGGATCAAAAAGACGAAGGCTGTGAATGATGTGCTGGATAGCCGGACTGTCGCGTACCTCAGGGACGGTGATAGATGGATATGGAAGATTGATAGAGTGATTTTCAGGAAAATGGGGGTAAACCTGCCCCTGTGCCACTACCTCAGAGCCTAGATGGAACAAGTTGGGATCGAATTCGGTCCTTCACTGCTAGAACCCGGTGTGTAGCCGTCTGGTGTATCTGTTAGTGTAGTTCAACGGCCATGTACGGGCCGACACCCCATATCGGAACGTCTTGGCAGGAACCACACACGAAATAACATCTCATTTGAATACCATTTCATTTGAAGTAGTTTTCAGAAGTGGATGGGCAGTTTGTGTAACTAGGCCCACCGCTTTATGAAGCGTCATAGCCCGGGTCCCGGACCCTTTTCAGTTTTCTTATGGCTTGTTGCTAGAGTGATGAATAGTGCTGCGACCCCGTTGAATTGGGGCTGAGCTCATCGCAGTGCTTGTACTGTCGATTCAGCAGTTGTTTTCAATGTTATAGCCCACTTTCAGCGGTTCCTCCTTGGCGCAACGAGTTCAAGTCCTTTTAAGACCAACGATAGATCAGACCATCGAAAGGTCTTCGCCATTTGCTTAACTGTTCTGGACCAGTTTGCACTTTTTGTCCTTTGCTATGGACATTTCATACATCCTAAGTGGTTGGAGTCCTTAAACATTGCCCTAACATATATTTTAGAGACACATGTAAGAAGCTCTGCTTGTCTTTCGTCATATATTTTCATCTGCAAACGGATTACTTATTGTAAGAATACTGAAAGCGACGATTAGTATCGAACTTGGGCCCTTTTTCAATACTAGGAAATATCATAACAACTCTAGCGCCAGTGTGGCCCAGGGACGGTCGCTGGAAATTCGATTATGTTATTTGCTATTTGGTAGTAGAAGAAATCATGTGGATCTCATGCGAGCATAGAATGGGTTGGCCCTTGGCTTCTTCTGTTGTGGTGAATATAGTGTTTTCGCATTGCTAACGATTGTTTTTGTTCCTTTTGGACAATTTTTGCTGTGTGCCACCACGATTCCTTGTATAAGAAACAATAAAGAGTCAATCATTGGAATGACAACTAGACATGTGAAGACTGCAGAGCCAACGTCTGAAACTTCGTGTTCTGGTTTATCAATCTGTGTGAACCCCACAGCGTGTCTAACGTAATGGTATCAAGGCATTCTTTTATCAGACCACCGCAAGGCGTCTGCCATCATTTCATCAAATTTTTCCTGGCGTTACAGCCCAACGTGAGCTTTGGCTTCCTGGTGTAATTGTATGTTACCGATTTCGACAAGCTGTATGACTGCTTGAAATGGGTAGTCCGCCGCAAGTTCTCGGCCATCAATTCAGTCGCATTTCATTAGCGCATCGGTCCTGGTTCCATTCCTGGCCACCACTATAAAGGTTTTCAGAATCATTATCAGTAAGATAGATATACATTAGGACTCTTTTTTCAGGGGGTTATAAGTTATCACAGGTAAACGTCGATATACGAGGTCTGTTAGAAAAGTATCCGACCTTATTTTTTTATGCGAACACCTGATGGATTATAATCTAGCGCGCTTGCATGAGCCGACCTTGAACCTTACTGCGCATGCGTGAATTTTTTCCTGCCTGTCGATAGCGTCAGTTGCTGGCAAGCAGCATTTGAGTGAGGTAGTGTGTAGTGCTCGCGTCGATTTTTCATTGCAAGGAA
>Ga0123357_10013745_pt1 | contig 10527 bp, 12 predicted proteins | sample TergutEmb28metaG_FD_89873 | JGI IMG/M metagenome (GOLD analysis project Ga0123357, IMG submission 89873) | Embiratermes neotenicus P4 segment gut microbial communities from Petit-Saut dam, French Guiana - Emb289 P4 | ecosystem: Host-associated > Arthropoda: Insects > Digestive system > Gut ...
ATGGAGCACTACACCCGAGCGATCGGCAAGACCCATCAGGAAACCCGTAAGATATTCTCGGCAATGTGCGACTTCGATCCTACGACCTATAATGCGATAGAAGCGCGCTTCTGGGAGCTGGATCGTGACTATATTAATCGTATGGGTCCGCCAAAGAAGCCAGGACTGCTCAGTTTATTACGAACATTACAGGAGCGAAACGTGCCCTGTGCTCTGGCAAGTTCAACACGAACCGCGCGTGTAATAGAGCACCTGGAGGCCGCACAGCTTACTGATTATTTCCAAGTAGTCATAGGGGGAGATCAGGCGCCGACAAGTAAGCCGGCTCCTGACATTTTCCTGCTGGCAGCCACACATCTTGACCAGCCAGCGCATTCCTGCCTGGTGCTTGAAGATTCGTTTGCTGGCGTACAGGCAGGGAGAAGCGCGGGAATGCACGTAGTCATGGTGCCCGACATACTCCAGCCAACACCAGAAATACGGGGAAAAGCAGACCGGGTGCTTGAGAGCCTCTCTGATGTAGAAGAGCTCATTATTACTAATAAGATAATATTCACCGTAAATAACGCTGGTTAATTGCATATTCATGGAGTTTATCGCACTAGACGTGCATATTATGCTAAATGTTCCTTGAATATTTTTAAAGAAATATGTAATTTCAGGGGGATATATGCATTTCAAAGGCTATTTTCTCGTACTCATTCGTAACTAAAATATTTACATAATATATATTATCAGACATTCAGAGCAGTTCAAGGAAAACTGACTCTGGTGTCATAGCTGGAGGTATTGGTGCAGTGATAAAGGTTCGGCTTAAGATGGTTCACACTATTTAATTGTCCAACGGCCCTCTGCAAATACCTGCAGTATGACGGGATAATTCAACTTGTCTCGCGTAATCGTCGTCGAATCATTAAAAGCGTCAAAATGTTCAAAAATCTTTACTGTTCCGTTTTGTATAAGGTCAAATCCACCTTTTCCTTGATAATCGATACCGAGGGCAATATCACTTTTTGAAGCTATCAGAAAAAATGGCTGATCACCATTGCCCTGCAAGGGAGAGGTTAACCATTGTAGTGAATCAATAGGAAGAATTTTAATAGTCCAGGTAGTATCGGAAGTTATCTTCAATCCTTGTGAATCGGCGCCCACTCTTGATCCAGAGTACTCTCCTGTCTTTTCAAGGATTGTAACACCAATGGGAGCATCATTGTCATCAAGTTCCTCAATCTTGAATGCACCTTGACCTGGATGGCTGGCCGCAACAACAAAAAAGCTGCCTGTTGCCCCTGACGGAAGCTTGATATTTTGATTACCTAACCCGGAATAATTTGCAGGAGAAAAAGAGGCTCCAAATTTGGAAATATAATCCCTATCGACTTGAGTAATCTTAATATCTGCAAGTTTTGTAGCATTTTCAGATGAAGTGGCCTCAATCGAGCTGGAAGATCTTGTGTCTGAGTAAGTATTTGATTGCTGCCGGGGTGAAGCGTTCAATCGCTGCAGCAGACCTGGGATAATAATCGCAGCAGCGACAAGAATCAATAAACAAACACCGGCCACCGTAATAAGTAGGGTGCAATTCTTCCTCGTCTTTACAGGCAAGACACCATCATCAATCTGGGCTAGTCCATGGCTTTCCTGTTTGTCAGTTTGCTTGACGCTTTTTGTCATAATGCATCATCCTTACCATTCTGCTCGTGAGCAACTTATAAGACCGATTATCATCAAAGCAAAGAATACCAAGCACAGGATCCCTAGCGCCTCAGTCTGCGAATAAGGGATAAAGAGTTGCCCAAACTTAGCTTCCTCTAAAGTCTCTCCTGCGTATCCTCCTCGGAATGTACTATCTGCCATTACGTTCCATAAGAAGCGTACCCATCCTTGAGGAGCTGGAGAAGAAAAGGAATTGGCAGACTGTGCTGTTGCATACAATACGACAACCGAGAACCCTGTTGGAAGAAGAGAATTCCGCGCGCGAAGACCCACTAAAATACCTGCAAGCGCAAGAGTCGTATACGCAACGGCAAGACGCACAACCAGTAATGCAATATGAGAAAACACATTGACGTTGTTCCAAAAGGGTCTGATCGGGGGTGGCTGAACATGAAATTGGGCAATACGACTCATATCAAGAGGCCCCGTATAGGTTGCAACTTGAGATAACTGCCCGGATATCGGGAGACCGCGAATCAAGCCCATAACACAACAGATCAATACTAATACCAGGCAAAAAAGTAGGGCAGTTATTAATACGGATAGGCATTTTGCCAGCCACCATGATTCTCTATGGTGGAGACGCGAGATGATTACCTGCATATAATGAGATCTTGTATCACGAATAATAATGTCCCCAACCAGCAAGAAAAATATTAGTGGGACAATCAGATTGATGAATAAACCCGTCCACTCTCCATAAAATGCAAGGTAAACATCCCAGATATTCGGCCTTAGTCGAACGACCCAACCATATCGAATCACCTGCTCGGAAGCACGCCACGCTCCCAATGTACAGATAATCATTGCCAAAGGCCACCGCCATGATTTGACCAGACGAACCAGCTCAAGTCTGACCAACCCCGTTATCTCATACAAATAGCTTGTCATGTTAGCCTACAGCGTTTTTTATGCCATCAACCGATTGATTCGTGTAAGTAAGATATGCTTCTTCAAGTGACCGTTGCTGCAGCATCTCATCACTTAGTTCTGTCACATGAGTTGCAAAAATTATGAAGAACTTGTCACATATCTTTTCCGCCTCTGGTAACTGATGCGTGAGCATAATTACTGTAGTTCCCTTTTCTGCTTGCTCAGTTATCATTGTTCGAAAGTCTACAATAGCCGCTGGGTCAAGCCCATTTGCAGGTTCATCTAATAAGAGTAAACTTGGGCTCCCCATTATCGCTTGAGCTAAGGCAAGTCGTTGCCGCATTCCGAGTGAATACTTCCGAACTGGAAGTCTATTCTGGGGATCAAGTCCCACATAGAGCATATGCTCGGCAACATCGATTAATGAGCGATGCGCCGATATCCTATCGATATATCTTAAATTATCTATTCCAGACAATGAATCAACAAATGGGGGGTTTTCAAGCATAAGCCCACAATTGATGGGTCGCCCTGTTGTCCGTTGTCCATCTACCCTTACGTCACCAGTACTTGGCCGATATATACCAGCTAATAGTTTTAACATCGTTGTTTTACCGGAGCCATTTGGACCGATAAATCCTACAACCTGCCCCTTGCATATGGACAGATTTATGGTATCTAACACGCGTTTATGGCCGAATTCCTTCGATACATCGGTCATCTCAATATAGCCTCTCACATCATTGGGCATGTCTCTAGTCCTTCCTGGTTTTCATTTTGAGCACCATAAACGAGCTGAAGATAAACAGGCCAATAATGATTGGCAATTGGATTGTGAAAGGATTAAGATCGCGCCAACGACACCAGCCATAAAGTGGAAAGTCGAAACACATATAACAAAACATTCTACTCAGTTGTGCATCATAGGTAAACTCATTGACAAGCACGAGCAACGCTGCAGGAAATGACATGGCTAAAAGTGGCTGCTCTAAAGCAATCCCTAATAGTGCGCATAAACACAGAACGCCCCAAGCCATGATCGTGTATATGAAAATGATAATTGCCCAGTAAAGTAGCATACTGATCTGTGCGATTTGTGGATAGAAATACAAGGTCATATCAATAAGGGTTTTACGAGAATAAATTTCTGCACACGATCCATTAAAAAAGAAACGAGATATCAATAGACCCAAGCCAAACGTGAAAATTCCTGCCATAAGAACGATAATCAGAAATGAAATGATATATGAAGCAAGAATACAAAAATTACTAATCCCACGAGAACGATAGACATCCCATAGTTTCGAGCGCCTATCAATAGCAATAAAGTCGCCACATATAAATGGTGCCCCAAATACAAATACAAATGAAAAACTCAGGCTCCAGATCGCCCCAAACTGAACGGGCAAGGAAGAATAGGGAACCTGTGGTATTTCAACTCCAGAGGGCAATACAGAAGCTGCGATATTTGTAGTTTTGGCAATCAAAAAACTATAGACACAAAAAATTAGCACCATCGCTGAAACAAACAGCAAAAATCGCGTGCTTTTAATTGCTCGTATAAAAATGCTTTGAACTAACCTTAACATATGCTATGGCTCACTATTAGGTGCGCGGTAAGACAGGAAAACCTCTCTTACCGCTCACGTCACCTAATTTCGCGGCAAGGCTTATTGATTAAAAATACCATTTTCCATTTCCGCTCATAACTGAGCTAGTAACCGACCAAAGTGTCACATAAGCATTAGTAGGGGCGGTCACCTTTGAGGATATGGGTTTTAGCTTGGACCCTTTTGCGACTGTGCACTTTGCCCCAATGCAGGCCCCACCACTTGACTTGTAGACAGCCATTGTTATTGCATTATTATTTGTCGAACCATCCAAATCCACCTGCAGGGCAAATCCTGTTCCTATTGTTTTAACGGAACTTTTTACCCCAGCTGAGGTATTCGCAGGAATGTCGCTCTTAAAATTAAATCCCTGCGTACTGGAATACGTGACTGCAAAAGCGCTTGAAGCAAACGCCAGAGTCAGAGCAAATACAATCACTGCAACCTTAACTTGTGCTTTCATTAGAAAATTCCTTTCAGTTGTTTGACATTGTGATCTTAATAAACCAGAGGCATGATAGCCTCTGGTTAAATTCGCGGACGTTTAAGTGGATACAGAAGCAACTGCGGAAATACAAATCCGTAATCAAATCCTAATCTCCTTTGAAGAACATAGAGTAAGCATTGATTAAGTCTATTTTTCATTAGGTATCGGCACTTTTCTAACTAGTAGGCCCAAAAGCCTTGCGCTAACATGACATAGCTTTGTGTAGATTGAAGCTGCACATACACATCCACCATTTTCGTCGAGGTATATAGAGTTACCGTTGTTCCATTTGCCACTGTCTTCCAATCCGCAAGGACAGATCCTGAGGAATTAACGACGCGCATCTTGACTGCTTTGCTATTTGTCGTAGATTGTAATGTTGCTTTCAGCGGTCCATACGCTGCAAGCGTTTTCATCGAGCTCTTAACAACTGCCGGAGCAACCGGAACATTATTGCTAAAAGTAAAATTTTGCATTGTTTTCAGCACAGCTCCACCCTCTGTAATAGCTGCACGCTCTGTTGTCACCGGCGACATCGCCATTGATACATCACTTATCTCTACCGCATATACCCCCACAGGAAAAAGCACGAAGGCAGAAAAAGCGGGTATAAGCAACGCCATAAATAGATAGTGTTTGACATTGAATTTATTGTCTTTCATTTTTACCATCTTAATTTTGGTCTACGCCTCAACATGGGCTTGTATCTGGTTTTATAATAAGAGAGGAATGGATATCTGAACATCCAATAAAACATTGTTAATTTAAAAATTGTCGGATTTTGTACTCAAAAAGCATGGGATATTTTTCGAAATGAATGGAAATGTGATGGAAACGACGGCAATTTTTTCTCCAACAAGAACAATCTTATCTTTTGCTTCACTTTTGGTTTGTCTAGGCATCATCACTCAGGACATGCCGCGCATCTTTATTAATTACGCCAAGGAGCCTTATACTCTCCCGTATCTTCTTTGTATTTTCTTTTTAGCGGCAACCGTGATGTTCTGTGGATTTTCAATCAACATCATTAAAATGAATTCCTGGCTTCAATCAAAATGGATGCGGATTATTTGCTTCATTCTACTTTCCCCACTCTGGATAAGCCCTTGCGCTGAATTTACTAGGGAATATATTAGACCGCTTTCCCTCATACTGAGCATTGACACCGAAAAGATACACCTTTGGTTTGGGTGGTTGGTAAGCATTGCCGTATCGCTTATTCTTGCTCAATGGTTTGCTTACCTTTCTGAGCACAAAAGCGAATTGGTCAATCTTATGCTGCCATTGTGTCTTCTCACGACCTGTAGTCTTCTGCTGATTACCTTTGTTGGTGCAACTCCTCTATCGGCGATTATTATCCTCGTAGCAACAGTGCTAGCCTGCATCTTTCCCCGAACATCAATCAGAATTGCGACTATTGAAAGGAGGATTGATGAAAAGCCAAGTGCCAAACGTTTATTAACCTACTTAGGTTACATCTTCTTTATTGGACTGTCTTATCAGATTCTTGAAGGAGCCTCTTACGGAAGTAAAATTGGCATCGAGCCAAATTACATCTACCTTATTACTTGTTTCTTCATTATCTTTGTGATGATTATGCAATTAATCGTCGCACGTAAAATGCAAAAAGATGTTGCCCCCAAGGTGAAGCTCACTATTATGCTATCACTCGGGTTAGTATTAATTGTTGTTGCCCGAACGATATGGGTTAGTATTGCGTATGCTTTTCCCTTTGATTTTTTAAATGGAGCTTCAATCGGTATATATGTTTTTGCAGCTGTATGTTTGGAGGCAGGCTTACTATTACTTCTGTTTCGCACAGTAGACTACCTGCAGGGAAATGCACTCAGGCACCTATTGCTTGGTAAGAGCGCTTTTCTTTTTGGGGTGATGGTCGGGATACCTATCGTCAGTATCTTCACTAAAAGCTCATTTTTTACTAATAGCACTGGGCCTGAGTCAATTGCGTTTGCTACACTTGTATGCGCTATCTTTCTAGTGTCCATTTTCTCACTTTCAAGCAAGGACTCTATCATGCGCGCCCTTTTTGGCGATGGTGAATTTCCCGGAGATACTCGTTATCTGGAAAAAGTACCCTTGAAAGCTCAGTATCTTAAAGAAAAGAAGGGGCTAAGCCAAACAGAGACGGAGATTCTTGCAAGTATTGCAACATCTCATTCATCCAAACAGATCGCAGCGGATCGCCATATATCAGAAAACACTGTTCCAACCCACCGGGACAAGATATTCAAAAAACTCAATATACACTCAAAAGATGAGCTAATTGATCTCATGGATGCCATCACAGATGAAGACCTTGGGCTTACTCAAGGCGCAATAAACTTGAAAGAAATAGATGCCATTACTTCTTCATACGATGGGTAGTGCCTCATTTGTCGCACAGTTCATCTCCCCATCAGTTACCTCTGCTTTAGAGATTCCGCCGCCGGTAACGCGATTCTACTGAGTCATAAAACTATGAGCCAACTGGCATGCAACACTCACGCGATGACAGGGTTTGTCAACATGAAAGTTCAAACATAGCCTTGAGCCGCTCTGCACAGGAGTGCTACGAATATCCATGTTACCTAGGTTGAAAACATTTAGATACCGTTCAGCGATGAGCTTGGCGAAAAGCTTAACTTGATAAAGTTTATTGGTATTACAGGAAAGAGCGTTTTGTAAAGTTAGGGCGCCTTTGATTCGTCTGGAAAGAAACGCAAGGACTGTGCTGGGCTTTATTAGACGCCAACCCGGATCACTTACAGATAAAGTCCGCCTGACATCTCAAGCGCATCGACATCAGCGCCATAATAGCGCGCGGGTGATTTCAGAACTTCAAGCGCTTTCTGGGTGTAATTGTATGTCTCTTGGTACGCGGTGGCGTCAAGCGTTACGGTCGAATCATTCGGCCTTTCTAGGCTCTGCAACAAAAGTCGCTCCAGGAGATACGCTGCGTCGCCTACTGAGCGTGCGGCCGGGATCAAACGCTTGGGTAACGCCATCGTATCCGCTTCATGGATAATAGCGTGCGTCCGCGACCTCATCTCTTCAGCTGAGATAACGGAAAGTTGAAGTTCAGATTGCTCAAGCGCGCCACAAAAACGCTCGAGCTCTTTTGCCAGACTGATGAGCGTCATAGCCCTTGTGGTATGGAGAGGATTTTTTGCCATTACTTATTCAGGCCGTCCGGATATCAAGGGCGTATGGCGCCAATAAAGCCAGACCGGAAGCTGGAGACTTCGCGTACGTTGGCGCCGGTATAAGGCGCTTCAATCATCATGCCGTTGCCTGAATAGATAGTCACGTGGTGTATTGAACTCGGATCGCTCAAGTCGGTTGCAAAGAAAAGCAGGTCACCCGGCTTCAGCAAATCTCGCCGAGTTGCGGGTATGTACGCACCGGCCCAGTACTGCTCGCGGCTCGTGCGCGGCAAATTGATTCCGATTTTACGATAACAGTACTGAGCCAAACCGGAGCAATCAAAACCGCTTGGCGTCGTTCCGCCCCAAAGATACGGTACGCCAATATACTTGCGTGCGACGGCTACCACCTCAGGATGGGTCGGAGTAGAATCCAAGGCTGCGGGACTGAAGTCGCGCAATGCTGAGCCGATGCCAACTCCCCCACTCCAGCCACCACCGGACCCTGCAGCAGAGCCTCCGCCTGCCCGTGAACTGTCCCGGTGAGCAGCAGCTGCTGCGGCAGCGGCTGCGGCGGCAGCCTGGCGCCGAGCTTCATCGGCCTGCGCTTTCTGACGAGCCGCTAAGGCGCTCTTCACTTGCGCATTTAAAGAGCTCACGTAGTGTTCTTGCGTAGTAATGAGGCCCTTAACACGATTAAGATTATCAAGTTCAATCTTTTGCTGTTTTACCTCAGCAGCCCTCTGCTGCTCAAGAGTGTACTGGGTGTTCTCAATCGTACTTTTCGCTGTGCGTACATTCTGAATAAGCTCAGCATCGTTCTGAGACACGCGCATCATATATTCAAAACGGGTAACGAAGTCCTGGAAGCTACTTGCCCCCAGAATTATATCCAAGAACGAATCGTCACCGGTACGATAATTCGAATCGACACGAAGGTTTAATTGCTTCTGAAAGGCGGCTAGCTGTTTTTCTGCTTTTACCAGCGCTTTTTGAGTTACAACAATTTCCTGTTGCGTCTGCTCCGTTTTCGCCTTTGCCTGATAATAAGCTTCTGATGCGGTCTCCATCTCAGTAGAAAGAGCGTCCAGTTTGTTCTGCGCCGCACTCGCCTGCTGTTGCAGATTATCAATCTGAGCACTGGTGGGCGCCGCCAGAGCCGTCGGCATAGAGGCAACGTTACCAAACAGCAAGAATGCTATCAAGAGTAAAAAAAATACACGTTTATGTAATAGAGTATACATAACCTATACATTGTATAACGCAAAATAAAGAAAACCCATGTCGCGTCACCAAACCGAAAGGGATGGTTACGGAACGGTAATGCTATGAGGTTTTTAAGCGTGAAAAAGGCTTAAAGTGTGATAAGAACTGAGCAAGGAATGTCCTTATCGAGCTTCAATCGCCCTTCCAGGAAGCTTAATTCTATGAAAAACGAGTAGCCGACTAATGTTGCCCCGCACCGATGCACCAGGCGTGATTTTGCGCCCGCTGTCCCTCCCGTGGCCAGCACATCATCAACAATCAGGATCCGATCGGATGGCTCAAGTGCGTCTTCATGTATCTCAAGTTGATTCTCGCCATATTCAAGAATATAGCTTTCTGAGATCGTTTTATACGGTAACTTGCCAGGTTTGCGGGCTGGAACAAAGCCTGCATCAAGCGCGTAAGCCATGGCGGCCGCGAAGAAGAATCCCCGCGCTTCAGCGCCGACGATCTTAGTCACGCCTGCATCGATAAACGGTGCGCACATCGCGTCGATAGCAGCTTTGAAGGCTTCGGCATCGGCGAGCAAGGGGGTAATATCCTTAAAGCTCACGCCAGGCTGCGGCCAGTCATCAATCGTTCGGATATAGTTTTGGAAGTCCATGGATATCCCCTTCTCAAAGTAGGTCGGTCAGTTTGTCATGGAGCGCACGGTGCAGAAGTTGCGCCTTGAGTACGCGCGTATGTTCATCAATCTCATCAAGGCGCTCTTTGAGCTGCGCACGTGACTCGGGGGTTTTATGGCGATAGGTCGGGCGCAAGAACTGCTCGTAGACTAAGGCTTCGCGGTCAGCGAAGGTCACATACATCCTCAAGTGGCGTGGCTCTACTCCCATACCGCGCAGACCCCAAGCCGCCCGAATGCATTCAAGATCGCCGCCATTGACGCCGCGCCCACTGGAGAGTTGTTGGAGCGTAATGACTCCAAAGTCCTGCAAGTCACGGATAAAGCTTTCGGGGACCCGGGTCATATGAGCCGCGTCAGCCAGGTCGATCAGCACCGATGTATTTGAACTGGGAGTTTCAGTTGCCGGGTCGTGCTTGTTTCCTAGCAAAGTGTCAATCTCGGGCACCTGGCCGCCAAGCTCATGCTCCTTCAGCTTTTTGCTAATGATCGCAAGGGGTAGGAAATAGCGAGCCTGCAAGCGCAAGATAAGCGTAATGCGCTCAACGTCCGCTGCGCTGAACTGACGATAGCCGCTCTCTGTACGGCTCGGCTCTATGAGCCCCTCGTCTTCAAAATAACGTAGTTTCGAGACAGAAAGATCCGAAAACTCTCGCTTCAGCCGTTGAACGACCTCACCGATAGTTAGGTAGCTGCTCACCGCAGCCCGTTTTCCTCAGGATGGCTGGTAAAAAGCAATTGAAACGTACCTATCTGTATGACATCGCCCTCTTTGAGCTCAGCTGCGTCAACGACCGTATCGTTTAC
>Ga0123357_10013747_pt1 | contig 10526 bp, 8 predicted proteins | sample TergutEmb28metaG_FD_89873 | JGI IMG/M metagenome (GOLD analysis project Ga0123357, IMG submission 89873) | Embiratermes neotenicus P4 segment gut microbial communities from Petit-Saut dam, French Guiana - Emb289 P4 | ecosystem: Host-associated > Arthropoda: Insects > Digestive system > Gut ...
CATCCTGATATTCCTTGGCCGCGTCCGCATTCGACACCACGGTGCCCAGCTTCCACGAAAACGGATTGACTTTGTAATCCCGGAAAATCAGGCCCTTGTCATACAGCTCTTTCAGCGCCCACAGCACGGATTCCATATAGTTGGTGTCCATGGTGATGTATTCTTCGCCATTGTCCCCGAAATCCACCCATCGTCCGATACGCGCGATATATTTGCGCCATTCGTCGGCATACAGCATGACGCCCCCGCGGCACAAGTCGCAAAATTCGGCAATTCCGCATTCCGAGACGATATCTTTGGCGCGTTTTCCCGTCTGCTTTTCGACCGTAACTTCAGTGGGCAGTCCGTGAACATCCCATCCGAATTGGTGCGTCACAAATTGGCCCAGCATGGTGTGAAAACGAACGACCATGTCTTTCACGGCCGACACGCCAAGATGCCCGACATGCGGTTTGCTGGATGGTGTCGGCGGCCCGTCATAGAACGAAAAATCGACGCGTGGCGAAATCGCGGCGCTCTGCGCCCGCGTTTTATGGAAAATATCGTGAGCGTGCCAAAATTGCAAGATTTGGCGTTCCAATTCCGGAAAATTCGCACGCGGTTCGGTCTTTGGGTATGGCATTTACTACTCCGTAGAGGTTTGAAGTTTGAGGTTTGAAGTTTGAGGTAATTTTCTTCAAACTTCAAACCTCAAACTTCCATCCTCAATAAAAAATGGGCGCCACGCGCCCAGGCATCACGCCAAAGCGCGTTTGCCATTTATCCAATAATGATTTTGTTTTTGTTGTTCATGCCAGACATTCTAATATACATTTTTATGGATTTCCAGTTTTTTTATTCTATATTTGCGGGTATGAAAGAATTTGACGTTATTGTGATTGGCGGGGGACATGCGGGGGTCGAAGCCGCGGCCGCCGCGTCGCGTCGGGGCGCGTCGGTTGCGTTGTTTACCAAATCGGAAACGGATTTGGGCGCGATGTCGTGCAATCCATCCATCGGCGGGCCGGGCAAGTCCCAATTGGTTACGGAAATTGATGCGCTGGGCGGCGTCATGCCGCGGGCCGCGGATATGGCGGGCATTCATTTCCGCACGCTGAACGCGTCGCACGGCCCGGCGACGCGCGCGTTGCGCGCGCAAATCGACCGGGATTTGTATCGCGAAGCGATTAAAAATCTGCTCGGTCTGAATTCCCCTTCCCTGAATAGGGAAGGGGTGCCGAGCGGAGCGAGGCGGGGTAGGGTGAGCGAGAGAATAAAAAAATCACAGATAACCCCTGCCCCGGTCGCTATGCGACCACCCCTTCCCCAAGGGGAAGGGGAATTTAGACCGTCCTTGTTTGACGTTATTTTCGAATCCGTTGAGTCGTTGGATTTGGAAAATAAAATTATCAATAAAAAATACAAAGCCAAAGCATTGGTCTTAACGACCGGGACATTCCTTCGGGGCCTTGTCCACCGCGGGCCAGAGAAAATCGAGAGCGGCCGTTTGCAAGATGACGGAACATATCAGGCGCCGGATAAGAATATTTCGGGTGTCTTGGAAGCCGCCGGATTCCGGCTGATTCGCTTGAAGACCGGAACCCCCGCGCGATTGTATGCCGATTCTATCGATTTTTCAAAGTGTGAAATTCAGCCATCCGACGACCCGCATCCTTATTTTAGTTCGCAGAGCGCCTTAATTAGGTCGAAGAGCGCAGAGCGCAGGGCGGAGGTAAGTTCGAAGTTAAAAGATAATAGTTGTAATAATAACTTTGACCTGTCAACTGGTAACTCACTTGCGCTCTGCGCTCTGCGTTCTACGAACTGTTATATCACGCATACAACCGAAGAAACGCATGAAATTATTCGCCGGAATATCGCCGATGCGCCGATGTATAATGGCGAGATTGTCGGCATCGGCCCGCGCTATTGCCCCAGTGTGGAAGACAAAGTCATGCGTTTTCCGGAACACGAAACGCATCATGTGTTTTTGGAGCCGGAAGGTATTCCCCTCCTTAGGAGGGGTGTCGCCGCAGGCGACGGGGAGGATTTGCAAGGTTGGCATGAACCCTCCCCGCCCTCGCCTTCGCTCGGGCATCCCTCCACAGGAGGGGAATTAATTTATCCGAACGGCTTGTCGACCAGTATGTCCGCCGCGGTTCAGGACGCATTCCTGCGCACCATTCCGGGGTTGGAAAACGTGCGCGTTGCGCGATACGGATACGCCATCGAATACGATGCCATCGACGCGCGGGTTTTAAAATCCACGTTGGAATCCAAAGACATTCCGGGCCTGTTTTTCGCCGGGCAAATCAACGGCACATCGGGATATGAAGAAGCCGCCGCCCAGGGCGTCGTCGCCGGCGCGAATGCCGCCGCGGTTGCAATGTCCGTAGGGGCAAATCATTATTTGCCCCTACAACTTGACCGCACGAATTCCATGCTCGGCGTGCTGATTGACGATATCACGACACTTGGGGTGGACGAGCCTTATCGGATGTTTACATCCCGCGCGGAATATCGGTTAACGCTTCGCGCCGATAATGCCATCTTTCGCCTGGGGGCGATGGCGGTTGAATTGGGATTGTTAACACAATCCCAATTCGACGCCAAGGTCGAAGAGCGCCGGGCGAAGAGCGCAGAGATAGATAAGATGTATGCGGGGTATATCGCGCGGAATGCGCGGGAAATTGAATCGTATCAAAAAGACCGGAATATCAAAATTCCAATCGGGTTTGATTACAGCTCGTTGTCGGGTCTGACGAATGAATTGCGTGAAAAATTAATACGTGCGCGGCCGGAAAATATCGCCGCGCTGTCCCGCATCCCCGGCATCACGCCGTCTGGGATTATGGTGGTGTTGAGGAAAGTGAAAAATAGTGATAAAACGATAAAGTGATAGAACGAATGCGTTCGCTTCGCTCACAACCTAATAATTATTAGTCTCGCGCGAAGCGCGACCGCCGTTCTATCACTTTATCACTAATCACTCTATCACTAAAAATGGCGCATTCGCGCCATTTTTAGAATCTTCCCAATCCCCCATTGACATGAATCGTCTGTCCCGTAATGTATGACGCCATGTCGGACGCCAAGAAGATTGCGGTGTTGGCGACATCGGATGGTTCGCCGAATCGGCCGGCCGGAATCTGGGCCAGATAATTTTTCTTAACCTCTTCCGGCAACACGTCCGTCATCGGCGTCGTGATAAATCCCGGCGCGATGCAGTTTGCGGTGATGCCGCGCGATGCGACCTCGGCCGCAATGGATTTCGTCATCGCAATAATGCCGCCTTTGCTGGCCGCATAGTTCGCCTGGCCCGGCCCCCCAATCGCGCCGACGATGGACGCCATATTGATAATGCGGCCGGATTTGGCCTTCATCATGGGAATAATCGCCGCCCGGCACAATTGAAACGTCGCGCGCAGGTTGGTATTCATGACATCGTCGAATGCCGCGTCCGTCATACGCATGAGCAGGCCGTCCCGCGTAATCCCGGCATTATTCACCAGAATATCGATGCGGCCGAATTTTTCGATGGTTTCTTTGATTAAACGGTCCGCTTCGCCCGATTTGCTTAAATCCGCCATGATGGCGTGTAGGGGCGAATTTTCATTCGCCCCTACAAATGCGTCCAATTTTTTCTGGTCCCGGCCAGTAATAACGACCGTCGCGCCCACGTTCTTGAATTCGCGGGCAATGGCTTCGCCGATGCCGCCGGTTGCGCCCGTAATCAGGGCGACTTTGTCTTTTAATATCATTTTACACCTCTTTTTATTCCCCTCCGAAGGAGGGGAATTCCAACTTCTTTGCGGTCATTTTCGGCACGATGCGGGGCGTTAATCCGGTCAAGACGTTTCCCGGCCCGACTTCAATCGTTTCCGTAATACCCCGCGCGGGCAGGCTCAGAATGGTTTCGCGCCAGCGCACGCCATGCGTAACTTGATATACCAGCGCTTCTTTGATGTCAACGACATCCGTCATCGGCGCCGCGGTTTTATTGGAGAGCAGCGGCACGATGGGTGATTTCATATCGATTTTGGCCAATGCGTCGCGCATGATGTCGGCCGTCGACGCCTGCAAGGAACAATGCACCGGCGCGCTTAACGGCAACGGCATCGCGCGTTTGGCGCCCTGCTCTTTTGCTATCTCCATGGCGATTTCGACGGCTTCCCGATTTCCCGAAATGACGATTTGACCGGGCGAGTTGTCGTTGGCAATCTCGCACACGCTTGGTTTACCTTCGCTCTGCGCCCGACGCTCTGCGCTTTCGCAAATGTGTTGCATTTGCGGAAGAGCCAATCCCATAATGACGGACACCATGCCGCGTCCCACCGGCACCGCGGCCTGCATCGATTCGCCGCGCAGGCGCAACAGTCGGGCCGTATCGGCAATCGAGAGCGCCCCCGCCGCGCACAACGCCGTATATTCGCCGAGGCTGTGCCCCGCGACATACGGACTTTGTAGGGGCAAATGATTATTTGCCCCTACGGATTCCCAAACTTTCAGCATCGCCATGGAAACGGCGAAGATTGCCGGCTGGACATTTGCGGTTAGGGTCAGTTCTTCTATCGGTCCGTTGAAAATAATGTCCGTCAATTTTTGGTGCAAAGCGTCGTCCACCGCGTCGAACACAAGTCTAGCGGCCGGATGGGTATCGTAAAGCTCTTTCCCCATGCCGACCGATTGGCTGCCTTGGCCCGGAAAAATAAAAATCGAATGCATGCCTTGCCCTTTTGTCTGAATTGGATTATAGAATATGGAAAGTCGATAGGCCAGAAAATAATTAAATGACATTATTTTCCAGCCGTTATCAAATGGCAATTTTTGGTTGTGCCACCCCCATGAAATGTTTTATATTAACATTGGATGGGGAACAATTGTAAAAAATAATGGGATAGTTGGCGCGCCTTTGGCGGGCAGGGTTTTTGTGTCACAGAAGAAAGGGTGGGAGGAATAACGCCTGGTGCCTTGCAAACAATTGATTTTTATCGGTCGGAATTTCGGACGCCTGTCTTCGGTTTTTTTCGTATTGGCTTTGATTTTTTGCTTTTCCGCCGCGCACGCGGATATCGCGGCCCAGTCCTATGTCGATAATTTGAACGCCAATGTTCAGGATAATTATGTCACGACAATCAACCTGGCGAATGCCATTGCCGCCGCCATCGCGGCCAAGGCGGATACGGCGTCCCTTGCCCCGGTCGCGACGTCGGGCAGCTTTAACGACCTGACCGACAAGCCCGTCATTCCGGCGGCCCAGGTGCAAAGCGATTGGAACCAAACGAATACGGCATCGCTTGATTATATCAAAAACAAACCGACGGTCGGCATGAACGGCAATGGCGTCGCCGTCGGCACCATCGGCCAGGTCGTGTCCAATTCGATTACGGGGGCGGCGACGAACGCGGTCTTTTGGGTCGAAATGGACGGGTATACGTTCAAAGCGACGAAACAATCGGCCGCAAATTATTGGGCCGTGCGGCTGGTCAACAACACGGGCGCGCCGGTCACCATCGGGTCGTCATGGCTGCAACTTTATGGCGCCACGCAAAGCATTAACAAAGAAAGCGTCAACCTGGCCGTCGGCGTGGAATTTAATCCCGACGCCGAAGCCGGCGATTTGGGGTATGGCAAGGAAGACACGGCCATCGTTCATATCTTTGACACGACAAATATGCACCTGTATCGGTGGACGACCACCGTCTATGTCGGCAATGCGGTCATTGCCGTTGAAAAGCTGTATTAGTCAGTATTCCGTATTCTGAATTCAGATAGGTCGTATCCTCTGAATACAGAATACGGAATACTGACGACGATTTACTTTTGAATCCCCCCTTGAAATATGATATAATATCGGCATATGGAGTATTCCCATGAAGAAATTTTTGGCCTTGTTGCTCTTGGCGGTGCCATTGGTCGGGTGTGCGGATGTGATTGATGGGTCGCCGGAATCCCGGGACTTGGTCCGCGTCAATGCGGAACCGGTCGGGTGCCAGTTTTTGTATCGCCTGGAAACCGAGGTTTCGATTTATGACACCCATGACGCCGAAACATACTTGCGCAACCGCATTGCCGACCAAGTTCGCGGCGGCAACACGTATTGGATTGTGTCCGAACGCACGCGCCCCAACAAATGGGTCGTCTTTGGACCGGAACGCGCGTTCGTTTACACGGCGAATGTTTATCATTGTCCCGATATCAAAAATGTCGTGACGCGGCCGGCGGACGGGGTCGACGCGCGGTATGTCACGGATGGCACCGCGGGGGCGGGCCTTTACACCGTTTATTCCGGGGCGAACCCATCGCCCGTTGTGAATTTTGAGCAACCTGGAACCACCTATGTCGCCCAGCCGGCGCCATACGTCCAAGCGGCCCCCGTGATTGCGTATCAGGCGGCCCCGGCGGTTGCCGCGCCGGCCGCCGATTCCTATTCATTGGAAGATTTGTTCGGCGCGATGTTCGACGATATGGCCGCCGCGCCAGCCAATGTCCAGGTTGTCCAGCCCGCGCCCGCATCGACCTGTTGCATCGTGCCCATGCCCGACAGCGATTTGAAATAAAAAACGGCGCGCTGCGCCGTTTTTTTGTATTCTGTATTCAGTATTCTGTATTCAGACCAGTTTATGCAAAATTTCAAAAGAGAAAACTCATTTTCTACCCTTTTCAATCTATCTGAATACAGAATACGGACTACCAAATAAAAATCTGGCAAAGCCAGATTTTTATTTGGGGGCGACGATAATGGATTTCGTTCGCTCGGTCGGTTTCGATTTGGTTTCAAGAATCGCTTTGTCGGTGAGCAGGGCGACCACGCGGTCGAACAATTCGGGCACCGCATCGCGCCCGCGGGCAAGCACCAGCTTGCTGCCCTTGGTCATCGCCGAAATTTTCACCTTGTTCCCGTCGGCCAGGAATTCCATTACCTTTTTCATTTTGACGGCCAAGTCGTTTTCTTCGATAAACGGTTTCATCCAGACTTCTTTCAGCTCGGTCGCCTTTTGATGCTTTTTCGCTTCGGACGCCTTTTTCTTTTGGTCGTATTTAAACTTGCCGTAATCCATGATTTTGACAATCGGCGGGACGGCGGTCGCATTGATTTCGACCAAGTCCATTTCGGCATCCCCGGCCAATTGCAAAGCCGCCGTCGTCGGCATCACGCCCATGTTCGCGCCATCGGCGCCGATGACCTGGACGCTTTTTGCAAAGATTTTAGTATTCATCCGCGGACCCATGTCGCGGCGGTTATCGCGGGAATTATTTGCGGGTTTAATGTTTATCTCCTTTTTATAGGTTTGAAGTTTGAAGTTTGAGGTTTGAAGAATTTCTTCAAACTTCAAACTTCCTATCTCAAACCTAAATATGGCATGTCGGGGCACAATTTGCAACAATTTTTACGATTCTGGCGCGGCGGCCCGGGAACCTATTCCCAAACCCCCTGAAAAATCAAAAAAATTTGCGAATGCGCCTGAATTTTCCTTGCTTTTTTGGAATCCTTGATATAAAATGCATGCGGAATAACAACAATAAAAGGGAGTGTTTCCATGAAACTTAAAAATTATGCCATTCTGTTGGGCGCCGTCAGTGTTCTGGCCGCGTGCACCCGCACGACCACACCGACCGTGACCGAACCAAGCGACTTGAATTATCAGCGCGTCTTCTTCGCGTTCGATTCGTCCACGATTACGAATGACGCGGCGGCGAACCTGGCGGGCCAGGCGCTGTATCTGCAAAGCCATCCGGATACCAAAATCTTGGTTGCCGGAAACTGCGACGAACGCGGCACCATCGAATACAACCTGGCCCTGGGCGCGCGGCGCGCGACGGCGGCTAAGAAAGTAATTGTGGCCAACGGTGTTTCCGCATCCCGCATCGACACGATTTCGTTCGGCAAAGAACGCCCGTGGAAGCTGGGCACCGGCGAAGACGTATGGCAATGGAACCGCAACGCCACAACGACCGTGCAATAAAAAATGCCGCGTAAGCGGCATTTTTTTGTATTCGGTATACTGTATACAGTATACTGACGACTATAAAAAAACGCGCTTGCGCGTTTTTTTATTGCGCCCAATAAAATCCCTGCTATAATTCCGGCCATTGGATGTGTAGCTCAGTTGGTTAGAGTATCTCCTTGACATGGAGGGGGTCGTTGGTTCGAGTCCAATCACATCCACCACCAATTTTTCAAGCAAGCCGAAGGCGAGCGTTGAAAAATTGAGTGTCCCCCGTAGCCTTGGCGTAGGGGGACCGGTCAGAGTCATGCCGAACAAAGGGATTTCTCATGGTGAATATTCGCGTCGGGTCCGCCGTCATGGTGGAAAAAGACGGCAAATTGCTGTTGGGCGTCCGCGGGAAAGAGCCGGGCTATGGCCAGTTGATTATCCCCGGCGGCGGCGTGGAATTGTATGAAAACTTCGAAGATACCGCAAAACGCGAAATTCGCGAAGAAGCCGGCATCGAGATTAAGAACTTGCGCCAGTTCGGGGCGTATCAGTTAATCGTGCCGGATGTTCAGCATCGCGTGATTATCTATTGGCGGGCGGATTGGGCGTCGGGCGACGTCGTGCCGTCGACGGATTTGTTATCCGCGAAATTTTACGACCGGGATGAAATTGCGGCCGCGGTCGCCGCGGGCAATTTAAAGGATATCGGCCTGGAAGTCTTGAAAGCCGCCGGATGGATTGAATAACCAAGATATGATTTATGATTTGAAAATTTTTTCCATGTTTATGATGCGCCATGCGCGCAACGATTGATTTTATCTATTTTTCCGTTTATCATACCCATATTAAATTCGAAATCTCGTAGGGGCGAATATGATTCGCCCCTACAAAGACCATTTTAAGGAATCAACCATGACCAACAAAAACGCAAATAAACCTAAAAAATACCTCATCACGTCCGCCCTGCCCTATGTGAACAACGACTTGTCGCTGGGGATTTTCATCGGGTGCCTGTTGCCATCCGACGTGTATGCCCGGTTCTGTCGCGCGATGGGCCGGGACGTCTTATTCGTCTGCGGCGACGATATGCACGGCACGCCGTCCGTCGTCGGCGCGCAAAAGGCCGGAATATCCGTCGAAGAATACACGGACAAATACCACCAATCGCATTTGCAATCCGTGCGCGACTTTAATTTGTCTTTCGATTTATACGGCCATACCCATACGCCCCAGGGGGAAAAGCTGGTCCAATCGCTGTTTGCACGCTTGGATGAGCAAGGGCTAATCGAAGAGCGTGTGATGAGCCAGCCCTATTCCATCGGCGACAAGATGTTCTTGTCCGACCGCCAAATCGAAGGAACGTGTCCGAAATGCGGCTATGAACATGCGCGCGGCGACGAATGCCCGAAATGCTTCGCGTTGTTGGAACCGCGGGATTTAATTAACCCTTATTCTGCGATTTCGGGCAGCACGGAAATCGAATGGCGCGATACGAAACATTTATTTTTTCGCGCGTCGGCGATGACCGAAAAGCTGAAAGCCTGGCTGGATACGCGCGTCGGCTGGCCAAAAACCGCAACCGCCATCGCGGCCAAATGGTTAAAGGAAGGCATTCAAGACACGCCCATCACGCGCGACTTGAAATGGGGCATTCCAGTGAATAAGCCGGGATATGAAGACAAAGTGTTTTACGTCTGGTTCGACGCGCCGTGGGGATACGTGTCCATTTCGCAAAACGCGCGCCCAAACGATTGGGTGGATTGGTGGCGCGGCGGCGAAAATTGCCATTACGCGCAGTTTATGGGCAAGGACAATGTGGCGTTTCATGCGGTCTTCTTTCCGGCCCAAGAATTGGCCGTGAATGATAATTGGAAAACCGTCGACATGCTGAAAGCCATGAATTTCTTGAACTTCGAAGGGGACAAGATTTCGAAACGCACGGGCAACGGCATCTTTTTGGACAAAGCCATCGACGATGCGCCAGCGGACGTCTGGCGGTATGCCGTGCTGGCATCCGCGCCGGAAACCGACGATACGGATTTCACAATCCAAAGATTCGCAGATGTCGTGAACAAAGACCTGAACGGCATGCTGGGCAATTTCGTATCCCGCGTGTGCAAACTGACCGCGCAGAATTTCGGGAATACCTGTCCGCCGTTTGCGCCGGGTGCGGATGCCGCAATGGGTAATCTATTTACGACCTTGGCCGATACGCTGAATTCCAAACTGGGCGAATTAACCGATGCGCTGGAAAAATGTGAATTCAGGAAAGCCGTTTCGGCGTTGCGCGAATGCTGGGCGGCGGGCAACGAATTCATGACACGCGCCGGACCATGGTCGTTAATCAAGGATGGCAAAACAATTGAGGCCGCCGCCGTATTGGACGAATGTTTTCAGCTGATTGATTTTTATGCCCGCATCAGCGCCCCGTTTATTCCGGATGCAGCGGAAAAAATGCAGGGAATATTTGTATCCCAAACCTCAAACTTCAAACCTCAAACTTCAAACCTTGCGGGACATGATTTATCATGGCCCGCGAAATATGAATGGCGGGTGGCGGATGGCGAAGCATTCGTTGTCCCGGAAAATTTATTCAACCGCATCGAC